>JAEEGL013311500.1_pt1 | contig 11619 bp, 3 predicted proteins | sample 9134231 | NCBI WGS metagenome assembly JAEEGL01 (sample SAMN16246548, study PRJNA631951) | gut metagenome | biome: gut microbiome; feature: rumen; material: fiber-attached | host: Bos | place: Iran: Karaj | collected 2018-10 | reverse complement strand
CATGCCGATGTTTCGGCGGTGTGTTTTTGTGTTAACGACAACACAGACCGCTCGACCAGAGGTCGCTTGCATGGCAAGAACATGGACAACAAGCGCTTTTATCCGTTTGTGAACAGAAACGACAAAACATATAAACCACTAAATTATAAACATTAAAACAATTAAACCATTATGAAAACAAAAATCAGAAGTTATTCGCCGCCGGGTGAAGCTAGGCAAGGGCGAAAGGAAAGATGGCAGCGTAGCCGGTGGCTATGGCTGGTCATGATGTTTGTCCTGCTATCAGGCTCTGTCAAAACGGCATACGGACAGAGTGAACCGGCCGTCTTCGATTATCGTTATAATGGAAGAGTAGGAAACATCTATGACACATGGAGAAATTGGTTGAAAACTCACTGGTACAAGAGTAGCAGCAACGGCAACTACTACCACTATGATGTCCTCAGATATGGCGCAGAGAACTCTTTCAGAGGATGGGATATCAACGGGACGGACGGTCGCCCGAGTACCTGGTACTACTTTAATAAAGTAGGCCCTAATATCTATAATAACACTTGGTTTAATGGGGAAACCCTCAATCCTTGGTTCCATTTTAAGTACGAAAACATCAACGAAGTTTCTCCCGATCATCCTTATGTAGAAATATGGGTGCCTACTTATGATGTGGACGGCAGTGGTAATGATGCAACAAAACAATGTGCACTTTATGTAAAAGACGCTGATGGCAATGATGTGCTGGTAGCTGTCCAACAATATTGCCAACACCAAATAGACAACTATTCTGAGGCTTTCGGTTATCCATACGCTGATATAACGTTAAATGAATCGCTAACTTATTTATTAGGTTCCTATTGTTATAATTCAGGAAACTATAAGAATAGAGCAGATGGAAAAACTTCGAGTATATATCCTGGCATATTGACTAACTGGGGAACATTTAATGGTGCCAACACCAATTATTGTGTGTTCAATCTCCAAGGTCATCCTGAATACGTCAAGCTGCGTTACTATCCTGGTTTTAATATAGGCGAAAGCTTCGACATGAGCTTCATTGTCAACTGGGATATAAATAATGAGAATCAAAACTCCAGTACGGATGTAAGCTATAATGGAACCTATCCTCGTTTTAAATCTAGGGCAAGAATTCAGTGGAAAACTGATGGTTCTTTTACATGGGGTGATTGGACCTGGAGCATCGACTGGTCATCTATGTTTGTTACAAAGGGTATCAAAGTCAACAACAAGGTAACGGCTCCGACGGCGGAACGCCTCAGAGGCGGTCAAATCAAGCTGTCTGCCAGCAATGTAAGAACCTATACCGACTTCGAGACTTTCTTTGTGGTAGAGAATGTTGGCCGCCTGGATTTGGGTCATGAATCAAGCGGAAATGCGACCATGGGCAGTAATATTGACCACAAGCTACCGCTCAGAAACTATAGTGTCGTTTACCGTGGAACAACGGTCAAAAACGGTTCTATGGCCATAGATAACCTAAATATGAGTAATTATTCTTCGAACTTAGGCTATTTCACGGGAATCAAGGACCATCCAGAACCTGTCGTTCAGGAGTTCAAGAACTATTATGACGACATTCCCGGTTGCGCCTATCCTGATAATGTGCAGGTGACTTTCGACAAGTGGAGCAAGAAAGCCATCATTACCTGGGATGCCGTGAAGGAGAACCGCAACACGAACGGCAGCTTCTTCGTCTATCGCTACGAGGAAGGCAGCGACGAATGGACGCTGGTGGGTAGTGCTGGTGTGAATGATGTGCAGAAGGTGGAAGATAGCGGTGCAGCCTACAACAAGAAATACATCTACAAGGTAAGTTTCCTGCTGAACAGCTGGTCGCAGAACGACGGTCCTGAGCCTTCATTGACAACGGAGTCAGAAGTGCTCAGCACAACACCCACCTACACCTACTCAGCCACTACTGCTACTTCCAAGGATAAAAGCGTGCTGCTGAGTTGGACCCACGATACACCAAAGAACGACACGCAGCTGACGTTTAAGGTGTGGCGTGTTCGCGACAACAGCACGTTACACGAAGTGAATGGTCAACTGTTGGATGATCAAGGTAACGATGCCTTTGGCAATACTCCCTACAAAGAAGTCTCAGCCGGTTCAGGTTCAACGACGACCTACGAAGACACGCAATTAGCGAGCAAGTGCGCCTCTTACTGGTATCGCATCACGACCGATGTGCTGGGTGGCACGTTCTCCTCGCCGCTGATAGGCCCTGCCACGATGTCGGGCAACACCGAGATCACGAACGTAACGGCCAACCGAGGCACCTACTCAAATGTGGTGAAGGTGCAGTGGGACGTGAAGCAGGTGGGTACCGACAAGACCCGCTTTGTGGTCTACCGCAGCCTGTTAGGATCAGAAGACTATCAGCAGATCCACGTCACGTCGGGCACCGAGTCAAGCTATTATTTCGAGGACAACACGGCACAGCCTGGACAGTTCTACCAGTATAAGGTAGTGGCACAGAACAACTGTGTAGACCCAGCAACCTACGAGAGCACCTTCATCAACGCCAGCTCAGGCACGGCCGACGGTTTCTGCCAGAGCCGAGGCATCATCAGCGGCCGCATCACCTACGGCACCGGCACGGCAGTGCCCAACGCCTATGTGCTGCTGAAGAAGAACAACGAGAGCGGTGACAACAGCAAGCAGTTCTACTCAATGAAGATTGACCCGATGGGTGGTATCAAGTGGTCGCCCTCAGCCACTGCCGGCAAGGCGCTCTTCAACAAAAAGCCCTTCACCATCCAGATGTATGTGCGTCCTGAGAGCGTCACCGAAAATGGTTCCGTGCTGGTGCAGGGTAGCAGCGACTATGCCTTGCTGTTGAAGCCTGCCACTGACAACCAGAGCCAGCTCTACCTGAAGGTGGGCAGCGCTGAAGCCCAGGCCACGGGTCTCTTGATACCTAATACACAATTCCGCAACGTAAGCGTGTCGTGCAACGGCAATACCGCATGGCCTGTCAGCATGGTCAACGGCTCCGAGGTGCAGAGTTGGAATTACACGGCTGCCGCCGCCCTGACATGGGAAAGCGGCGACGTGATGTTCGGTTGCGACCCTGACTTAACTACCGACGGCAGCTTCACGGGCTACTTGGACGATGTCCGCTTGTGGTCGAAGGCGCTGACTGCTGACGAGATATTGGACAACTACGACCGCCTGCTCATCGGCACGGAGAACGGACTGAAGCTCTACTGGCCGATGGACGAAGGCTTGGACGGCCTGCCCTACGCCTACGACTACTCTAAGACATCGGGTGTGGCCAACGAGAACCACGGCGTGAAGATGTCGAACACCTATTTCGAACCGAAAAACATCCCGAGCGACACGCAGCTGCGCCTCTACGGCAAGACCGACACCGAGGGTAACTACGTGATCCGAGGTATCCCGTTCCAGGGTGAAGGTACGAACTACACGGTATCGCCCGACTTAGGTGTACATAAGTTCTCGCCACAGTACCAGACGCGCTTCATCAGCAGCGACGCCCTGACCCACTCGGGTGTGGACTTCGAGGATGTCAGCTCGTTCAAGATGAACGGCTATGTGTACTACGAGAACACCAACATCCCCGTGGAGGGTGCCTACCTCTATGTCGACGGCACCATCTGCTCCAAGGACGGTGAGCCCATCATGACCGACGAGACGGGTGCGTTTGAAATCAGCGTGCCCATCGGCGACCACTACGTCCAGGTGAAGAAGGACGGCCACACGTTTGTGAACAAGGGCCGCTTCCCCGCCGACCCGAACGAGACGGGTACAGTCTATACCTTTATCAAGGATGAGACGGTGACCTTCTACGACGCTACAAAGGTGATGATTGCCGGCCGCGTGGTGGGTGGTAAGAACGAGAACGAGAAGCCGTTGGGCTTCGGCCAGAGCAAGGCCAACATCGGCAAGGCCAAGATTGTGCTCTCTACCCGTTCGAACGGCCGCTACCTTAATTATATATATAATGAGGCAACGGGAACATCGTCCCTGGGTGTCAATGACCTGAGCTTCAATGCCAAGTACGGTTCAGCCATTGTCGACGGTACTAATAAACAGAACAGTGCCCCGCACCAGATGACCATCATGACCGATGCCACGACGGGTGAGTTTGCTGTCGAGGTGCCGCCACTGGACTATGCCGTTGAGAGCATCAGCATTCCAAGCCACAGCGGCTACACCTTCTCGTCGCTGCCAAGCATCAATGCCACCGACGTGCTGAACGTGAAGACCGACTCCCTGGAGGATGAGAATGGCAATATGCAGAAGTTTGAGTACATCGCTTCGATGAAGATGGCCTACACGAACAACGCCACGATGACCATCACCGACATGGCTCATCAGGACGGTGCCATCGGTGAGAAAGTCATCAAGGGCAAGGATGACAAAAACGTTGAGCACAGCATCGATGCCTACACGGTGGATGAAACGACAAAAGCCGTGACCTATAGAGAGGGCGCACCACTGCTGTTGAAGGGCAAGGACTACAAGTATAAGATCCGTGCCTTCCAGGAGTATGTGAACTACGACGGCGGTAACAACAACCTGGTTGTCGACGAAATGCCGATGTCGGGCAGCGTCATCCGCATTGCCAACGACTATGCCAACGGTGCTCCCATCTGTATCAACGACAATAATCCCGATAATATAGGAAAGAGTGCACGCGAGCTGGAGGCTGAGGGCAACCTGCCTGCTGGCGTAGAGCTTGAGGACGACGAACTGGAGCTCGACGACAAGGGTGAGGTGATTTACAAGTTCACAGCCGGCCAACCTAAGACGGTGCACCCCTACACCCGTGGCTGTACCATCGTCATGAACGACGATGCCTCGGCCCTGTGGACTAACAACGTCATCATCCTGGGTAACCGGTCAAAGGGCAATGACTTCGTAACGGGCGGTCCCGACGAGGTGACAATGATACTGCGCGACCCGGGCGGCTCCAACTCTTTTACCACCTACAGCACTGGCACGACTACCAGCCACACCAAGACACACCAGTTCGACCACATGCTGGGCGAGAATATGGAGATGGAGCTCTCGGCGGGTATCGAGCTGACCTTCTTTGCCGGTTCGATGTTCTTCGCCACGGAGACCAAGTTTGATATCGATGCCACGGTAAGCAAGGGCATAGAGATTTCAGAGAAGTTCAACTACGACGGCTCATCGACCACGACGACCACGTTGACAGAGGAAATCTCTACAAGCAGTGACTGGGACTGGACCGGTGCCCAAGCCGACGTGTTTATCGGTACCGGTACCAACTACATCATCGGCGAGGCCACCAAGTTGGGCTACACCTTCGCTACCGACGGCACAGCCACCTTCGAAGCAAAGGACATCCTGACACAGGGCACGGGCTTCACCACGGCCTTCAACTACACGCAGAACACTATCGAGAACGTCATGATTCCCAACTTAGTGAATCTGCGCAACCAGCTGATCAAGCCTATGGGTTCGAACCTGACACCCGATACAAAGGTGGCCAAATACGAATCTTTAGTACCTGACGGCGACCCGAACTTCGGTAAGAAGGACTACTACAAGATGATTGACCCCACAGATATTTCAGGGGTGAAGTACGTCCGCGACTCGGTGGCGTACTACAACATGCAGATAGACACCTGGTTGCAGCATCTGGCCAACAACGAGAAGGCCAAGGTGCAGGCCATCAACAACCGCAGCAAGTGGCTGGTGCAGAACAAATCGATTGACGGCGGCTCGAGCTACACATCGAGCGTGACCAACGACACCGAGACCACCAACACCTACGGCACTACCACCGAAGCGAAGATGGACCTGAAGGTATCGGCCGGTACAAAGCTCAACGGCATTGGCTACAAGGTCACGTCGACGACCACCAGCACCTCCAGCTACCAGTACACCACCGGCAGTTCGGAGACCACGAGCCAGACTGTCGGCTATACGCTGGCTGAGGACGGCGACGACGACGTCCTGACCATCGACATCTTCAAGGCTCCTGACAACATGGGACCCATCTTCGTGACAAAGGGCGGCCGTACCAGTGCGCCATACGAAGGACAGGAGGTGACGAAGTACTACCAGCCGGGCACCGAGATCTCGGCAGCCACCAAGCAGATTGAGGTACCGAAGATCAGCGTGAAGAACCCCTCCATTCTGCAAAACGTGCCCTCTGGTCGCAAGGCAGTGTTCACACTGGAGCTGACCAACGATACAGAGACTGGCGAGGACTGCTGGTTCAACCTGGGTGTCTGCGACACCACGAATCCTAATGGCGCTTCGTTCTGGATCAGCGGCACGCCCCTCGGCAACGACCGCCGTGTGCTGGTGCCTGCCAATCAGACGATGACCATGACATTAGAGATGGCGCAGACCAACGAGAGTGTGCTCGACTACCGTAACATCGGTATCCGCCTCTTCTCGCCCACTCAGAAGGACAACACTGGCATCCACCACGAGATTGCCGATACCTGCTACATCAGCGCTACATTCGTACCCGCTGGTCCCGATGTGGATCTGGCCCTGTCGCACAACGTGCTGAACATCAATGCCGGTACTGAACTGACACTCTCGGCATCGGGCTACGACGTGAACTATGAGAAGCTGACCGGCCTGCAGATGGAGTACCGCAAGGACGGTGATAACACCTGGAACCTGGTGCGCAAGTTCGTAAAGAGCAGTACGGAACAACTGGCCGACCCGACTAACCTCGACCTGCTCGACGCTGCCTCGGAGAGCTACAAGCTCAACATGAAGGCGATGCCCGACGGCGTCTACTTCTTCCGAGCTCGCACCGTCTGCGACTTCTCTGGCGAGACCGTCTATGGCACCAGCGAGGAAGTCAAGCTCGTGAAGGACCAGAGCGCTCCGAAACTCTTTGGCAAGGCCAACCCCAGCGACGGCGTGCTGAATGCCGACGACGATATCAGCGTGACCTTCAATGAAGACATCGTCACCGCTGATTTGAGCCAGTCGAACTTCGTCATCCAGGCTGCCGTCAACGGACAGAGCGTGGATCACGCCGTAGCCCTGAAGGCACAGAACACCGAGCGTGCCGCCTATACAGAAGCCAGCTATAACCTGGCGAAGAAGGACTTCTCAGCCGACATGTGGGTGAACTACTCTACCGCAGGAACGCTGCTGAGTCACGGCAACGGCAGCGAGAAGTTTGAGGTGGGCACCAACGCTGACGGACACCTGACGCTGAAGATTGGTGAGAACACCTATACCTCAACGGATGTGCTGACGAAGAACAAGTGGGTGTTCCTGACCTTTAACTATAAGTATAATGGTGACACCAGCAAGTTCAGCGCACTCTTTGCCGAGGATGCCACCAACACGCAGCTCTTCGATGATGCTACCGTGGCCGGCTACGAAGGCATCGGTTCGCTGACCGTCGGTAAGAACCTGACGGGTGCCATCCAGGAGCTGACGCTCTGGGACAAGGCCCGTACATGCAGCGAGGCCAAGGCAGAGAAGGACCTGACGAAGAAGCCTTCTACGCCCAACCTCATCGGCTACTGGAAGATGGACGAGGGTGAAGGCAAGCAGATCCGCGACTATGCCCGCAACCGACACATGACGCTGCCTGAGAGCACGTGGTATCTGAACAACGTGAACTATGCCGCCACTATCAGCGGCTCCAAGGCTATGAAGGTGGACATCAGCGCCTGCAGCGCCCTCGACACCGACGACTATGCCGTGGAGATGTGGTTCAAGAGCCAGCAGACGGGCAAGGCTGCCCTGTTCTCGGCCATCCAGGGCCAGGGCGACCGTGTGGAGATGGGCTTCAATGCCGCTGGTGCGCTGACGCTGACATCGAAGGACACTGAGAACGAGATTACCGCTACGAACCTGCGCGACAATGCCTGGCACCATCTGGCACTGAACGTGCTGCGCAACGGCAATGCCACCGTCTATGTCGACGGTACGGCAGTCAAGAGCCTGTCGGCATCTGCCGTCAGCGCTTTGGCTGGTGCCCAGCTTGTGGTGGGTGCAACGTATCAGGGCGGCAGCAGCTACGCCAACTACTTCAATGGTAAGGTCGACGAGCTGCGCTTCTGGAGGGCAACGCTTTCGGGCGACTACATCAACCGCCACAGAAACGTTCGCCTGAAGGGCGACGAGGCCGGTCTGGTTGCCTACTATCCGTTCGAGGCCCAGAGCTTCAATGACCAGCAGAGCGTGGTGGAGCAGACGGCTGCCGACCAAAGCCAGGTTTACAATGCAACGAGCAAGGAGTATGAGAAGACAGGAAAGTCTGCAACGATGACAACGGGTGATGTGGCGCTCAGCGACGCCGACGTGCCTGGTCTGAAGCCTGCCCTGCAGCTGACGAACCTGAACTACACGTTTGTAGCCAATGAGCGTTCAGTCATCATTAACCTGACTGACCTGACTGAACATCCAGAGGTGCTGGAAGGTACGACGGTGGACATTACCGTTCGCTATGCTACCGACAAGAACTACAACAGGCAGAGCGATATCAACTGGACGGCCTATATCAAGCAGAACCAGCTGGTATGGAAGGATGAGACAGAGGTGAGTGTCGTGAAGAAGGGTACCAAGAGTGCCACCTTCGAGGCTACCATCACCAACGACAGCGGCAACAGCGAGTACTGGATGCTCTCTGGCCTGCCCTCATGGCTGAGCACCGGCACCGAGAGTGGTACGCTGAAGGCACAGCAGTCGAAGACCATCACCTTCACCGTGTCGGAGAGCCTGCCTATCGGCAAGTATGAGCAGATCATCTACCTGACGGGCAACAAGAACATTGCCGCTCCGCTGACCATCAACGTGAAGTCAAAGGGTGACGAGCCGCTGTGGACCGTCAACCCTGGCGACTTTGAGGAGTCGATGAACGTCATGGGACAGCTCAAGATTCTCAATGTGACCAGCCGTGACGAGGACGACATCGTGGCTGCCTTCATCGGCAACGAGTGCCGAGGCGTGGCCCGTCCTAAGTATGATTCACGCTACGACGGCTACTTCGTGACCATGGACATCTACGGTAATAACGCAAGCGATGACAACCAGCCGATTGAATTCAAACCGATTGAGTTCAAGGCCTTTGATGCTTCGTCGGGTATCATCTATCCTGTCGTCAAGGCTTACAAGTACAATGAAACGCAGGCTACTGCCCTAACCTTCGAGTCTGGTATGGTGTCAGGCCGCTATGCAACGCCTATGACGCTGGCCGCCACCGACGACATTGAGCAGAACATCGAGCTGAACAGCGGATGGAACTGGATGTCGCTGAGCGTGACGCCCACTCCGATGACTGTGGCAACAGTATTTGCAAAGGCCGACGGCAAGGTTAATACCGTGAAGAGCCTGAGCGACGTTACTGGCTACAGCAATGGAAGCTGGGTTGGAGAACTTACCACTATATCCAATACTGACATGTATGCTGTGAATGCTACCGAGGCCCTGACGCTCTCCGTCACCGGACAGCGCGTCAACACGTCGGAGACACCCATCACCATAGCGGAAGGCTGGAACTGGATAGGCTACTGCGGACAGGCACTGATCAGTGTCGGAGAGGCATTAGCTGGATTGAACCCGCAGGACGGCGACATCATCAAGGGACAGAAAGGCGTAGCCTACTTCGATGTCAATGCATGGAGCGGCTCGCTCCAGACGCTGGTACCTGGCAAGGGCTACAAGCTGCAGAGTGCAACAGGCGGACGTACCTTCACCTATCCTGCCACTGCAGCGGCTTCCAGAATGTACAAGGAGGCTGACCTGGATGGCGAGTCAAGGGCAACGGGCACATTCGCTCCCGTGGACTACAGCAGCTATCCCGCCAACATGGTGCTGATTGCCAAGGTGGTGAAGAACGGCATGCCGGTGAACGGTGCCGAGTTAGGCGTCTTTGCAGGCAGCGAGTGCCGCGAGGCTGCAGTGACCGATGGTCAGGGTATGGTCTACATCACCATCCCGGGCGACAAGGCCGAGAAGCTGACCTTCCGCGTGGCCGAGGATGAGTTCGTACTCAAAGCCAATGAGAGCGTCAATTACAAGACGGATGCCGTCATCGGTACGCCGCGCACGCCGTTCTTCATCGAGCTTGGCACGGCCACTGCCATCGAGTCTGTTGCGACTGAGTCGCAACAAATGGAACAGGTATTTGACCTGCAGGGCCGCAAGGTGAAGGTAGACGACCGGACTCGCAAGCTGCGCAAGGGCGTGTACATTGTTAACGGACAGAAACAGGTAAAGTAAATGCGTATGATTAGAAGACTCTATAGCCTGCTGGCACTCCTCCTCGTGGGGAGTGCCGGCCTCAGGGCTCAGAGCTCTGACCCGTTCCCCGAGGTGAACCCGTACAAGTATGCCGACAACATGGCCATCATTGGACAGGTGCGACAGAACGGAGTGGCACTGGGAAACGATGCCGTCGTGGCTGTGTACTGCGGTGACGAGATCAGGGGCAAGGGCCGTCCGTCCATCTATGGCACTCACACAAACTTCTTCCAGTTCCTGGTGCATGGCGATGGCAACACGAATGGCAAACCGCTCATCTTCAAAGTCTACACCGGCGGAAAGATCATAGAAGTAGACCAGGGGCTGACCTACCAGAACAATGGTGAGATAGGAAGTTACACCAATTACTACTACATTGACCTGGGACTGCGAGGCGACGCCAACGGTGACGGAAGCGTCTCAGTGACGGACATCGCAGTGGTGGTGAACAGCATCCTGCAGTTGCACAACCCTGTCTTCTCTCCTTACGGTGCCGACGCCAACGGCGACGGTTCGGTCACGGTGACCGACATCGGCGTCATCGTCGACATCATCTTAGGGCACAACAGCACCCCGAAACCAGGGAATACGCCAGAGCCCCAATAACAGCCCCTAAGACAAGAAAATCCCCCGCAGCGGAAATGCTGCGGGGGATTTTTTCGTCCGTCTATCTAAGGAAACGAGGAGGAATGAGGACTACTGCCCCACCTCACTCTGAGCTTGTCTGTCGAACTCATCGATAGTGGAAATGGTCACTTTCATACTACAGCCTCCTAAAGCTCATCTAAGAGTTCATCCATAGACTTCAACTTGCGTCCCTCATTCTTGGCTTCTTTCACCTCCTTGAGTGCGCGTGTCAGCGTTTCTTTCACATACACTTTCTGTTTAGCAGTTTTGGCATCATCCACATTCGGCTCCATCAGCTTGCTTGCCAACCACTCACGATCGCTCTGTGCAAGTGACAGCCCCTGCAAATACGACCAAAGATTATTCAATGCAAATGTCGTCATAATCCTCACATGTTTGGTTTGTGGTTGCAAAGATACGAATAAGCGAGTAAAATGCAAAATAAATCCGATTTATTTTCATTTTCATACGAGAGTATCATCTTGAGTCCCTTCGGCTAAGCGCAACTCCCCACCCCTCTTAGGGGCGGGGCTGGGGGCGGGGTGTGAGGGACTGTAATATCCTATCAGCGAAGAAGATACTGACCCCGCCCCCAACCCCTCCCCTACAAGGGAGGGGAGCACTGCGAGGACTATCCTACAAGGGAGGGGAGCACTGCGAGGACTATCCTACAAGGGGTGGGGAGAACCGCAGAGAAAGCACAACTCCCCACCCCTCTTAGGGGCGGGGCTGGGGGCGGGGTGTGAGGGACTG
>JAEEGL011597117.1_pt1 | contig 11619 bp, 9 predicted proteins | sample 9134231 | NCBI WGS metagenome assembly JAEEGL01 (sample SAMN16246548, study PRJNA631951) | gut metagenome | biome: gut microbiome; feature: rumen; material: fiber-attached | host: Bos | place: Iran: Karaj | collected 2018-10 | reverse complement strand
GAACTTGATAAGCAATTTGCCGGAAACGGTATCAAAACAGAGATTGTTGCTCAAATAAAGGCATTGATAGAAAACAGAATAAAACAAATTTCATAAACTTTGGGACCGAATGTCTACTTTTGCAAAAAAAGTAAAGGAGGCTAAAGAGCCTCCTTCTTTTAGCGGTGTGTATCCATAACATACACAAGGTCATCATCATTCCACAGACCTTCTTGTTTGGGATAAGATATTCTTTCATGCTGGAAATCAACCATTATAGAGTAACTATCATCGTCATCCGGATAACGGTTGAGAATGTTTTTGTATGTATCAACACAAGGGTGTTCTTTATCAGCCCATCTGCCGCCTAATATACAATAATCATAAACTGCAGATATTTTATCCCAGACATCACCATTTTTATCTGGTAACTCAAAATGATAATATACTGCATTTTCCTCATGCATGTTCATGTCAGTCTTTACCCATCTACCGAATTCCCCAATGCTTTCGTCATCGTAAGAAAATGACAAAGAACGTTGCAGGTAATAAGCATCAGGAAAATCTTTAACACGAGCAATTAGTAAAGAATGTACCATTTTTTTATTCCTTTCAAAATGTTTTAGAGTAAAGGAGGCTCTGAGGCCTCCTTTATGTTGTGTGAGCCCGAAGATTATACTTGCATATATCTCGGTGTTTCGGAAGTAACTTGTTCCATCAAAACCTCGTGAACGACATCATCAACCATTCCTTTAGCGGCTTTATAAGTGCGGATTTCCGCTGCTTTCTTTTCGGCTGCCGCTGCTTCACGTTGCTGACGTTTCTTTTCACGGCGTTTAGCACTATTGACTTTCTTACGTGCTTCGGCTTTTTTAACTTCTTCACCCAAAAACTGCGTGATTTCTTCATCAAATTCGCCATTGACTACTTCGGTATAGATATCCGACAAGAAGTTCAATTTCTCATTTGTATCTAATAACGAAAGAGCATAACGGGCAATTCTCTTGCCGCCGAGACGAAGCGTAAAGATAGACTGGCTATCGGTATCAACAATCAACTTGTTCATACGATTTTGTTTAACTGCCCATAAAACCGGAAGTCATGTAGTCTTTTTCTTCCAGCATGGTCATCTCAAGATGAGTAGGGGATATTTCACCATTTTTGATTTTATAATACGATTCGTCCAGTTTATCTTGGATTTCCTTGATTCGTTGAGCAATGATATTTTCAATATCGTCTTGCGAAAGATGCAGTTTTCCGTTCCTAATTTCCATCACCAGCCACCTTATGTCGTTTATAAGGGAATCATACTTAAAAGATTCCCGTTTTACTAAGTGTACGGCGATATTATAATCATTAGTGTTTAACGAATACCTAAAATCCGTTTTTCCAATAATGTGTCTCACCCATGAGGGCACACGATACCTAAAGTAAAAGGTATGATTTCTGCGTTCTAAATGGTTATATTTTAATGTCATTGTGTCACACCCATGTGTCACAGATGTGCGTAAATACCATTTTACCGCCATTTTCAGGTCTTTTAAACGAAAAAACCTCTGAAAAATCAGAGGTTTATCAAATTTCTTGGCTGGGGCGGCTGGAAGCGCTTTTGCCAAACATATAACCATCTGAATCTAAAGAATAAATTTTTTTGGAGAGACGGTTAGACAAGACAAACTGTCACACCTAACTGTCACACCCATTTGCAACTTAAATTCACGTTAGCAAATTGTATCCAAAAGTCAATCGGTTTTTTGGTATTTTTGCACTTCGTCGGAATATAATAACGAATATTTCCGCATAAAAAAAAGGAGGCTAAAAAGCCTCCTGTGTTAGGGAGATAGAATTATTATAAATGATTATACTTGTTCATATCTCGGAGTTTCAGCCGTAGCGTTAATTTGTGCTGCAAGAACATCACGAACGGTCTCGTCTATCAAACCTTTAGCGGCTTCAAAAGTGCGGCGTTCGGCTTCTTTCTTTTTTGCTTTTTCCGCTTCACGTTGCAGACGTTTCTTTTCACGGCGCTTTGCACTGTTGACCTTCTTACGGGCTTCGGCTTTTTCAACTTCTTCGCCCAAGAACTTCGTGATTTCCTCATCAAATTCGCCATTAACCACTTCTGTATAGATATCCGATAAGAAGTTCAACTTATCTTGTGTATCTAATAACGAAAGAGCATAACGAGCAATTCTCTTGCCACCGAGGCGAAGCGTAAAGATTGATTGGCTATCAGTATCAACAATCAACTTGTTCATACGATTTTGTTTATTCCAACTATCTTTCTTGAAGTTGCGCATATTTTCATCCAAAAGGTTCAAGATGCGTTTCTTGCAAGTATCGTAGTTGAGTTTTCCTTCATCTTGATATGTTTCAATCTTGACTGCGTTAAATTTTGCTAATGCGTTTTTCATTTTAAGTTTCCTTTCTTAAATAAAATTGTTGTTAATGTTAAAAAGGCATAATAATTCTGTTATCGGAATTGCGGCATTCAGCCACCAAACCAATGGTTAAATCGGTTGTTGTTAGGGGTTAATCGGAACGGTTAGCGATTAGTGTGCTAAACGTGCCATCCAAATATGGTTCTCCATTTTGGAAACTTGTTTCTTTAAGCGGAACAATTTCCATTGAAGACATATTTTGTTGTAAAGTTTTATCATTTTAGTCTTCCTTTCGTTAATGGTTAAATTGATAGGTTATTCACCTTACACTTACATTATGGGAATATTCCTCAAGCAAAGTCAAGCGTTTGTTTTTACGCCATTTTCCCAAAAGGTCATTTTAAATAGGTATAGATAGGTATGTGTAGGTGTAGATAGGTATTTTTATTTCGGCAGGTGTTAAAAAATGCCGCCATTTGGTTAAAAATGGTAGCATTTTGTAAAAGAATCGGAAAATTTTAATTCGTTTTTTTAGATTTCTTTTTCCTTTTGGTGCATCTCTTTTTCCAGTTCCGCAACCTTCTTCATATCCTTGTTTTTATAGGCTTGTAGAAGCGGAACATAATAGCGACTGTTCTTTCCTTCGCCGACATACGGAATGCGTTGCACGCCTAAAATCTTATCATCTTTGCGCATATCCAACAAAGAACTATACTTTACGCCCAAAAACAACGCTGCTTGTTTAATATTCAGCCATCCCGACTCAACCGCAATATCGTATTCGGTCTTATCTACTTTCTTGGCTTCAGTGTCTCCGTATTGTGTTTCATAATATTTGGCTTCTTTTTTATATCCGCTATCATTTAACGCTTTTACAAAGGACTTAAAGCCATCTTTAGTAACTTTGTTAGAGAATGGAGCGAAGCAAAGGTTCTTGAAAATAACATTTTTTCCAATTTTTGCTTCGTTGAAATTGACTTCCTTATAAAATGTTAAAAATTCAAAGACTGAATATTCGGGTATTGCTGCGTGATAGAAATTTACATCTCCCTTAAATATACAATTTCGCATTTCTAATTTCTCAAACTTGTCTCTCACGTTACTACGATAATAGTCAGCCTTGAATGTGCTATTTTCATTAAATATACAATCAGTTATTATTAAAGTGTGGTCTTGGTCAAAACCTCCGCCTAAATGAAATTCACTGTTAAAAGTGCAGTTTCTAATTTCTGCGTGGTGAAGTCCATCTGTGATAGGAATACAAAATTCTATACAATCTTCAAATACGCAGTCATACAATCCGATACCAAATGCAGGTACATCAATAACAGTTCCTCCGAAACGACAGTTAATAAAAATAGTGATTGCTATTCCAGAATTGCTTGTGACTGCAAAGATTTTATTTAAGGCTACTTCATCCATAAATTCAAAATCACGGAATACGATAATGGGTGCCTGATTACGGCGCAATATTTGAATATTTTCTAATTTGCGTGGAGTTTTTCTTCTTTTGTTATAAAACATATTCAGAAGATAAGGAAGAATATCTTTCTCAAAGTCATAATCATAAGTCACATATTCCTTATCACGTCCATTTATAACCCGACTTTCTTCTACTCTATCTAAAAATATTCCTCTTGGTTTGAAAAAATGTGTCATTTGGCAGCCCCTTAAATGTTACATTATCAAATGTATCATAAAACCCAAATGTTAAATAATTGGCTAATAAGTGTTACAAAGTGTTAAAAGGGCAAAGTGCTTATTTAAGACATTATGCCAAGCCAGTGCGTTTCAGAAAGCGATTAAGAGTCATACGCTGCACACCGAGAATGCGTGCAATTTGTGTCTTTTTTACCCCTTTAGCAAGCAAGTTTTCTATTGTTTTGGCATTCTTTGCCAGTTTAAGTTTTTTGGCTTCTGCGCCCATCGGACGACCTAAACGAACACCTGCAGCCCGACAATTATCTAAAGAGGATTTTGTGCGCTGCGAAATCAAATTGCGCTCAATCTGCGCCGACAAGCCAAATGCAAACGCTAAAACTTGTGATTGAATATCATTGCCGAGATGATAGTTTTCTTTAATCGTGATAACTTGGCAATTCTTGGATAAGCAAGTCTCTAAAATACCCATTACTTCTAACAATGAGCGCCCAAGCCGTGAAATTTCGGTAGCAATTAGGACATCATTTTCCTGTAATTCCTCTAATAATGTTCCGAGTTTGCGCTTTTTAAGGGACTTTCGGGATGAGATGGTTTCTTCTACCCAGCGGTCAATAACAAGCCCGTTTTTATTGACGTATTCTTGGATTTCGTGCCTTTGATGTGAAGTTTGCTGCTTTTGAGTGCTACAACGAATATAAGCGATAATCATATTTTCTCCTTTTTAAGTATTTATCAGGAGAAATCAAAGATTTACGTTCAAAAAACTGTGCTTTTTTAACCAACAATAAAATCAACCACTTTTTTGCGCTTTTTGAACTGAATTGTATTGCCGCAAATAAAGGTTATATTATTGAAGTAATGTAAGAAATGTAAGGAGTTTCAACGGGTTTGCCGATGTAAAATAAGCGGACTTCCTCGGTGCTAAAATCAAATGAACACAATCGTTCATTTGTGTTCATATAAACTCAAACTAACTATTAGGAGAAAGAATATGCGTTTGATTTTAGGAACGATTGCGCTGTTTATCGGACTTGGAACAAATATTGCTATGGCTGAACCGCAGCCAATTAAATTGATAAAAATAACCGATGGTGACACGATTAAAGCCATTGTTGACGGTGAAGAAGAAAGTATTCGCTTATTAGATATTGATTGTTACGAGACAACAAAGAACCCACGGGCAATCTGGCAGAGCGAATATTATCATTTATCGGTCGGGAAAGTATTGCAAAAAGGTGAGTATTCAAAGCAACGCCTGAAAGACCTGATTGGCAAACGCAAAGATTTGAAATTAGAATGGGATAAAAGAGACCGTTTCAAACGTATTCTCGGTCGTGTATATTTGGATGATAAGAACGTAAATGACTATATGCTTTCCGAAGGTGGCTGCAAAAAATATGTAGAGCGGAAAAAATAAGTTCTATGAAAATCCGCATAATATCTGACTTACACTTGGAAATAAATGCTGGACATCCGTTTCGGCTAAAAGATACGGATACATATACCGTTCTATGTGGAGATATTTCAGGATATTATGAAAAAACATCACGATGGCTAAACAAATATGTGAAAAATGGAATGTTTGTAAGCGGAAATCATATTCTCTACAATGAGAGCAAACATTCATTGCAGTATTTTATGAAACAGTTTGAGCGTAATTATCCGCTTTCTGCACCATTATCTTATCTCAATAATAACTTCAAACAAATTGATGATATAGTGTTTGTTGGTGGAACACTGTGGACGGATTATAAATTGTTGAGCAAAGATGCGCAAGATATGTATATGTGGTATGCAACTCGCAATTTAAATGATTTCCGATATGGCAAGTTTAATCCTAAAAGCAATGTGGAAAAAGAAGACACACGTTTATTACGTGGACTTCAGCCTGAAGATTGTGCAAAAATGTTTGAAGAAACAATAAAGACTATTGATGAGACTTGTAAGAAGTTTTCGGACAAGAAAATTGTTGTAGTTACGCACCACGCACCAAGTATGATGTCGGTGCCAGTAGAACGTAGAAATAGTGAGACATCGCCGTGCTATGCAAGCAATTTGGAAGATTTTATTTTAGACCATCCCAACATTAAACTATGGTGCCACGGGCACATCCACCAAGCAAGCGACTATGAAATTGGCAACTGCCGTGTCATTTGCAACCCAAGAGGATATGTAAAATATAGCGAAAACAGCGGATTTAACAAAGATTTGATGGTGGAAGTTTAAATAAAGCAATATTCTTGAGGATTTTAAGACTTTATACATTGTTTTTAAGTAACAATAATGTATTCTGAACACATATTTCAAATAATTGAACCCTTATGGAGATTGATATGTCTGAAACCATTTTGTCGTTTAAAGATGTCTTAACCAAGTTTAGGAACGAAGCCTTTTCTGAAAGAGACAAAGGTTATAAGTTTGAAAAGTTAATGAAGGCATTCTTGGAAATTGCTCCTGAATACAACGGCAAATTCAAAGAAGTATGGCTTTGGGAAGATTTTCCATACAGAAGGGATTTCAGCGGCAAAGATACAGGCATTGACTTGGTTGCACTTACGGTTGAAGGTGATTATTGGGCAATTCAATGTAAATGCTACGCAAAAGATGCCCGCATCACCAAAGATGGCGTGGATTCATTTTTAGCAACATCCAGCAAAGAGTTCTTCAATGATAAAATGCAAACAACAAGATTTGCATACAGATTGTGGATTTCAACAACAAATAACTGGAATAGCGAAGCAGAGAAAACCATTCAAAACCAAAATCCACCAGTATTGCGTATTGGTTTATCAGATTTAGAAGCAGCACTAATTGATTGGGATAAACTCGTTAATGGTAATAAGGACGCATTATTGGCGAAATATCCGTTGCGTGAACACCAGAAAACCGCTGTTGATAGTGCACACGAGTATTTTCAAACCTCTGATAGAGGTAAATTGATTATGGCTTGTGGCACAGGCAAGACTTTTACTTCCTTGAAAATTGCGGAAAACGAAACCAATGGCAACGGTTTAGTGCTATTTTTAGTTCCTTCTATTGCGTTGTTAGGGCAAACATTGAGAGAATGGTCTGCACAGTCAGAACTGCCTATACATCCGATTTGTATTTGTTCTGATTCTAAAGCAACACAAGATAGAGAAAGTGATGGCAGCGTAGTTGATTTGGCATTACCTGCATCTACTGATGTAAAAAGTATTTCAAGACAATATTTTGCAGCACAGAAAGCACAAGAGAAGAATGGTGGTATGATTGTTGTATTCTCAACATATCAATCCATAGATGTGATTTCACAGGCACAAGCACAAATTAACAAACAAAATAAGGATTCCTGTATTTTTGATTTGATTGTATGCGATGAAGCACATAGAACAACTGGTGTCATTTTATCAGATAAAGCAGAGAGTTTCTTTACCAAAGTTCACGATAACGCTTGGATTCAAGCAAAAAAACGCTTGTATATGACGGCAACACCAAGACTTTATACAGATGCAAGTAAGCAAAAGGCACAAGAAGGTAATGCAATATTATGTTCTATGGACGACCCTGTAATATACGGTGAAGAAATTTACCGCATCGGATTTGGCGAAGCAGTTAAAAGAGATTTGCTTTCTGATTACAAAGTGCTGATACTGACAATCAAAGAAGACCAGATACCTGTTGCATTACAGAATGTTATTAAAGATAAGAATAATGAAATTGATACGGACGATATTAGTAAGTTGATTGGCTGTATAAACGCTTTATCCAAAAGAGTTTTAGAGACAGACGAAGCATTCAATGATGATAAGCAGTTGATGCACACAGCAGTTGCATTCTGCCAAAATATTAACATATCCAAGAAAATTATGAATATGTTCAATCAACATAAGGATGCTTATTATGATTCATTGACACAAGATGAACGTGCTAAACTTGTTGGCGTATATGCCGACCACATTGATGGTTCAATGGGTGCCAGTGTGCGTGCAGAAAAGTTATCTTGGCTGAAAGATGTTTCACAAGATAGCAAAGATTGTCATATTCTTTGCAACGTGAAGTGCTTATCCGAAGGTGTTGATGTTCCTTCACTTGATGCCGTGATGTTCTTATCGGCAAAGAATAGCCAAGTTGATGTTGTGCAATCAGTTGGTCGTGTAATGCGTAAATCAAGAACAACCGACAAGAAATATGGATATATCATCATTCCGATAGTAATTCCTGCGGATGTTGCGCCAGAAGAAGCATTAGATGACAATGAACGCTACAAGGTGGTTTGGTCGGTATTGAACGCATTACGTTCACACGATGACAGATTTGATGCAGAAATTAACCAAATTGACCTGAATAAGAAAAAAGGAAGACGCATTATTATAGGCGGCGGAAGTGGTGGTTCTAATCCATCAGGCGATGATGATGCGGAACAATTAAATCTGCCATACTTGGAAAAGTTGCAAGATGCAATGTATGCCAAGATGGTGAAGAAAGTTGGTAGTAGGATGTATTGGGTGCAATGGGCGCAAGATGTTGCTAAAATTGCAGAACGCTACATTGAACGTATCAACCGTTTAATTGAACAAGAAGGCAAGCACAAAAAAGCATTTGAGGCATTATTGAAAGGATTGCGTAAAAATATTAACCCATCAATAACAAATGAAGCCGTTGTTCAAATGCTCGCACAACACTTAATTACGCAGCCAGTATTTGAAGCACTATTTGAGAACTATTCATTTGTTGCAAACAACCCTGTTTCCAAGTCATTGCAGAAAATGGTTGCACTATTAGAAGAGCAGTCGTTTGACAAGGACACAGAGTTCTTAAACAAGTTCTATGATTCCGTAAAGGAAAGAGTTAAAGGCATAGACAATGCTGAAGGTAAGCAAAAAGTAATCGTGGAACTATACGATAAGTTTTTCAAAACAGCATTTCCAAAGGTTGTTGAACAGTTAGGCATTGTTTATACACCTGTTGAAGTGGTTGATTTCATCAATCATTCGGTAGCAAAGGTCTTGAAAAAAGAGTTTAACCGTAATTTGTCTGATGAGAATGTGCATATTCTTGACCCATTTACAGGCACAGGAACCTTTATTACACGCTTAATACAGACAGGTTTGATTGATAAAGAAGCACTACCACGGAAGTATGCAAAAGAATTGCACGCCAATGAGATAGTATTGCTGGCGTATTATATTGCGTCAATCAACATTGAAAATGCCTATCACGATGCTGTTGGTATGGAGAATGGATACAAGTCGTTTAATGGTATATGCTTAACCGATACCTTCCAATTAGGTGAATCGGATAATGCTGATGAACTCTTCTCGGATATGCTTCCGCAAAACTCCGAGCGTGTTATGGAACAAAAGAAACTCCCTGTGCGTGTTATCATCGGTAATCCGCCTTATTCTATCGGACAAAAATCTGGGAATGATAATGCACAGAACCAAAAATATCCGAAACTTGATAGTAGAATTGAAAGCACATATGCAAGAGGTTCTGTTGCTGCACTAAACAAAAGTTTATATGATAGTTATATCAAAGCATTCCGTTGGTCTTCTGATAGAATAGATAATGAGCACGGAGGTATAGTTGCTTTTGTCTCCAATGGTAGTTGGATTGATGGAAACTCAACAGATGGTTTCCGTAAATGTTTAGAACAAGAGTTTAGTTCTATTTATGTCTTTAATCTTCGTGGAGACCAGAGAACTTCGGGTGAATTATCACGCAAAGAAGGTGGCAAAATATTTGGTTCAGGTAGTAGAACACCTATTGCCATAACGATACTGGTAAAGAAACCAAACAAGACTGATGAAAAAGCAACCATATACTACAACGAAGTTGCAGATTACTTAAAGCGTGAAGAAAAATTGCAACTATGTAGTAAGTATGGAAACATTATGAATCCTAAAATGCCATTAAAGGTCTTGAAACCTAACGAACACGGAGATTGGTTAAATCAACGTAGTGATTTGTTTAATTCATACATACCTATTGAACCTAATAAAAAGTTTGATATTGCATCAAAAAGTCTATTTAATGTCAATGTTGTTGGTGTTTGCAGTGGTAGAGATGCTTGGGTGTATAACTACTCTAAACAACAATTGAATAACAATACGCAAAGAATGATTAACTTTTACAACGAACAAAGAAAAGAGTATCAAATTGCAAGACAAAGTAATAGTAAATTAGCAGTAGAAGAGTTCATAGATACAGACCCCAAAAAAATAAGTTGGACAAGAAGTTTGCGTAATCAAGTTAAGAACAATAAAGATAATATACATCAACCAAATGCTTACTATGAAGGATGTTATAGACCATATTGCAAACAAAACTTATACTATGATAGTAATTTTATTGAGAGTCCAGGTTTAAGTAAGCAACTATTCCCAACACCAAAACACAAAAACCTTTGTATTGCTGTATCAGGAACAGGAGGGAGTAAAGATTTCTCCTCACTAATGACACAACAAATTATAAGTATGGATACTATTGAAAAAGCACAATGCTTTCCACTCTATTACTACGACAAGAATGATAGTAATATTGGTACATTGTTTGATACTGGTAATGAAAACTATGTTCGCAGAGATGCTATCACCGATTTCATCTTTGAACAATGCCGTGAGCGTTATGGACACAAGGTTTTGAAGGAAGACATCTTCTATTATGTCTATGGTTTGTTGCATTCAAAAGACTATCGTGAGCAATTTGCTGCCGATTTGAAGAAAATGTTGCCACGCATTCCGTTGGTTGAGAAACCTGCCGACTTCTGGGCATTCAGTAAAGCAGGTCGTGAGTTAGCAGAACTACACTTGAACTATGAGACTGTTCCTGCGTATCCTGATGCAAAGGTTATCGGTGCTGATACAGGTAAGTTCCGTGTTGAAAAACTAACCTTTGGTAAGAACGGCAAGGAAGTTGATAAGTCCGTGCTGGTTTATAACTCATACATCCGCATAGAGAACATTCCGTTAGAAGCATATGATTATGTTGTTAATGGTAAGTCTGCGATTGAGTGGATTATGGATAGATACCAAATTAAGACAGATAAAGACAGCGGTATTACTAATGACCCGAATGATTGGGGATTAGAACACAATAACCCTCGCTACATTCTTGACTTGATTTTATCAGTCATAACAGTTAGTATGGCAACAAACGAAATTGTGAAGAATTTGCCTAAACTGGATTTGAAGTAATCAATTATGGATATGGTAAAGTTTTTATCCAATCTGCTTAATAAGGATTTTGAACCAAAGGAAACAAAACCCGTTCAGTCTGGTATTGAAAAAGTAACAACACCATTACCTGATACAGAATACGAATTAGATGAAACTCAACAGAGTTTGTTTGATACTGTTGAACATACAAATATGAACTTGTTTATTCAAGGTCAGGCAGGAACAGGTAAATCTACGTTTATCAAATATCTATTAGCACATTCAAACAAAAGGATAAGAGTTGTGTGCCCAACAGCGATTGCTGCCATCAATATAAACGGTTCAACAATTCATTCGCTGTTTGGTCTCCCTTTAAGCGATTTCTTCGTGTTAGACGAACTTTTGAATACACCCAGACCAAAATTGAAATCTATACTTTGTAAAACCGATTTACTTGTTAT
>JAEEGL011410720.1_pt1 | contig 11619 bp, 7 predicted proteins | sample 9134231 | NCBI WGS metagenome assembly JAEEGL01 (sample SAMN16246548, study PRJNA631951) | gut metagenome | biome: gut microbiome; feature: rumen; material: fiber-attached | host: Bos | place: Iran: Karaj | collected 2018-10 | reverse complement strand
TTCGCCAACGTGATCGACGACCACCTGATGGGCATCACCCACGTGCTGCGCGGCAACGAGTATCTTTCGAGCACGCCCAAATACAATCTTCTGTATGAGGCCTTCGGCTGGACCCCGCCCACCTATATCCATTGCCCGCCCGTAATGAAGGACGCGCACCAGAAGCTCAGTAAGCGCAACGGCGACGCCAGCTACCAGGATCTTGTGGCCAAGGGCTATCTCAGCGAGGCGGTGCTCAACTACCTGCTGCTGCTCGGCTGGAGCCCCGAGGGCGAAAAAGAGATCTTCTCGCTGCAGGAGATGATCGAGCAGTGGGACCCGGCCCGCATCAGCCGCTCCCCCGCCATTTTCGACCCGCTGAAACTGCGCCACATCAACTTTGAGTATATCAAGGCCCTTTCGCCCGAGGCGTTTCTTGCGAAGGCAAAGCCCGTGATCGGCGAAGCGACCCTTGCGAAGATCAAGGATCTGCCGCTCCTGTGCAAAAACCTGCAGCCTCGCACCGAGGTGCTGGGCGAGATCCCGGAGCAGATCGCCTTTATCGACGCGCTGCCGGAGTATGACACGGAACTCTTCTGCAACAAGAAGATGAAAACCGACCCCGCCACCGCCAAAGAGGCGCTCGGTATTCTTCGCCCGATCCTCGAGACTGCGGAACCCTGGACGCCGGACGCCATCTTCGCCGCCTGCGCCGAAAAGGCCGCGCAGCTTGAAATGAAGAACGGCAAGCTGCTCTACCCGCTGGGCATCGCGCTGGCCGGCACCCGCAGCACCCCCGGCGGCGGCACCGACCTCGCCGTGGTTTTAGGCCGCGAAGAGACCCTTGCGCGTATCGATAAAGCCCTTGAAAAGCTGAACTGACGGCAGCGCCGATGCGCTGCTTTCGCGGCGAGTGCCGCGCCGCGCGGGCCCCACATCGTAAAACGCCCGCGTTTTACGATGTGGGATGCGCGAAATTATATAAAACAAAGGAGAAACCTATGGAAGAAAACGGACTCAACTCCAATTTTATACACGATATCATCGATGAAGAGCTGGCCGCAGGCGTGAATACCCGGGTGCAGACCCGCTTCCCGCCGGAGCCCAACTCCTACCTGCACATCGGCCACGCCAAGGCCATCTGCATCAACTTTGCCACCGCCGAAAAATACGGCGGCGTATGCAACCTGCGGCTGGACGATACCAACCCCACCAAAGAGGACGCCGAATTCGTGGACGCGATCAAGGCCGATATCGAGTGGCTGGGCTTTCACGCGGCAAACGTATACTACGCCTCGGAATACTTCGATTTCATTTACGAGTGCGCCGTTAAGCTGATCGAGGCGGGAAAGGCCTACGTGGACGACCTCACGGCAGACGAGATCCGCGAATACCGCGGCACCCTCACCGAGCCGGGCAAAAACAGCCCCTACCGCGACCGGCCAGTGGAAGAGAACCTGCGTCTGTTCAAGGAGATGACCGAGGGCAAATACGCCGACGGCGAAAAGGTGCTGCGCGCCAAGATCGACATGGCCAGCCCCAACATGAACATGCGCGACCCGGTGATCTACCGCATTCTGCACGTTTCCCACCACCAGACCGGCGATAAATGGTGCGTGTACCCCATGTACGATTTCGCCCACCCGCTTTCGGACGCGAAGGAGGGGGTCACCTACTCGCTTTGCTCGCTGGAATTTGAGAACCACCGCCCGCTTTACGACTGGTTCATTAAAGAGATCGGCTTTGAAGAGCCCCCGCGCCAGATCGAGTTTGCGCGGCTGAACCTCACAAAGTGCCTCACCAGCAAGCGCAAAAATATCATCCTGATGAAAAACGGCCTCGTGACCGGCTGGGACGATCCGCGCCTTGCCACCATCTGCGGCATGCGCCGCCGCGGCTACCCCGCCAAGGCACTGAGGTCCTTCATTGAGAAGGTGGGCGTTTCCAAAGCCTACTCCACCGTGGATTACGGTCTGCTGGAGGCCTGCGTGCGCGACGAGCTGAACGCGTCCGCGCCCCGCACCCTCGCGGTGCTGGAGCCCCTGAAGGTGGTCATCGATAACTACCCCGAGGGCAAAACCGAAATCATCGAGGTGGAGCGCCACCCCGACCATCCCGAAATGGGCGTGAGCAGGCTTACGTTCTCGAAAGAGATCTTTATTGAACAGAGCGACTTCATGAAGGAGCCGCCCAAGAAATACTTCCGTATGTTCCCGGGCAACGAGGTGCGCCTGAAGGGCGCGTATTTCCTGACCTGCGTTTCTTACGAAGAGGACGAAAACGGCAGCGTGAAGTGCCTGCACTGCACCTACGACCCCGCCACGAAGGGCGGCGATTCCCCCGACGGCCGCAAGGTGAAGGGCACCATCCACTGGGCGGGCGCGGACTTCGTAAAGGCCGAGGTGCGCCTCTACGGGCAGCTGTTTGAAATCGATAACCCCGGCGCGCTTTCGGACGAAGAGCTGTGCGCCGCCGTGAGCGCCGATTCCCTCAGAGTGCTTCCGGATGCGCTCGTGGAGCCCGCGGTGGCCGCCGCCGCCCCCGGCAGCGACTTCCAGTTCGTTAGAAACGGCTATTTCTGCGCGGACCCGGATTCCACCCCCGCGCACCCGGTATTCAACCGCACCGTGCAGCTCAATTCCTCTTATAAACCCAAAGCCTGATCCGAAGGATCACGCAAAAGAAAGGAAGCAGATTTCATGAAACTCGCCTATAAAATCGTTATGCCGATCCTTACGCTCTCCATTTTTCCGATTTTGTTTTTCCTGCCGCTGCTGCACCTGAATATAACGTCCTCTCTTGCAGGGTCGCTTTCGGCCAATCTGGGCATTCCGGAGTATTCCAGCCTTTTCCACTGGGTGAAAACCGGCGGCGAGATGACCGAAACGCAGCGCGCGCTGTGGAAGAGCATATTTGACGCCATCAAGGATAAGGACGGCACCATCGGTTCCCTGTTCACCAACCGGCACTTCGTGTATATGTTCCTCGTGTTTGCCGTGCTGATGCTCGTGCTGGCGATCGCGGCGGCGGTGCTTGCCGTCGCCACGAAGAGATACGGCCTGACCGCCTGCCTCACCGCAGGGTCGCTGATTTCCGCCTTTGCCATGAACAAGAGCTTCGACGGGTTCGCAAAGCCCTTCCTTTCGGGCAAGATCAGCATTTCCTCGCTGCTGGGCTCTTCCGGCAGCTCCGGGGTGCTCGGTTCTCTGCTGGGCAACCTTGCGAAGGTGGAAAGTCTGGAGCTGGCGTCGGCCTATTCCCTCGCGTTCTTTATGCTGGTGCTGGCCGCAATTTTCGCGGTGATCGTATTCATCTACCAGCGCTACGCGAAATAACTTAACAATAAAACAAGCATCTGATTCTGAAGCGACGCGGAAAGGAGCACTTTGTGAAACGGTTTTTGCAAACGAACAAACGGTTGCTCCTGAGCGCCGCTTTCGTTTTTCTTTGCTTTTTGCTGAACAGCGCCGGGTATCTGGCGTGGCTCTACCGCCTGCTGGCAGTCGCCCCCGAAGGCACGGCGGAGCTGTTCTCCACAGGGCTGGGGTACGGTATGCAGGCCGCGGGCATCGGCATGTTTGCCTTCGTGGCGTATAAACGGCCTTCCGCTGTTTCCGCCGGCCCGTTTTTCGGGCTGCTCGCTTGCTTTACCGCCGCAGCCTATGCCGCGGCCGCCGTTTCCGGCTTCGGGGCGGTGCTTGCGCTCGGCATTCTCTCAAATCTGCTCTGCGGGGGCATGGCGGGCTTCTATTTATACGTTTTAACCGAATCCGTGCCAGCAAACCGCCGGTCGATCGCCTTCGGCGCTGCCTACGCGCTGGCTGCGGTTACCTCCCGCCTGCTCTCTTTGCCCGGAAACGGCTTCTTGTTCAACGCCCCGGGCTTCGGCTTTCTTGCGGCGCTGCTCTCGCTGGCGCTCGTATTGCTCGTTTTGTTTGCCAAGCCCTTTGCCGCCCCTGAGGAGGCGCTCCCCGCCCCCGAAACAGAAACAAAAAGCCCCGGCGCGGGGCTGCTGATCGCCGCCGGCGCGGCCATGCTGCTTTTCAGCGCGGTGAACCATATCGGCTTCGCCTTTCCGGCGGCGGATCTGGCCAATGGCGTGGATCTGGAAACGACGCGGCTGTGCTACGCGGCGGGTCTGCTGATCGCGGGGTTTGTGAACGACAAAAGCCGCCCCCACGGCGCTGTGCTCACGCTGGCGGCGCTGGTGATCCCCTTTACGGTGCTGGCGCTGCGCGGGCAGCCCATTCCGGCGATGATCCCGTGGAGCCTGAGCTATTTTGCCGCAGGGTTCTTCTCCGTTTACCGGGTAACGCTGTTTACGGATCTGGCGCAGCAGCGGCGGCAGCCCTTCCTTTCCGGCTGCGGGCTGCTCTTCGGCAGGCTGGGCGAAGCGCTGGGCACGCTGATCTGCTTTTTTACCGCGGGACGCACCGCATTTTCGGCGGCGATCGCGGCCGCCGTATACGTGGGCACGCTGTTTCTGTTTTTCAGGCTGTATTACAAGCTGTATCTGCCCGAGGCGGACCGGGAAAAACAGGAAAAGGCGCGGTTCGTGCGGTTTTCCACCCAGCACGATCTCTCTCCGCGGGAGCGGGAGATTTTAACGCTGCTGCTGGAGCAGGCAACCACCGCCGATATCGCGGATCAGCTCTTCGTTTCGGAGAGTACGGTGAAATTCCACGTGCACAATCTGCTGCAGAAAACCGGCTGCAAAAGCAGGAAGGAGCTGGCCGAACGGTACCGCTCGGCGAGATAAAAAGGGCGCGAAGCGACGCCCTTTTTTCAATGAGAAATTAGGAATTAGGAATGAGGAATTATGGATGGACTCCGTCCATACCTGATTTTAAAAGAACCTGCCGCAAGCGGCAGAACCTTGTTATTCGCTTCGTTCATAAGAATGCGGCTGCAAGCCGCCACCGACTTTTGTCTTTCGTCTTTATTCTTTCGTCATTAAATTCGTCGCGCCAACAGCGCGACAAACTGAAATTTGAATTTATCAAAAAAAGCTCCGGCGAACCGGAGCTTTTTTGATTATGAATCGATTACCACTGGAAATCGGAGTAGGTGATGGTATCCGTTCTGTCCACGGTGCCGTCGCCGGTCTTGAACATGAAGCTGGAGATATCCACGCCGTTCACCTTGCCGTCCACAGCGAAGTGATACTGGCAGCTGATGGTGATGCTTTCGGCGCGCAGCGTTACGGCGTCAAGCACGAGGGTAACGGTGGGATTCACGTAGTTCATGGCGTACTTTCTTACGCAGTTGAAGGTGCGGGTATCGGAATCGGGCACCAGCGTGAACCACTTGTTGGCGGCGATGGCGTTATAGAACACCTGGCCGTTCACAACGGGGATGATTTTGCCGAGGTAGGAGTTGCTGGGCGTGTAATCGGGAGTATCCACGGTTACGTATGCATCCTGCACGTCCTCGAACTGGATGGTGATGTAATATTTGCCGTCTTTCATCACGTTGGTGGCCTTCTTCACGGCTTCGGTGGAAAGAAGGCTGGGCACCAGAAGATTATCGGCGGCGGCCTGCGTATCGGAAGCGTAGGTCTTCTTGGTGTTGGTCATGTTCTTGCTGGCGATATCCACAAGCTTGGCCTTATGCGCAAGGTTCACGTCGGTACCGGTGATCTTGTTGGTAACCGTCTTGGTGTAGCCGACCTTTTCCACGGCAGCCTTCTTCATGGCGGCGGTGTAGGCCATAAGCAGCTCAACTTCCGTTTTGGGCATGCTGAGCAGATCCTTGGCGGAATAATCTTCGAGATCCAGAGCAATGCGCAGGATCAGGCGGGCGTCGGCAGTGGTCACGGAGCCGTCGCCGTCCACGTCGGCAGCTGCCTTGGTGATATCGTCGGCGTTTTCAAGGCGCAGGGCGATACGCAGGGCGATTCTCGCGTCGGCGGTGGTCACTTTGCCGTCTTTGTTCAGGTCGCACATCATGGGCATGGCGGTTACGAGATAACCGGCAGCCTTCAGCGCCTTCATGGATTCGGTGCCCGCATAAGCGTAAATTCTGGGGGAATAGGTGGAGCCGTCTTCAAACGTGGCAAGCGCAAGGGCGTTTTCGCCGACCTTGGTTACGGAAGCGGGCACTACGATGGAGGAGATCACGAAGGTGTAGCCGTCTCTCTCGTTGTAGGTGTAGCAGCCGTCGAAGGCGTTGGCGGCGATCTCGGTTACGGTGTTGGGGATCTGCACGAAATCCACGTCCTCACCCTTATACTTGATCAGGATGGTGCCGATGATGAAGAACTCGCCGGGATAGTTATCGTAGTAAGGCGTATTCAGGAACGCATCCTTGCCCACGGTTTCAATGGTGCCCACGTCGGAGAAAACAACCTCTTCCAGCGCGGAGCAATCGGCAAAGGCGTTATCGCCGATTTCGGTAACGTACTGAGAGAAGATGATCTTCTTCAGGGTGGTGTTGCCCTCGAAGGCGGAAGCGCCGATCTTGGTGATATTCTCGGGGATCACTTCTTCTTCATCCTGGCCCTTGTAGGCGATCAGGGTGGTGCCCACGGTAACGAAGTCCACGGTGTAATTCTTATACCACGCGGTATCGCTGAGCGCGCCCACTTCAGCCTGGAAATCGGCGTCGTCGTTCACGTTTACGGTTTCAAGCGCGGTGCAGCCCGCGAAAGCGTTGCTGCCCAGATACGCGTCGCCGTCGAAGGTGACTTCGGTGAGCGCGGCGCAGCCGAGGAAGGCGTTTTCGTCGATCTTAACGTCGCCCTTGAACTCCACGCGGGTAAGCGCGGGCAGATAAGCGAACGCGTTGGCGCCGATCTCTTTGATGCCGGCGGCAACGATCACGGTGGTGACGTCCGCAAGATAGTCCTTATCGGAATCGTATTCGTCATACGCAAAGGCGTCTGCCGCTACGCTCGTCAGGTCCAGCTCGTAGAAATCATCCCAGTCGATCAGTTCCAGCACGCCGTCTTCGATATCGCCGTCACAGCCGGTGATGCTGCCGGTATCGTCTTCTTTGATGCTGAAATCAAAGGCGGGCTCGGCGAAAGCGATCAGGCAGACGGAGAGAGAAAGGACGAGTGCCAAAACCAGGGAAAGAACTTTTTTACTGATTTTGCTCATGAAGAATTCCTCCTAAAATTACATATCATTCGTTTTTATACATAATGATACTATTTCTTTGTAATTATAACGCAATTAATTCCTTGTGTCAATGAAAAATTTGCGCCCGCGCCGGGAAATCGGCGTTTTTTCATCCCACGCTGGAATTCAGCTTGGAAACCTGCGTGGAGGCGCGGGTCATGGAGATGTTGTTGCAGAAGAACACGTCGGTGATGCCGTACTTATCCACCAGCGCGGCCGCGGTGGAATAGCCGTAGCGGTAATCAAGGATATATACATATTTATAATTGTATGTCAGGAACGGCGCAAGCGCGTTGCCGAAGCTCTCTTTGATGAGCAGGCAGCTCTCCCCTTCCGTTTTATCGTAGTTGGTGATCACCGAATAGGGGTTATCGCCCCAGATGAAGGTGCTGTATTTATAGTAGGGGCTGCTGTTTTCGGAGTTGTAGAGCACGCTGCCCGTGATCTCCTGATTGTTTTGGTCGATCAGGTACAGATCCGCGCTCACCTTGGGCATATAGGCGTCCACGTAATCGGGGGTGTTGCCCAGCACCGGGTCTTTGCCCGAATCGGAATAGAACGAGCCGAGGAACGGCGAGAAGGTGCGCTTGTCGCAATCCTCCAGCCGCACGGGCTCCACGCCCTTGACCTCGCAGAATTTCTGATAGGCGTAGTAAGCGCCCAGGGCCGTCCAGTGGTGGTCGGTGCGATAGTAAATATACTCGTCCTTGTGCGCCTTCATCACGTCGAAGATGCTCACCTTCTTCACGCTCGGAGAGAGAAGGGCTTCCATATAGGCGATGGCCTTCTGCTGATCGGAAACCGAGAGCTTTTCGCGCACGGAGGCGGGCAGAAGGATATCGATGCTGGTGGGGATGATCATATCGTATACCGTGGCCTTGCCCGCCAGCAGGCTTGCGGCGCGGTTGACGGCGGCGGCGTAGCTTTCGGCCGTGGACTGCACGAAGTTGTAATACTCGAACCCGGCGTTGCCGTAAACGAGGATGCCGCCGAGCTGCTGCATCTCTTTGGTGGGCTCCTCTTCGGTGGGCGGCTCGGTGGTTACCTCGGTGGTGGGCACGGTGGTATCCGCGGGCGTGGGCTGCTGCGATTCGGACACGGGCACCTCAGTTGTGGGCGGCGTATCGGGGATATCGGGAATATCGTCGCCCTTCACGCCCTCGTTAAAGCCGGACTGCGCGGTGGCGGTGCCCAGCAGATGCTGCAGGCGGGAGCTCAGATTCACGAAATAATCGCGCAGCGGCACGGTATCGGCATACCACGCGGAAATATCGGAAAAATAGGAGCCGCTGAACAGCGCGGAGAAGCTGAAGGACGGGAACTCCGCCAGCTTGCGCTTTTCAATATCGGATACCTTCGGCCGCAGGGGCAGAATGAACGAGAAGAAGCTCATGATCACCACGAGGGCGGCCACCACGAAGATCTGCACCTTCTGCCAGGGTTTCAATTTCTTTTTCGGTTTCTGCTCGGGCGCGGGCGCGCCGGAACCGTTGTTATATACGTCTTGATTCATTTTCTCTTACCTCAGAACCGGAAATACAGGAAGGGGTTGTAGGAATCCCCGATCAGGAACAGCACGGATACGATCAGCAGGCACACGGGCAGCGCCACGTTCGCCACGCTGTTGAGGGTGGCCATCGCCCCGCCCCTGGCGCTCGCCTTGCGCAGCATGGCGGAAAGGTTTTTCACCAGCGGGGTACAAGCGAGGATGCAGATGAAGAAGAACAGGAAATACTTGCCGAGGAACTTCCAGCTTTCGAACGTGGAAAGGTGGTTGTGGTTGGCGCCGATCATGCCGCGCAGCACCGTGCCGATCATCGAGGGCTCGGTAAACTTGAACAGGATCCAGCCGAAGTACACGACGGCGAGCGTATAGATATGCTTGATTACCTTCGTCTTCTGGAGCTTTTCGCCGTAAACGAACTTTTCAAGCACGAGGAACACGAAGAAATACAGGCCCCACAGTACGAAGTTCCAGCTGGCGCCGTGCCACAGGCCGGTGAGCGCCCACACGATGAAGAGGTTGAGCACCTGCCGCAGCGTGCCCTTGCGGTTGCCGCCCAGCGGGATATACACGTAATCGCGGAAGAACGTACCGAGGGAGATATGCCAGCGGCGCCAGAATTCGGTGATGCTGGTGGAGATATAGGGATAATTGAAGTTCTCTTTGTAATGGAAACCGCACATGAGGCCCATGCCGATGGCCATATCGGAATACGCCGAGAAATCCAGATAGATCTGCAGCATATAGAACGCCATGCCCGCCCACAGGGTGAGGGCGGAACGGCCCGAGAGCACGCCCAGCGCCTGCGTGAGCTGCGATGCGTCCGCAATGGCGGCGTCCGATACCAGCAGCGTATCCACCGCCGCGCCGCAGCCGTTGGCCAGCACCGCCTTTTTCGCAAGTCCGCACAGGAACCGCGTGATGCCGCGGGAGATCTCGGTGAGGTCCGTCTGCCGGTGGGTGAGTTCGTTTTCGATATCGCCGTAGCGCACGATGGGGCCCGCCACGCACTGATGGAACAGCCCTGCGTACAGCAGCACCCGCCAGTAGGATTTTTGCGCGGGCACCTCGCCGCGGTAAACGTCCACCACGTAGGTGAGCAGCTGGAAGGTATAAAACGAAATGCCGATGGGCAGCGCCAGATGCGGCACGGGGATCAGCTCTTTGCCCACGAGCCCGTTCAGGTTCTGCACAAGGAAACCGGCGTATTTGAAATAGCCGATGGCCCCCACGCACACGGCGGCCGCAAGGAATAAGATCAGCTTTTTCCGCCCGGGGGAAGGGGCGTTTTCGAGCATGCGCGAAAACAGCCAGCAGAAAAACGACATGCCAAGGAGTATCAGCACGTAAACGGGCTCGCCCCATGCGTAAAACACGAGCGAGAACACGAGCAGCACGATATTCTTGGCCCGTATGGAATCCACGAAATAGTAGCACAGCAGATTCAGGTGCAGGAACACGAGCAGGAATAAAAGCGATGAAAAGACCATAATTTTCCCCATAGTTACAAAAGATATTACTATTATCTATCACAAATTAAAAAAATACAAGAAGAAAAACAGAAAAAGTCTATTTTCAGTATTATCACCAATTTTTGACTTTTTCCGCCCGATTTGTTCCCCATGTTTCGACGAAAAAATCTGTTGAGTTTTTTTATGCCTTATGATATGATAAGTTTATCTATATTGTTTTTCAGATAAGGAGACGCGCGATGAAGAAGGTTTTAAGCCTGCTGCGGCCTTACGCGGGGCTGCTGACGCTGTCCATCCTGTTCTCTACGGTGAACACGGTGATGCAGCTGCTGCTGCCCTACTACACGAAGAATATCATGGCGGCCATACTCGATTCCGATATGAAGGAGATCGGGCGGCTGGGGCTCATCATGCTCGGCTTTACGTTGGCCGGGGTGGTCACCTCCATCGCCAACACCTACTTCTCCACGAAGACCTCGGTTGGGTATTCCATTTCGCTGCGCAATTATATTTTCAATAAGGTATCGCACCTGTCGCAGAGCAATATCGATAAAATCGGCGTTTCCTCCCTCGTGACCCGCACCACCAACGACGTGCGCCAGATCCACGATATCGTGCTCAACACCCTGAAATCGCTGATCCCGATTCCGATCATGCTGGTGGGCGGTCTTGTAATGGCCTATTCCACCAGCCCCGAGATTCTCGGCACCGCCATGAGCGTGGTGCCCATGCTGCTGGTTGTGGCAGGCATTATGCTGGCCATCATCGTGCCCATGTACGGCAAGGTGCAAAAGCTGCTCGATAAAGTGAACCAGATCATGCGCGAAAAAATCAGCGGCATCCGCGTGGTGCGCGCCTTCAACCGCACGCAGTATGAGGACGACCGCTTCAACGAGACCAATAAAAAGCTGACCGGGCTTTCGCTGATCGCCGCCCGCATCATGGCGGGCCTTACGCCCCTGATCACCGTATTCATGTACGGGCTGGTGTGCATCATCATGGTAAAGCTCGTAAACGCCGTGAACGCCATGGACCCGGTATCCGACGCGGATAAGATCATGGATACCATACCGAACCTTTCTGCCTTCATCGCCTACTTCTCGCTGATCATCACGTCGCTGATGAGCGTGGTGAGCATCATCGTATCCATCCCCCGCGCTTCCGTTTCGGGCAAGCGCATCAAGGCCATTATGGAGGCCGTACCGGACGTGGTCGCGCCGGAAGACCCCGTATCCCCCGCCCCCGAAGACGAGGGCACGGTGGAATTCAAAAACGTATCGTTCCGCTACCCCAAACGCGAACCGGAAAAAAAGAAAAAGCGCCGCGTACGCAAGGGCGAAGCCCCGGAAGAGAAAAAAGAGACCAAGCCCTTTGAGCTGCAGAACGTGAGCTTTGTTTCCCGCCCCGGCGAGATGACCGCCATTATCGGCATCACCGGCTCGGGCAAAACCACGCTGCTGAACCTGATCCCGCGGCTGTACGACGCATCTGAGGGCGACGTGTTCGTGAACGGCGTAAACGTGAAAGAAGAGGACCCCGAGGC
>JAEEGL016949392.1_pt1 | contig 11620 bp, 12 predicted proteins | sample 9134231 | NCBI WGS metagenome assembly JAEEGL01 (sample SAMN16246548, study PRJNA631951) | gut metagenome | biome: gut microbiome; feature: rumen; material: fiber-attached | host: Bos | place: Iran: Karaj | collected 2018-10 | reverse complement strand
TACTGCTCGTTTCTCGGAGTATACATAACCGGGTAGTCTATCTCGGTTCCGGGGATATAAAGCCACGCGGCAAAATCGTTATTTAGCTCATAAATTGCGTCATACTGATAAAGAATTCCCGATTCGGCATAGGTAGGCGTTATCGGCTTCGGGTCGTATGCAATATATCCGCTGTTCTTTTTAGGAATATCTATATCGCTGGGCAAAACAGATGCTCCGTCTGACGGGGCCGAAGTATCATCTACTTCATTTTCTATTATATATTGCTCTCTGGCATGTACGATTTCAGCCAAAGAACTGAACGCCTCTTTTTCTCTATGCGACTCAACAATATCGCTTATAAGCATATAAATTGAAAAACAAAAGACAATAGAAAAAAATACAATTAAAAGCACCCTTAGTTTTTTGCTCATATAATAACCGCTTTCATACGTTCTTTTGAACTTTAATATACTTTATTCATAGAAAAAAGTCAATAAATTGCATTGAAATATTGAAAACCAACTGTGCATGTGTTAGAATTTGAATGCAAAAAGGGGATGTAAAAATGAATTACGATATAAATAATATGAGTTCGGAAGACAAGCTTTCCGCTATCATTAAATATCAGAAAAAGCAAACCTTGCATTCGAGAATAACGATGTTTGCCGTTCTCCTTTTCGTACTGTTTTTTATTCTGGCTGTTGTGGCCATCGTTCCGAGGGTCGTCGCGCTGTCCCATCAGGCATACGGTACTATCCTCAAGGCAGACTCCGCCATATCAAAAGTTGACTCTGCCTTGGACGGTTTGACAGAGCTTATCGGAAACGTAAATCAAATGGTTGATGATAATATCGACGCGGTAGGCGATACAGTAAAGAAGCTTAACGATATAGATTTCGACGGGCTTAACGAAGCAATCAGTAACCTTAACGACGTTATTAAACCCTTGAGCGATTTCTTTAGAAGCTTCGGCTGAGAATAATATGACGCCGTCGGTGCAGGGGCATGCCGCACCGGCGGCTTTTAATTATTTTATAAGGATATCAGACTCAGCTTCTGCAAGGGAACGCACAGCGTCAAAGTCGACGTATGGATTGTACCTTTTTTCAAGCTCATCGTGCAGCTCCTTTGCACGCTTCAGCCTTTGAACAGCAAGATTTATCAAGGGGTCTGCGGCATGCTTAGCTTCCTTTGCCGCCTTAACGAATCCGGCATCTGGAATGGAATCCAGTCTGACTCTTCTGAAAACCGGATGGGGGAACGGGATATCTGTATGATCCGTAACAAATGCAACTGACAGCTCCGGTATCAGAATATGCATAATGCTGTCGTCAACGGGCGAAAGACACAATACCATATTCAGTCCGAGCTCTCGTCCTCTATTATATAATTTATTCAATGCCGGGCCGGATATTTCGCACGTTCCGTCAAGCAGAAAAACTCTCTCGCAAAGCTCTACAACGGTATCGTACATAGTTATCTTTCCTTTGCACGAAATAGCGTCAAGGTATCTTTTTTTAGTCCGGCCAAGTCTATTTTCCGGAGTTTTCAGCTCTCTATCCGCGATACCTGTTATTCTTTTCAGTCCTTTATCTACGTAATCCTTTTCAAATGGCATTAGCGCGCTTTTAATGTTCGAGTAAGCTGCGATAAGCTTATACGCTTTAGCATACTCAGACTTATATGCCTCGGTAAGCTCGACAATTTCACTGTGAACTGACCTTATCCCGGTTCTGTCGTAAAACTTGCTTAAGTCAATATAATTATCTCCGCTTCCTGAATACGTAGGTTCTATAACATGAGGCGACGTTCCGTCCACATATGCAGTTTTCAGCTGTGGCAGATATACTCCGTCAAGACTGTCCGGGTCTCCGGAGCACTGGATCAGCTCAACGTCCAATCCGGCTTTTTCCGCCCTATCTGCGATGATTTTCATAAAGGTTGATTTTCCGCTGCCTGGTCCGCTTTTTATAATGTTCAGCCTATCGGAAATCGGATCAACAAAATCCCGATATAGCGATCTGAAACCGCCTGCTGAGTTTGCGCCCAAAAAGAATCTCGTTTTCATTTATGTACCCTCACTTTCATAGCAGTCTGTTCCATTACTATTCCGAAATTGCTCAAATGTGTTGACGAAGATGCTTTCCGTGATATAATTTACTTATATTATTATCTCAAGGAAGAAGGATTATTATGAAGTTTTCCGAAATGAAATATGAACGTCCGGATCTTGACGCCTTAAAGTCTGCGCTGACAGCCTTGACTGATAAGCTTAGAGCGGCAGAGAGCTATGAGGATGCAAAAAAATCGTTTCTTGAGTACGAGAACCTCAATAGACATATTGAAACTCTCAGCACCCTCGTTTCAATACGCCACTCTATCGATACTCGCGAGAAGTTCTATGAGGATGAGCAGAATTTCTGGAATGAAGCAGGTCCCGAATTGGGAGAATACAGTCAGAATTGGGTAAAGGCGCTTCTTGAGTCCGGATTCAGGCCTGATTTTGAAAAGGATTACGGCAAACTTATGTTCCTGAATGCGGAAATCGAGCTTAAATCATTCTCGCCGGAGATCATTCCGGAGCTTCAGGAGGAGAACGAGCTGACAATGAAATATGCCAAGCTTATTGCCTCCGCTCAAATACCGTTCGACGGCGGTGTTTACACGCTGTCACAGCTTTACCCCTTTAAGAACTCCGGAGACGACGATATAAGGCTCAGAGCGTGGAAGGCCGAAGGAACGTGGTTTAAGGAGCATCAGGCGGAGCTTGACGATATCTACGATAAGCTTGTCCATCTCAGAGATAAGATGGGCAGAAAGCTTGGGTATGACGGATACACCGAGCTCGGATACTACAGAATGGGGAGAAACTGCTATACGAAAGACGACGTTGAGAAATTCCGAAGCGCCGTCAGAAAATATCTCGTTCCCGTCGCAGACAGCACTTACCGTGAGCAGGCAAAGCGCCTTGGTAAGGCGTATCCAATGAGTTATGCCGATAATCAGCTCTCTTTCCGCAGCGGAAATCCTAAGCCGCAGGGTACAGCCGACGACATTATTAAGGCCGGAAAGAAATTTTATGATGAGCTTAGCCCAGAGACCAGCGAGTTCTTTAACCTGATGCTCGATAACGAGCTGATGGATCTTCTTTCCACCGAGGGGAAAGAGGGCGGCGGATACTGCACCGCTCTTGCAGATTACGAGGTCCCGTTCATTTTCGCCAACTTTAACGGAACGCAGGGCGACGTTGAGGTCGTAACCCACGAAGCGGGTCATGCTTTCGCTGCATACACCAACCGCAAGCGCATTCCGATGAGCTACGTTTGGCCAAGCATGGAGGCCTGCGAAGTTCATTCCATGAGTATGGAATTTATGGCTTGGCCATGGGCAGAGGACTTCTTCGGATCCGACGCAAGAAAATTCAGATACAGTCATCTCGCAGGCGCGCTTCAGTTTATACCATACGGAACAATGGTCGATCATTTCCAGCACATCGTATATGAAAAGCCAGATATGACTCCGCGCCAACGACATGATGTTTGGAAAAAGCTTTCCGGCGAATATCTGCCGTGGATAAAACTGGACGGCGATATACCCTTCTATGCGGAAGGAGAGAGCTGGCAGCGTCAGAGTCATATTTACGAAATGCCATTCTATTATATTGATTACTGCCTTGCACAGACAGTATCTCTGCAATTCTGGGCGCTGATACAGGAGAACAGGGAAGAGGCGTGGAAAAAGTATATGGCATACACAGTTCAGGGCGGAAGCAAAGTGTTTACCGAGCTCCTTAAGAATGCAGAACTCGAAAGCCCGTTTGACGAATCGTGCCTGCGCGGAGTCTGCGAAAAGGCGTCGAAATGGCTCAATGCATATGATCTATCAGGTATAGAGTAGAACGAATAAGGGTATCGGTCAAAACCGATACCCTCGTTTTATCCCTTGTATTTTTTCCGCGTTGCTTCTCCGCCGCGTATATGTCTTTCAGCTTTATTAATATCCAGAATTTCCTTTGCGCTTTCATAAAGGGAAAAATCGACGACCTTCAGCCTTTCTGTTATATCCTTATGTACCGTGCTCTTTGATACCCCGAATCTGATAGCCGCCGCTCTCACAGTCGTTCGATTTTTAATGATATATTCCGCAAGCTCAGCAGCTCGCTTTTCAATAGCGGAAATCAATAATTACCACCTCCGAGCGTTGCTTCCTTAACAGCATATGCTCGAAGTTTAAAAATATGAAAATCGCTCTGTTCTTTAACCAAAGTGAATTTTTGTTATTTTTGAACAAGAAAAAACAAATATTGACAAAACGTGTAACATGTGATATTCTAACAGTATGGAAATTATAACTGTTTAGGGAGTGATCAAATGATTAAAAGAACTGTTCTTATTGCTCTTGCATTGGTATTATTGCTCGGCATGATATCTTCATGCGCCAATGCCGAAGCTAACGAAGTTGATCTTGAAGCACTTGATATGAGTGAGTTCGAGGAGATCGAGCTTGGTCTCATTCTTGATGAGAGCATTCCTCTTGCCGAGCAGCCTCCACTTTCGCTTATGCTTCTTCCGGAGGCGTCGCGTACCGCATATAAAGAGAATTCTTCCGCCGTCATTGATTACTCAAATATCACCGACGGATACGTTATGTGCGCCTGGCTCGCAAAGGATTCGAGCAAGCTAAAGGTAATCGTACAAGGACCGACAACAAAGTATACATATGATCTTAAGAATAACGGAAAATATGAGACCTTCCCGCTTAACGACGGAAACGGAAAATATACTGTCGGAATTTATAAGAATAAGTCAGGCACGAAGTATTCAAAAATAATCAACGTGTCGTTTGAGGTGACCTTGAAAGACGAATTTGCCCCGTTCTTAAGGCCAAATCAATACGTTAATTTCAATGAGAAGAGCAAGATCGTGCCTAAAGCGGCTGAAATTTGCAAGAATTGTAAAACAAATCTTGAAAAAGTCGAGGCTGTATACAATTGGGTCATATCAAGGCTTACATACGATACCGATAAAGCGGCCGATATAAAGGCTGGAAAAATAACGAGCTATGTACCTGACGTCGATAAGATTCTTTCAGTCAGAAAAGGTATATGCTTCGACTATGCAGCGCTGATGGCGGCTATGCTGAGAAGCCAGGGCGTTCCCATCAAGCTGATAACCGGAAACGTTAAAGGCGGCGGATATCACGCATGGATAAACGTTTGGAGCGAGACTGACGGATGGGTCAACGGAGCAATATTCTTTAACGGCGAAAAATGGGAGAGAATGGATCCCACCTTTGCTTCCAGCAATAAGAAGGGCACTTCAAAGGCTATGCTCTCTTACATCGGAGACGGAAGCAACTATACAGAAAAGTATCAATACTGATTTATTTCCGATTTGGAGGGACTTAAGTTGAGCAGGAATACTCAAAAGGTTCCGGCAAATTATCTTCCGGTTTTTTGCCGAGAGCTATATCAAATGATACGTTCCGGTATCCCGGTTTCGGAGGGACTTTCGCTTCTTAGAGAAGACGAAACGGATAAAGACGTTCTGTTATGGCTTGATTCCCTCTGTGAATCAACGAATGAAGGTATGCCTCTTGCCGAAGCTCTGAAAAAATCCGGGGTTTTTCCCGAATACATGACAGATATGATAGACCTCGCCGAGAACACAGGCAGGCTCGAAGACGTTCTCCTTTCGTTGCAGCATCACTACGAGAGGCAGAACCGTATGCGCTCAGATATTGTAGGCGCTTTCACGGTACCGGTCGTTCTGCTGATAGTTATGATTGCAGTTGTAATTCTTCTGATCACTCAAGTTCTTCCGGTTTTCGACAGAGTATTTGCTCAGCTTGGCGTAAAAATGGGCGGTTTTGCCGCCGGAATGATGAACGTCGGCTCTGCTCTTGCTAAAGCCGGCACCGTTATAGCCGCAGTTGTCGGCGTGATCGCGCTTACGGCAATAGTCGTCGCATCCGTTCCGTCGCTTCGCACCGGCTTTGCAAAGTGGTTCAAAAATAACTTGGGCGGAAAAGGCGTCCTCGGCAAAATGGCGGTATCGCGTTTTGCGTCGTCTATGGCTATGGCTACCTCCAGCGGAATGAATATGCAGGACTCGGTTGAGCTTGCGGCAAAGCTCTGCGGAGGTGCAAAGGAGATCGATTCCAAAACCGCAAAGTGCATTAAGGAGATCGAAGAGGGCGGAAGCCCTGCAGATGCTCTTGCTGCGTCTGGACTGTTTTCAAGCCGCGACTGCAGGCTTTTAAAGCTTGCCGAGCGTACCGGAAACCTTCCGGATACGCTTGACGATCTTGCAAAAAGGCAGGAGGAAGAGAGCCTCCGCAGCATTGATAAGCTCGTCGGCACTGTAGAGCCTGCGATAGTAGTTATTACAAGCGCCCTTGCGGGAATAATTCTCGTAAGCGTTATGCTTCCGCTTATGGGTCTTCTCCAAAGCATAGGCTGAGGGTAAGGCTATGAGAAGTAAGTACAGGAAAAAAGGAGCATGGGTTTCACTGATTCTCGGAATCGCCCTGTTTGCCGCTGTTGCTGTTTGGATCGTTTCGGGCATTGGCAAGGCGTCCTCAGCCTCAGATAAGGAGGCTATGCGGCTTGCTGAAGACGCAATCAGAAAAGCCGCAGTCAGCGTTTACGCATTGGAAGGCGCATACCCTGCAACTTATGAGGATCTGAAAGCTCAGAGCGGAATCGCCGTAGACGAGGAGAAGTATATAATACAATACGATATTTTTGCTTCCAACATCATGCCAGAAATAACTGTTTTGGATAGGACGGTGTTTGGATGAAAAGAAATACCGGATCCGGCACTATAGCGGCGCTCATTCTGACTGTTATTTTCGGAGCGGCTCTTCTTTTGAGCATTGCCTCGGGCGCTTCGGTTTATCGCCATGTTGCCGACAGGGTGGAAACAGGCTCACGCCAGAGAGTAGGACTCAGCTATATAACTGCAAAAATCCATGGGTCTGACGAAACCGATTCTGTTCACGTTGGTAAATTCGGAAATACGGATGCGCTGTTCATCTCTTTAGTTGAAGACGGCGACGAATATGAAAACGTTATTTACGTTTATAACGGATATTTGATGGAGCTTCTCTGTGAAAACGCAGAGGACTTCGTTCCGGAAGACGGTGAAATAATAAACGAAGCCAAGTCGTTGAATATTGAAGAGCCCGTATCCGGGCTGTTGCGCTTCATATATACCGATGAGTCAGGCACAGTTGAGGCTGCTGACGTCTATTTGAGAAGTGGTGGCAGATAATGGATAATCGCTTACGACCTACCCGTTCCGGTCTGTTCGCAATTGAATTACTGATATCTGTGGGTATATTCATTTTCTGCGCCGCGATATGTCTCGGACTGTTTTCAAAGGCTGAATCGATCAGCTCTGAAAGCGCCGATTTAAACAGGGCAGTTAATGAGGCGCGTTCCGTTTCCGAGTGCTATAAAGCCTGCGGCGGTGATATAGACTCCGTATCTATGCTTCTGGATTCAAAAGCTGACTCAGGATGCATAAAGCTATTTTACGACGACTTGTGGAACAGAGTATCCGAGAAAAGCATTTCCAGCTTTAATCTTATCCTGTCGCAAAAGGAAAACGGAGCAGTCGTCACCGTCTGCAGCTCGAATAAGGAGCTTCTCTCCTGGTTCGTATCGGCATTGGAGGTGGCGGGATGAAAAGAGGCGGATCAATTTCCGGCGCAGTCTCACTCGTTATGATATTCTGCGTTCTTTGCCTTGATATTTTTGCTGTATTGACCTTTGCTACAGCGCAGAGAGAGCAAAAACTATCTCAGCTAAATGCTCAAAGAGCAACTGACTATTATGAAGCAGACGCAAAAGCAACCGTAATTATATCTGATTTGCTTGCAGGAAAAGAAAAAAGCATAGACTGCATAAAAGCCTCAGGTGCTGACGGCGTCAGGTATTCATTCTCTATTCCTGCAGGCGGCGAGCAGGAGCTTGCCGTTGAAGTATTGATAAGCGGCAAAAACTATAAAATACTGAAATGGAAAACCGTTTTCGTCGGTGACTGGGAGCCTGATTATTCACTCGACGTGTGGGACGGCGAGGAAATGTTCTGAGTTCACTTCGGAGGATTCAATATGGACAGCTTAAGCACATACTTAAAATATGCTGTGGATAATAATGCAGCAGATCTGTTTTTTATTGCAGGCCGAGCCGTATCTGTTAAATCAGACGGCGAAATAAGACCCATAAGCGACGATAAGCTTATGCCCGCCGATTCAGACGCTCTCGTTCGTGAGCTTTACACTTTGGCAAACCGCGAGTTCCCGGAAAAGGTCCATGCATGGGACGACGATTTCTCACTTTCCGTTTCCGGACTTGCCCGATTCAGGGTAAACGTGTTTCAGCAACGCGGTTCTTTGGCGGCTGTCATAAGAGTCGTAAAATTTGGTATTCCGGACAGAAATGCACTCGGTATTACCGACGAAATAATGAAAATATCAAATCAGACAAGGGGAATGGTGCTTGTTACCGGACCTGCAGGCAGCGGAAAGTCAACGACTCTCGCCTGCGTTGTAGATCAGATTAACAAAACCAGAAATGCTCATATCATTACAATAGAGGATCCGATTGAGTTTATCCACCGCAATCAGAAAAGCGTTGTAAGTCAGCGCGAGCTTAACACGGATACCGAGAGCTACGTAACTGCTCTCAGGGCGAGCCTTCGCCAGGCGCCAGACGTAATACTGCTTGGAGAAATGCGCGATCTTGACACTATCCAGACCGCAATGACTGCCGCCGAAACCGGACACCTTGTAATTTCAACGCTGCACACTGTAGGTGCCGTCAATACAATCGACAGGATCATAGACGTATTTCCTCCGTCTCAGCAGCAGCAGATAAGGATCCAGCTCTCACAGGTTCTGAAGACCGTAGTTTCGCAGCAGCTTCTTCCCACAACCGGAGGCGGACTTGCTCCCGCTTTCGAGATTATGCATCTTAACAATGCGATCAGAAGCATGGTGCGCGACAGCAGGATACATCAGATCGACTCCGTTATCCAAACGTCCTCCTCAGAGGGGATGGTCGGAATGGACGATTCGATATTGAAGCTTTATAAGGCCGGTATTATCACCTCTGAGACCGCAGTTCGCGCCGCAATGAACCCGGATGTTCTCTTGAAAAAGCTCGGAAGATAATAATCACAGCAAAGCAAAGGGCTGTAGCGATTTTTACATTTCGCTACAGCCCCTTTTACTTTTATGAGCTTATTCAGCATAAAGCTTTACGATATTTACAATTATCTCGGTCGCCTTGTCCATCCTTTCGGCCGAAGCGAGCTCGGCGCAGCCGTGGAAGTTAAAGCCTCCGACTCCGAGGTTGGGGCAGGGAAGCCCCTTCCAGCTTAAAACGGCTCCGTCAGTTCCACCGCGTACGGGAAGCTCCTTCGGCTCCAAGCCCGCAAGCCTTACTGCCTTTCTGGCGGTCTCTATCAGGTGAAAATGAGGGCGTATCTTTTCTATCATATTGCGGTAGTTATCCCTCAGCTCAACTGTTACCGTTCCTTCTCCGTATTTTTCATTCAGCAGTTTTGCCGTGTGGCGCATTGTATCTTTCTTTTCTTCAAGTTTGGATAAGTCGTGATCGCGCAAAATATAATACATTTCAAGGTTTGAAATATCGCCCTTTATTTCATCGAGGTGATAGAAGCCTTCTCTGCCTTCTGTATGTTCAGGACGCTCAAAATATGGCAGCGAATTCTGAAACTCAATTCCTACGTTTATCGCATTGACCATCTTATCCTTGGCGTCACCGGGATGAACGGAAAAGCCCTTTATTTTTATGCTCGCAGAAGCTGCATTGAAGTTTTCATATTCGATTTCGCCGGCGTCGCCTCCGTCAACAGTATACGCAAAGTCAGCGCCGAAGCCATCGATGTCGAATTTATCTGCGCCTCGGCCTATCTCCTCGTCGGGGGTAAAGCCAATACAAAGCTTACCGTGCGGGATATTTGAGCTGATAATGATTTCGCACGCTGTCAGAATCTCCGCTATACCGGCCTTATCGTCAGCGCCTAATAAAGTCGTGCCGTCGGAGGTAACGACAGTTTCTCCTACCATATCCTTGAGGAAAGGGAACGTAGCCGTCTTAATAACTGTGCCTCCGCCGAGAACTATATCGTCCCCGCTGTAATTCTCATGTATAATCGGCTTGACGTTATCACCCGGCGCAGCCTCAGAGGTATCCATGTGCGCGATAAAACCGAGCGATTTTCTGCCCTCAAATCCGGGGGTAGGCGGGACCGTACCGTAAACGTAGCCATATTCATCAACTTTAGCGTCTATAATGCCGATCTCTTTCATTTCCTCAGCAAGAAGGCCGGCAAGCGCAAGCTGCCTCTCCGTTGAAGGGCAGGTTTCGCTTGTGCTGTCTGAGGTAGTATATATCCTTGCGTATTTGATAAGTCTTTCGTAAGCTCTCATAACTATTCTCCCTATCAATCATCTTCGCCGGACTCAAATGCTCTTATGACAGCAGGAATGAACTGCTTTTTTCTGGATACTACGCCTTCAAGCGTAACGTATCCGTCGACAGGCTCGACGCCAAACGCTCTGTGCAGCACGGATTCAGCGTCGTATCCCGCCCAGATAACGTCAGTTGAGTTTTCAAGTACGCTCGTGAGCATATAAAATACCATATCTATATGTTCTCTGCGCATAAGATCCTTAAGATAAGGCATAAGCAGCTTCTTTGCGGTTTTTCTGCCCTCGCTGCTCACGTAGCTGCCCTGACCAACGCCGAACTGAATATCATTGTGAACAAATACCTTATAATCCTGCAGGAATATCTCCTCGGCTGATTTATCTGCTATATGCTCTCCGGCCTCAAACATTTTGGCGGCCTCTTCATGCGCGTTTATACCGGCTATATTCGCAAGACTCATAGCTGCGATCTCGTCCAATCTCGTGCAGGTCGGCGAACGGAAGGCGAGCGTATCGGACATTATTGCACAGCACATTATACCCGCAACGTTCGGATCAATCTCTATTCCGTTTTCATTGTACATTTGATAAATGATAGTTGACGTGCAGCCAACAGGCTGATTTCGGAAATAAACTGGGCTTCCCGTTTCGAGAGTGCCGATCCTGTGATGATCGATTATCTCAAGAATATCAGCGTCCTCATACCCGTCAACGCATTGAGTTTTTTCGTTATGATCGACTAATATGAGCTGCTTTCGCTTCAGATTAAGCAGGTTGCGCTTTGAAATAACTCCCCTGTATCTGTTATCCTTATCAAGAACAGGGAAGTAGTTGTATCTAACGGAGCTCATGAGCTTTTTGGCCTCTTCGACCGTCGTGCTGAGAGAGAACGTTCGAAGATTCGACTGCATAATATGCTCGATCGGTACGCTTTGATTTATAAGATAAGATGCAGTATACGTATCGAACGGAGTCGTTATTATCGCACAGTTATTCATATTTGCGAGCTTTACGATAGTTTTTGCCACATCAGGCGCCTCGCATATAACTATGCAAGAGGCTTCCATCTCAATAGCGCAGAGCTGGGTATCGTATCTGTTTGCCAACAGAACGATATCGCCTTTTTCCATGCTCGTTTCAAGGACGTCCGGGCTTCCCGCGCCAATGACGACCT
>JAEEGL014460956.1_pt1 | contig 11620 bp, 16 predicted proteins | sample 9134231 | NCBI WGS metagenome assembly JAEEGL01 (sample SAMN16246548, study PRJNA631951) | gut metagenome | biome: gut microbiome; feature: rumen; material: fiber-attached | host: Bos | place: Iran: Karaj | collected 2018-10 | reverse complement strand
TCTTCATCGATCTCCCCGGTATGCATCTGCAGGAAATCCGGCGTCCGCGCTTTTTGCATCAGGGATTCGACAGAGCCCGAAAGACTTCCGAACAAAAGGACCGTCAGTCCGAGCAGCATCGCGGATGCCGCCATGAAAACGCATATGGAGAAAGAAGCCAGCTTATTGTTTTTAATGTCGTTAATGATCAGCCGTCTGTTCATTGTTTTCCAGGTCCCTCACGTCTTTAAACTGATACAGCGCCGCTGCCGTCAGGATCAGCAGCGCGCCCGAAATCATAATGACAAATGCCGCGCCGCGCCCGACGCCGGTATGCCGGATTTTTGCGGCCGCGTCCGCCAGATATCCCGTACAGCCGTATGCCGCAACATATCCGATCTGGGACAGGAACCCGATCAGCCCCCAGGCCCTGCCCTGCTTTTCGGCTTCGATATTTGTCCTTGTCAGGTAATCCAGGCAGTTGTTGGCAAAGGGAAGCATAAAGAAAAACAGGAATCCGAACACACAGATCAGATAAATGTTTTCTTTCGATCCGAAACCGATCATCGCCGCCCCGGCCAGCGACAGGGAAACGCTTAAGGTCAGTACGAAACGGTTTTTCAGTCCCCGGATCCCGATCAGGATGCTTGATACCAGCATCCCGCAAGCGCACAGCGTCTCGGCTGTCCCCAGGGTCCTGCTGTCCGCGAAATCCAGGATCATCGGCTCCGACAGGACCTGGATCGCCCCCATGAAGCAAGTCATCACCGAGGAAACGGCGATCAGGATAACGATCCCCCGCTTTTCAGTAACGGCCTGCCATCCTTCCCGGAAACTCTGAAGGAACGATTCCTTCTCTTCCGCCGGCTTTGAATCAAGTCCCGCCCTCACGACAGCCGTGCAGGCCACCGTCAGGAAAAAGGTGCAGATATCAATGACCAGGAGCAGTTTTATATCGCTTACCGAGAGCAGGAATCCGGCGATCACCGGTGAGATCAGATACCGGGCACTGCCGGCGATGCTCACCATGCCGCTGGCTTTTGAATACTCTTCCTTTGTCAGCAGGTCGGTCACGGTCGCCCGGTAGGACGGCTCCAGAAGCGACGAAAAAACAGAACTGATCAGTACTCCGGTACAAATCTGGGACAGGGACGCCCCGCCCCGCATCATGCAGGCCAGGATATAAATCAGCCCGACCGCCGAAAGGCCGTCCCCGATCATCATGAGAAGCCGTCTGTCATACCGGTCGGCCAGTACGCCCGCCGGTACGCTTAAGAGAAGCGTCGGCAGGAAAGCGAGGAGCGATACCAGCGCCATATCGCCGGCACTTCCCGTCATCCGGAAGACATAAACAGACAGGCCGAAGCTCGTAAGCCCCCCTCCGATCGCCGATACCAGTTCCCCGCTCCAGAGAAGCAGGAATTTCCCGTAATTTGATTTCCGTTCCATGATTGTCCTCCCCGCCGCGGCCTTCATCTGTATATCCTGCCCGCGGTGCGTTAGTATTTCCAAAACCGACAACCTGTCGGTCAGAAGTTCCAATATATGGGACTTACCCGTCTGACGATAAGTCCCATGAATCCGTCTTATTCCGGCCCGGCTGACCCCGCCCTGCGGAACCGGTCCCTGCCGTTAACCGGCAAAAATCTTCATGATCGCCGCGTTGAGGCTTCCTTCCTTCGCGCCGAGGATCCGTTCCGTATGATAGATGAACGCCCTGCTCTTCTTTTTCATTTCCGCCGGCGAAAGGCCGGCCAGTTCGTCAAAAGCGATATTCGAATAGATGATGATCATTTCCGCCGCGTCTGCCGGATACTTCGTATTGAACAGCCCGGTCTCATTCCCTTCTTCCACCAGTTTCGCGACCAGGGGAACCACGCCGTTTATCACCTGCTCCTGCATCTTCTGATGAAGCAGGGCATTCTGCGGCCTGTGCATCTGCTCCAGCACCTCCGTGCCGGCTTCCCCTTCGACGTTCAGGGCCAGCATGGACCCCGTCAGACGCTCCAGGAGAGGGCGCCTGCGGTCGGCAATAATCGCCGAGGCCTGCGCAATCCTGTCATGCGTCATCCGTTCCACAATGGCATCCAGGATCTCTTCCTTCGAACCGAAGTGGTGATACAGCGTCCCCCTTGCGATGCCGATCCGGTTAATGATGTCGTTCGTGCTGGCATTATCGAATCCTTTTTCCGCAAACAGCTGTTCCGCCACGTCCAGGATCTCGTTTTTCCGCTCTTCCGCCGTCTTTACTATTCTCATAACCGATGCTTCCCGTCTTATACAGTCAAAATGACCGACAGCCTGTCGGTCATTTATATTTGTACTCCATTTTTCCTTTTTTGTAAAGCCATTATCCGGAATCCGGCTGCAGTTTCCGGATGAACTCCCCGATCAGGGCATTGACAAGTTCCGGCTCGTCCGTATTGGAGTTGTGTCCCGCCCCTTTGATCCACTCAATCGGGATCCCGCTCTTTTTGTGCCAGGCTTTGTTATAGCGGATGCACGAACCCGCATGGTCCTGTTCCCCGCAGATCAGGAGCGCAGGGCACCGGATCTCGTAGGGAAGCCCCGTCTCAACCGCCTCCGCCAGCATCCGGTACCCGTGGCCCGCCAGTTTCGCGTACCAGGCCTGGTCTCCGTCATAGGTCATCATCATATCGTGCATAAGCGCCCTGCCGTATTCGGAGGAAGCCACCCCTTCCGTACCGGTCTTTAAAAGCGATTTCCAGGGATAATGACGGTAGACCGGCTCCATTCTTTTCAGGAGCCAGATCTCGACAGCCGTCATATACTCCCGCTGAAGCGGCGCCGAATCAATGGAAATGAACCCCTTCAGTTTTTCGGGAAACTGCTGTGCGTAGGCCTGGCCGACGTATCCGCCCATCGACTGTCCGATGATCACAGGCTCCGCAAAGCCCTCCTGCCGCAGGATCTCATCCAGCCACCGGGCTTTGTCCAAGAGCGTAAACGTCATGTCAAACGGCCGTGAAGCCGCGTGTCCGGGTGCGTCCCAGACAAACACCGGATATTTTCCTTCAAAGCAGGCCGTCTGCTTTTCGAACAGCCGGTGATCGGCCGTCAGACCCGGCAAAAAGACCAGCTGCGGGGCCGGAGTCTCCGCTTCCGCGCTGACCCGATAATGGATCGTCCCGCAGGGCGTCTGATATGTTTTTTCAGAGACGGTACTCATACAGTTCATACTCCGTCCAGCCGGTATCTTCATAAAACAGCGGCAGGGTGTGCAGGTACCGGAACCCGATCCCTGAATACAGTTTTTCCGCCGGAAGATTGCCCTTCAGGACGTCCAGGCGGATTACTTTCTGTTTTTCCCTGCGCGCGCGGTCGATTGCGAACCGGACCATCTGCCCGGCATATCCTCTCCTGCCATAGGCCGGGTGAACGCCCAGGGCATGAATGACGGTGATCTCTTCATCCGAAGCTTCTGTCGGCCAGGCAAATCCCCGGTATCCGTCGTTGCATTCATGATTCAGCACCATGGCCGCGGCTATCGATCCGTCCTGTGTCCCGATGAAAAGACAGCCGTCGCGGACCGACTCTTCCAGGAATTCCGGGGACGGATAAACGTCCTTGACCCATCCCGCGCCGTACGGCAGCTCCGCTACGGCGTCGATCAGGGAGTGATAAAACGACCGGACCGCTTCATATTCGTCCGTTTCCGCTTTTCTGATCAGCATTTTCCCTCCGGTTCTTTACTGTCTGTTGTTGATGCCCCTTACAACGTCGATGCCGAACAGCCCGTCGCGGTTGCAGAAGAAAACAATCTTCCTGACTCCCCTGATCCTGAAGCGGGCTTCCGCATTACCCTCCGGATACAGTTTCACCGTCTGGATATCGGCCGGTGATACCGCGGCGGCAAATGAAATGTAGTGTTCCTTTGTCATGCTGTGATCAATCCGGACGTAGTATTCGTCATCGACCCGCTCAACAAAAATCATATGCTGCTCATCCGCGGGTTCCGCTTCCAGGGGCGAGAGCAGGATCCCGTGACACTGGACAACCGACTCGCCCATACTGTGGATAACGTTCCCGCAGACCGGACACACATAGAATTTCGACCGCAGCATATTCGCGGATACGTTCGCATTATGGACGGGATTGCCGGAAAACAGTTCGGCGACCGAGACCCGCAGTGCCTTCGCTATCGGTTCCAGCAGCGTTATATCCGGATACCCCCTGCCCGTCTCCCATTTTGAAACGGTCTTGTCGCTGACGCCCAGTTTTTCCGCGAGTCCGGACTGGGTCATTTTGTTTGTTTCGCGCAGTTCCTTAATCACTGCCCCTGTAACATATTGGTTCATCATTTCTCACCTCCATGCACAGATTGTAAACAGGAATATCCGTTTTCACTACCTGCGGACAGTAGAGATCAGTCTGCCGGATCCGGATCCCCGGCGCCGTCAAACCCGATCTCCGCCGTCAGGAACTGGGCTGTTTCATACATGGAATCTTTGATGCTCCGCCGGTCCAGCATAAAGCAGCCGGCCGCTTCGCACAGGGCAAAAGATCCGATGATGCTCAGGACCTGCAGTAAAAGACTGTCGTCGTACAGAAGGGCATAGAACAAATAGGCCAGAATCAGAACCAGGCCGATCACCGCCAAATAGACCGTCTTTGTGTTATTCAGCCGGTAATCCCAGAGCCGGTCCTGCATATCGGCCTGATAATGAAACCTGAACAGGTTCTTTACATTCTCCCGTTCCTTTTCGTCCACACCGTGCAGGATCACCCGGAGCGGTATCATGGACGGCAGGAGATTCGCCGTGTCCTCAATGTACTCATAGATGTCCCCGTTCAGCTGGCGGAGATTTCCCATAGACAGCGGATTATATAATTCATCCACATTCACGTGGATGACCGCTTTTCCGTCCTCCATGAACTCGTTGTGGATAAACTCCGTGACCTTCCTGACGTTCCGCATTTCGAAGATCACCTTATCCAGTTCCATCCGTCTCCCTACGGTAAAAACATGATTTTTATTCTTCATGAAAGGCCGCCTTTCTTTGTGACGCCTTCCCCGAATACTGTCAGCCAGTCGTTCTTCATCGAAATCGGAATCCCTCCTTAATATTCTGCCAGACTGAATCCTCCTGTCCTTTCAGGAGTTTGCCGCTCAGGATGATCTTTGCGTTCAGATCGAACGCGACGTAAATAAACAGGGAAAACAGGCCGATGAACAGGATCAGGGGGCCCTGCCAGCTGGTAAAAAGGAAAACGAAATCACCGCTGCTTACAGCGACCCTTCCCGTACTTTTGAGAAGGATCCGGAAGAGGAACCTCAATACATAAATCCAGACGAAGATACCGGCTTTCGTGACCAGCTGATAGATACGGATCCGGTCCAGCATCGAAAGACAGTCGTAGATCCTTTTTGACCGTTTCATAACGTCTGAATGCCTTTTGTCAGTTATTTGTCAGTTACGGGCAGACTGTATGCGGAGATCTATTAAAGCAGCTCCGCAATCATTGATGATCCGCATTTTATTCCAGCCGGACAGCCCGGTATCCGCTTCCGCTCTTTTCAGTATCTCATTTATCCCGTCCGCGTCGCCGTTTACAAAGCATTTGTCAATGCTGTTCAGTTCGCTGATAACGGCTTCTTCTTTTTTCGCGGTTTCGTTTGTTTCTTCCCTGAAAACCGTGTAAGGACTGCCGGCGAAATAGCTGCGGAATCTGTCGATCTTATCCTCGTCAAGAAGATAATTCCTGGTTTCTCTCCCGAACATCTGCTTCCTGTCCTGAAGCGTTTCCCTGTCTCTCTGCATTTCCCGCTTCATCACCCGGATTTTGGATTTCAGGAACGACGTCCCTTTGATGAATACGGCATAATCCTCAAATACGGAAGGATCGTCGAAATAGAGGTAGAGCCAGATTCCGTCAATGATAAACTTCTTTTTCCCACGCTGCTTCGCGTACTCCATCGCGAACCTGACAAAGTCCGTAAACACCCTGTCCTCATATTCTTCCTTGGGGATGCCATCTCTTTCGTCTATGCCGATATAGTATTTTGCTCCTTCGCCGCTGAAGAAACTGTACAGCATATCCGAATAGTCCTTCAGCTCATCCATTGTGAAATGATCCCTGGCAAGAAGCAGGTCGTCGAGTTCGATATGATCGATATCATCTCCTTCCAGAGTCCTTGCCATCCTGGACTTCCCGCTTCCGGAGTGGCCGAGAATGAAACAGATATTTGTATCCCCGGAATTGAAGACTTCTTCTTTGTAATAAAGGTCCGGTTCCGAAACGATATATTTATCGCCCGGCAGCTGCATCTCGTCAAAGATGCCCTTGTCGGTTTTCAGCTGATCTTTCATCAGGACGTACATTTCCGGAACAGTATGGCCCAGGAACTCGTTTGAGTAATAATTGGAAAACCGTTTCTGCTTTTTCGGAAGGACTCTGTATCTGGCGTATACTCTGTTGAGGTCTTTCAGCGTGGTTATATCGCCGGTTATGATGGCAAGTGACGGGTCGCTGACTGCCTGCGCCGGATTTGTGTATATTTCCATAGTTTTCCCCCGTGATAAATAAACCATGGACGGATAAGCATTTCCACCGTCATCATAACCGCCCGGAACCACTTTTTCAACGATACCGCGAAGTCTTTCTGTAAAGCGAATGGCTGATAATTCCGATTGCTGAGTTGAGCAGAATCAGCAGGATGACAAGGAGCCCGATATCATCATCGATCTGTACCGTCGCGTCGATAATTCTGATGACAAACCTTGACATGATCAGCATTATAAGGATTGTCACAACAATATAAACGGTCTTTTTCATTCCCCGGTCCCGCCTGCAAACGCTATTATTTCCCTGCTGATACGGTCGCTTTCATAATAATGAATATAGTGCCCGCAAGAAAGATAAACCACCTTTGCGTTCACCTGACCGGCAAATTCACGTACATGGTCAATCCATCCGTCCGATACCTCTTCGCCGTCGGAAACAAACATCATGACAGGGCAGTCGATTCTTCCGCCGGCGTCAACGGTTTTCGCGTTTTCAAATACGGCGTTTGCCTCATTCTCATAGCAGCGGTTCATCGCGTTTCTTTTCAGCAGGAGCCGCTGCTGCCTGATTTCATCCCTGTTGAGTCCCCGTTTGCTCAAAGGGTACCAGAAAAGCAGGCCATGATCGTTGAGTTTCCGCATTTTCCGCATAAAACGAATGCGCTGCTTAATCTGTTCCTGACTCCAATTCAGATAGACGCCCGGAACAGCCATGTCCAGTCCGATAATCGCCCTGATTTCGTCAGGGTATTTCTGCTTCCACCGGACCGCTTCCAGCCCCGACATGGAATGAGGCAGTAGAATGAACGGTCCCTTTTCCCCTGCTTTTTCCAGCGCTTCCCGCTGAAAATCAACGACTGAATCAACGTCGCAGGGTCCTTCATAATGATCCGAATATCCGTAACCGAATTTTTCTATCACTATGATCCTGAAATCGCCGGACAGTTTCTCATACAGAGTCTTAAAATCATACATGGGGGCGACCGTTCCCGAACCGGACATCAGGACAAGTTTTGGATTGCCCGCATTCCCGGCTGTGAATATATGCATTTTATGTTTCTGAATTTCGACGTATTGCATGACGGCTGCCACCCCGATCAGTCGACAAATAATATTCTCTATTCGTATTGTGAACCAAAAAGAAAACTACAATTTATACTGCATGAAATTCTTATTTTTTACAAACCCATAGTCCGTATACAGCAATACGCCCATATCAGAGGCGGTAATCTGAACTGTTCCGCAGCCGTATTTTCTCGCTTCTTCCACCACCAGTGAAAGAAGTTTCCTGGCTATCCCCTGTCTTCTGTACTCTTTATCTGTATACATACTCGACAAAAGGCCTATTTTCCCGCTTGGACATCCAAAGTACGGCGGCTTTTCCACAAAGGACATTCCGCTTGTCCCGATGATTTTATCCCCTTCTGCTGCCAGCCAGGAAACAAAAGTGCCGTCGGACAGGTGTCTTGAATAATAGTCCTTAAGCGCCGGCCTCAAATCCAGATCTTCCGCCGCCCCTTCCTCACACAGCTGAGTTATCCGCATTTGAATAAAAATATCCAGATCGTCTGCAGTAAGCTTTCGAAATTCAATCATGGCTATAAAGCACTCTCAGTCTTTCCTGATGCAAAAATCACAGCGTTCCGCCCCTTTTCCGAACGTTCCGGTCCGTATGAAACTCCCGGGACGGCAGGATCTCATTCTTCGGTCACGGGCAGTACTTTTTCCTCCATAAAACAAACCCTGTCAGTCATTGTCAGCAATATATCTGTGCAGTTGTTCTTTTTTCATCAAAACAGCCTCTTCTAAGATAAGATTCTAATCTCCTAAGAAGAGGCTAAAATAATTAAAAAATGATCTCAAGTACTTTTTTCTTAATATTCAGACTCACTCCTGACTCTCGTCGAAGTAAAAAGCGACCAGCTGGTTCATCTCACTGCTGTTGTCATATTTTCGGAGTATTTTCAGAATATCTTCGGAATGAACAACCTTCATGGCATATGTCTGATATACCTCCCGCAGGAAACTGTAAAACGCCTCCTCCCCCATTATTTCTTTTGCATGAACAAGGAAGAAGGGCGTGTACATATATTCTGTATCTCCGGGGCGAAAACCCTCTGGGCAGTCATACCACGACGTATTCAGATAACAGTGATCCAGCGGCTTCAGGTTGTTTTCTTCTATCAGGGCGCTTGACTGTTTTAAGGCATTTGTCTGGTCCTTCAAAGTCCAGTCTGATCCGTATTTCTTTTCGGTATTATAGGACTCAATTTCATTGAGCACCAATTCATGACTGGCAAGATATGAGACTATCCCTTCATCGATCCACCCTTCATTGTACTCATTGTTTCCGACAGCATCATAAAACCACGAATGACCCTCTTCATCTACCGGACTGTCCGTATTATTCTGAATATCAATACTGACCTTTTCGGAAAGGCGGTCATTCTCCGTATCAATTTTCAGACTGAGGTCATAGAAATCCGCCGTAACTGCGGGCGACGGGTCAACCTTTTCATACGTTCTGTTCACAGCGGCAGGCATCACCGGTTCGGGATAATTGCCGGCTCCGCATCCGGAAAGCGCCATGACAATAGCAATTGTAAATAAAACCGCCGCGCATTAATTTTTCATACGTCGATCTCCTCTTCCTTTTCCTCCCGGCAAACCAGAATACTACAGGGCATGCCATTACACAGGAGTCCCTACTTCAATTAAATTCCCATCCGGATCGTAGAACCGTATGACTTTCTGGCCCCAGCTGTGCGTCATCAGTCTGTTTACATACTTGATCCCGGGATAGCAGTTTTCAAGTTTTTCAGCAAATCCTTCTATGTCCGGCTCCTCAAAATAAAGCTCGCAGGAATTATTTTCCGGGATAATGTCCCTGCCGAGAAAGTCCTTCCAGATTTTTTCATCCTGCAGGACCAGTCCCTCTGTCAGTATCATATTTCCGTCATTATCCAGGATCATTTCCAGCCCGAAAAGATCGTGGTAAAACTGTCTGGCTTTTTCTATATCCTTAACAACGATCAGTATATTCTTCAGTTTCATGATCAGTATCTCCCAGCGCGCAGGCTGCGCGGCACATCGGAATGATGATGGGTCATTTGGAATCAGCATAGGCGTATGCCTGTCCGGTCCACGCAATTAATTCTTCATCAATCTCATCAGCACTTCCGACAACAATGTGGGTTGTCCATCTTCCGGGATACGGTTCTGTTTTTACCGCGACGCGTTCTGACTCCAGCGGGTAAGGAAGTCCCAATGTAACGACTATATAGGGATCCGGTAATTCAGCTTTCTTTTTTACCCTTGCCAATGATACACAGGCAAATACATGCCGGTTTGAGAAGGTGATCTGTGTCTTTTGCACCCGTTTGTTCACATTCGGGAATACAGAGCATATGGCATTCTCAAAGCGCATATATAGCGGAACAGCGTCAAGGCATTTATCAAAAAACATCAGCGTATCGATGTCAGGTTCTGTCAAAGCAATCCTCCTGCTAATATATATTTTTCTTACTGATCTGCCTGTTCTGCGTATGATGCATAGCACCACTTCGCAATGTCCGCGATCAAAGCCTCCGGTAAATCCTGATCATGCGGAAGCCGGACCGTTCCTTTACTCACTTCAAACCCGGCCAGTTTTTCAGCAAACGCAGCCGTTGCTTCATCGCCGGGGTAGAGACCGATATGCTTCTTAAACGATGCGAAGTGGATCAGGCATTTTTCCATTTTTCATGTTATGCATCCTCACAAATCCCGATTTGTCAATCTTTCCTTATCGGATGCCTTATAACCGTCTTCCATTTCTCCGGCGGTACTTTCCTGGCGTCGGAAAGATATATCTCGTGATGCAGACGGGAATCTGACAAGTCGTTTTCATATCCGTTTTCAGCGATATAGCGATCCATGGCTGCAACGGTCTCCGGTTCATTGTCAAAAGGACCGATGTGCATGATTTGTACGCAAAGTCCTTCATCAACTGTAAGGAATTCGGCCTTGGAGCAATCGAGCTTTTTCTTCTTCGCAGCTGTTTCCACAGCCCATTCGAAATCTTTCTTTGTGATGAAATCCGGCAAACGAATAACAGAAATCCAGTTGAACAGAGATTTATCAGTATAATCTATGCCCTCAACATTATCCTGCCACCAGAAGCCCTCCAGCGGCGGGACGACATAATCATAAAAGCCCTCGATCCGGTAGTCAGTTTTATAGCTCATTTTCAGAGTGTAGGCGACAGCATATAAAACACCGATCGCCTGTTGATAAGTGCCGCCTTCTTCATTTGGATCGCCGCTTCCTCTGACGGCAATATAGTTTGCTGACGGAACGCTTACAATCTCAGGTTTGTTTTTCGGCATATAGAATTCTTTGTACTCTTTTTTGAAATCAAAAGCCACCTTTTCATCCTCCTATATCGTATTGTCACTTGAGAAAACCGATCCAGCTTCATAAAACAGACACATAGCGCGACAGCGCGGCATGAGCATGAAGCGCAGCGGAATGCGAATGTCAGCACCGCGAGAAACAGGAATTTTGTGTGATTAACTTCCGTTTTAACTGTTCTTCTGCATTTCTGCAATTTTATGGAGTATCTCAGAGAATTCTTCTGAACGTGATTCAAGCAGACCGTGTGTCGCATTTTCCATCACGAACATTTCTTTTTGCGGTGCGTTCACCTGCTCGAAATATTCGCAGGCAAGCCAATAGTTTGTCTGATAATCCATATCGCCGTTTATATTGTAGAAGGGTACACGATAATCGTATCTGCCAAGCAGCGACAGCTTTGACATATCACCTGTAAAAAAAAACATATATGGCTCGAATGACTTTTCACCGTTTTTGACATACTCGATAAAATCCTTAATTGTATAGTTCGGGTTGAACAGTATCGTAGTGTAGATGTTATAATCTGTGCCGTCTTTCATCATACCGTAGCCGTACCTGTCCATAATCTTGTTTCTTGCAATAAGAGCATCTACTGTGTCTGCACCATTAGGAGACCATTTTGCAAGCAGTTCCTTTCCCTCTTCATCACCTTCACTCCATTTCTGTGCAGCTTCATACAGTCTTTGTTCATTCTCAGTATAGTCGATGAACTGTCCCGT
>JAEEGL014422844.1_pt1 | contig 11620 bp, 10 predicted proteins | sample 9134231 | NCBI WGS metagenome assembly JAEEGL01 (sample SAMN16246548, study PRJNA631951) | gut metagenome | biome: gut microbiome; feature: rumen; material: fiber-attached | host: Bos | place: Iran: Karaj | collected 2018-10 | reverse complement strand
GTTAAGCTTGGTCAGCCCAGCACAGAACTTTCAGGTGGTGAGGCCCAGAGGATCAAGCTTGCTACTGAGCTTTCAAAAGTGGGAACCGGTAAGACCGTTTATATCCTTGATGAGCCCACAACAGGACTTCATTTTGCGGATGTCCAGAAGCTCGTTAAGATCATGCAGCAGCTGGTTGAGCAGGGCAATACTGTAGTGGTCATCGAGCACAACCTTGATGTCATCAAGACTGGCGACTACATCATAGACATGGGACCCGAGGGTGGCTCCAAGGGCGGAACTGTAGTTGTTGCAGGTACGCCTGAAGAAGTTGCAAAGTGCAAGAAGTCTTACACAGGAGCATATATCAAAAAAATGTTATAATGTATGCAAAACTGTAAGTTGGGAGGAGTTCAGATTTTATGTCTGACAGAAGCTTTTACTACAGATCCATGGACCTGAAGCGATTCTTTCGTCAATTTAAAAAGCGCATCTGGCTTGTGCTTGCGGCCACTATTCTAGGGGCAGTAATAGGTCTTGTGGGCTACATAGCCTACAGCAATATCATGAGCGGGAACACTGTTTATCGCATCAGGAACGATTACTATATCACCTTTGACTATGAGGCGTTTCCTAATGGTCCGGACTTTTTTAACGCCTTTACCTGGGACGGGATATTAAGAGATGATCCAGTTGTAAACAAGGCCCTGGAAGTGGCTCCTGATGTTACCAAGCAGCAGATCCTTGATACAGTAACTGGTGAGATCCTGGGAGATTACAGGATTCTCACTGTAGTAGTCACAGGAACGGACAAAGAGCTGATACAGAAGATATCTGATGCTTACAAGGTGGCGCTGCCTGCATTTGCAGATGCCCTTGAGCAGCTGTCCTCTATTGAGCTTTGGACAGATGCAGATATGGAAGTATATGATGAGTACACAAGAGAGCCCAATGCGGCATTTCTTGGAGGACTCATCGGTCTTTTGGTGAGCCTTTTTGCAGTTCTTGTGTATGGCATATTTGATGACGGTATATATTCCGAGAGAGACTGGGTCATGAACTATCCGGACATTCCCTATCTTGGGAAAAGAGATACGGATGAGTATAGGACCAACAGATCTCATCTTTTAAAATATGACGGCAATTATATTGAACTTTCTTACGACCAGTTCAGATACGACCTTGATGAGTTTGACAGGATGAGAGCGGTAGATGGTGTTATCATCCTGCTTCGTGCTGGTCAGGATACCGTAGATAGAATGGACAAGGTTGTCTATACCCTTAAAAAACAGGATGTAAATGTTGTGGGAGTGATGGAGTAAATGATACTTTATTCGCTGATCGCTGCCATGACGATCCTTATGGCATGCCAGTACAGGACAACTGAAGAATTTGAAGGAGTTGTTTACACTTCGAAAAAACAGTCTGGAAGGGTTTTTGAAGGCCGCACCACCAGAGCCAGAATGATCAATATCCTCATGCTGGTATCTATTTTTTTGGTCCTGACGCTTCTTGCTTCACTTCGCCTTGAAGTTGGCAATGACTATGGAACCTATGTGGTTACCTGCCACGAGATATTCCAGAGGGGCTATGTTGTCACCGAGCCGGGCTTCAACTTTGTGGTAAGAGTCCTTTATACCCTTTCGGGAAAAGAAGATTACCTTCTTATGTTCGGAGTTTTTGCTGCCGCAATAGTAGCAGTATTTCTCAAGGTTTTAAGGGAACAGTCAGAGAGCTTTGCCTGGGCATTTTTTATGTTCATGACCATGGGGCTTTATTACAGGAGCTTTAATACTGTAAGATACTACTTTGCCCTTGCCCTTGCTACCTTCGCCATCAGATATCTTATTGATATTAACAGGGTAAATGTTTTTAAGTTTCTTGCCACGATCCTATTTGCTTCTCTTTTCCATAAGAGCGTGCTTATCGTGATCCCTATGTATATCATCGCAAGAATTCCCTGGAAAAAATGGGCGCTTATACCGCTGGCTGTTTTAGGCGCAGTGGCAGCTCTTTTGCACAACCAGATAATGGAGATCGCGTTAAAGCTCTATCCTTCCTACAACAACACAGTATACATCGAAGAGACCCATACTATCATTGAAAATGCTGCACCTGTTTTGGGTTGTGTCTTCATGATCATTATATGTATAATCTGTTATAAGGAGGCAGTAAAAGACAGAACTGACAACCGGATGTATCTTAACATGAACATTATGGCTGTAGCACTGTATCTGTCATGCTTCTGGCTTCCTTTGGTTACAAGATTCGCTTATTACCTGACAACAGTTCAGATATTGCTGATACCGAATATCATATGCAGTATCAAGGAGGACAGGAAAAAGAAAGGCGTTTCTATAGCAGTAATAGTTTTTTGTATCCTATACTTTGTTTACTTCCTAAAACAGGCAGACAATCCCGGCTTCAGAGTTCTTCCTTACAAGAGCTGGCTGTTTTATGAGCACAGGTGGCTAAATCAGACAGACACGTTCTAAATTTGGAGGTGATTACCATGCAACCATCTTCAGAAGGAATTCCGGATTATCAGTCTTTTCTTTTGAATAACAGGATCAGGGTAAACGGTTATCTAAACATCGTTTTATTTTGCTGCACCCTTACAGGGCCAGCAATAGCCCTGGGCATTGCTGCAGGTGTCTTTAATGAGACAAGCTACGGCATCTGCATCCAGATCTCTTCCGCCATGTTACTTCTGGCTATCATCCACAAGATGATAATAAATATTCAGCAAGGATCCCTTTTTAGCAGTTATTTTGCATTCATTGCTATGGATCTGATACTAGTACAAATGAGTTATGGGCATATCTCTCTGGTGCTGACGTGGTTTCTTGTTCCCCTTTTAAGTCTTCTTTTGTGCAATACAAGAGAATTCATTATTACAACGGCCATAAATTACCTGTTCATGGTTTTATCTGCCTGGATCACTACGCCCTATATGGTGGCAAACAGAGGAGATTATGCTGATCTGATGTCATATTTCCTGCACACCATAGGTGGATACACGATCGAGACGGTCATCATGCTTGGGGCAGGTCACTCCCTTGGGGTCATAGCTATTGACTACTTTAGGGACACAATGAAAAAGTACAACACCATCTCCGACAGAGAAGTTCTCCTCAATGAGCAGCTGGTGCTTCTTAAGTCTATGGCGAGGATCTATGACCTTGTCAATCTGATCGACTTTGAGAGAATGACTGAAAGACCACTCTCTGGAACAAAAATCGACGAGATGCCTCTGGATCTTTCAAAATACTCCCATACCAGAATGGCAAGTAAGCTGGCAGAGCACATAGCCTTGGAGCAGCTTGATTCGTTTCTGGAGTTTACAGATATAACCACTGTACAGAGCAGGTTAAGGGACAAAAAAAGTATAATCGGTGAGTTCGTAGATGTTAACTCTGGATGGATAAAGGCTCAGTACATCGTATCCGGGTACAATAAAGATGGATACCCGACGCTGATAATATTTACAGTTCAGAATATTGAAAATGAAAAGCTCCGGGAAGACAATCTGATCCGCATAGCTATGACTGATGAGCTTACAATGCTTGGTAACAGAAGGAGCTATGATGAGGAGATTAAAGCATACATGGAGGATGTTCTTCCATATGACCTTGCGATATTCGCAGTAGATGTAAATGGATTAAAGATAGTAAATGACTCAAGAGGGCATTCGGCTGGTGATAAACTGATAAAGAGCGCAGCAAGATGCCTTAGTCAGACCATTGGGAATACGGGTAAGGTGTTCAGGACGGGAGGTGATGAGTTTATCGCGATCGTCATCACTAAGAACCCTCGCCTGCTCTATGACACAATAAAGGACAAAGCATCTGATCTGGAAGTTTTCCCAGAATATACTTTGTCCATATCTGTTGGTTATGCAGCTGTTACAGACTTCCCAGACCTGAGTTTCCAGGGGCTTGAAAGGAAGGCAGACAACATGATGTATGAAGATAAGGAAGCCTACTATAAGCGATTGGGAATAGACAGGCGCCGCAAATGATCCTTACAACTTATAAACATAGATGATATAGGGACTGGACTCGTCGGAATAACTTCCGATGAGGCTTAGTCCTATTTCTTTTGCGTTGGATATCTCAAACCTTGCAAAGATGTATTTGCAGTCCAGGCTCTTTAGCTCATCCATATCACATACAAGTCTCTTGTCGGCTGGATCCATGACACGCAGTGGTGCATAGGTATTTTCGTCGTCAGCAGAGATAAGATTTACTCTTGCGCCCCATCCAATGTAGTAGTCTGCCAGGGATGGAGATCCTTCAAAGGCAGGCTCAATGACCTTTTGCCATTTCTCTTTGTAATCCTGGGCATACATACCAAGGTAACCATCAACAGAAGCGATCCCATTGTAATTGAGGATTGCAGGATGCATGCCAAAGGTGGCAGACCATTCACCGCTATAATCTATGTCATCTTTGATCTTCTCAAAGAGTTTTTCTGAATAGAATTCGTTGTAATTAACAGTGCTGGTTTCCTTGTGCTTTAGAACTTTGTAGGCCTGATTGTAGCAGGTGTAGTAAAAGTCGTTGTAGACCTGAGGAACAAACATCACAACCAAAACAGCCAGAGTGACGATGACATTTGCAAGGAGCCTAAGGTTCTTTTTTCCGTAGTCATACATCCTCATACACACAAGAAGGAGTTCAGCGTACCACAAAAATGTGTTGAAGTAAGCGGTTCTGGCAAACTCAAAACCAGTAAGTGGCGGAACCAGCATCTCAAAGAGATTTCTGAATGGAGCAAACTGATAAAGCCCAAAGATCAGAACATTGAAGATGATCCACACCATTACAAGGTTGACCGGATCAGATAAGATCTCTTTTGCCTTGCCCGCTCTTATGTGACCGGCGTTTATGAGAACTACAGCCACAAGCACTACAGCAAGAACAATGTATGTGTGAGAATCCTCAGAATGGAAGGATGCATTTACAAATTCATCAAAGGCTGTCTTCATGGCCTGCAGGAAAGTCAGGTTTCCGTGGTCCATGGTGGTTCTGATAGTGACAACGTCGCTTCCAAGCATGGCGCCAAAGAGTCTGTATTCAAAGAGAACGTAGCCTATTGAGAGAACAATTATCGAAACAAAGGTGGAAAGTGGAAAACGCTTATCCCTGATCCATAGAATGATCACAGCCAGCACCATGTAGCTCAGGATAAAGAATCCATGGTATGAGAAATAGGAGATGAAAGGATAGCAGAAAACAGCCACATACCAGGGAAGCCTCTCTTTTAGAGAATCAGCTCTGTAGAGCCTTACCAAAAAAAGTACGATAAACGGAACTGAAGTAAAGGCGATGCCATAGGTTGGAAATACAGGAATAAGGCCGTAGGCTGTGGCAATTACTGCTACAAGAGGCTTGTAGCCATCATATCTGTCCTTAAGCAGTTCTTTTGACAACAGGACAAAAGAGATAATACCGATAGCGATCTTGGCTCCGTAGCCAACAAGGTATGCCCAGTAGCCTGGAAGGAGAATATAAAAGAGATTGTAGAGATTAAATTCTGAACCAAACAGATCTCTTGAAACCCCATGAAGTATCGGGGCGTTCTGTCCGTGGGAGAACCAGAGGCCTGCTTTTTTTAGCATCTCGTAGTGCCCCATGAAAAGATCCAGGTTGTCATGGATCTGGAAGTAACTTTCTCCACGAAATACAAGGAACACTGCCGCTTGTATAAGAAGCAGTGTTCCTGTAAGGTACATATACCAGTTCTTTTTAATATTATGATTCATAATCCTCACCTACAGTGAACTTAGGTGTCCATTTACCGTTTTTCTTTTCAAAGAGATCCTTGTTGACATAGCGGTCAACTACTTCCCAGAACTCTTCCTTGGTGATATCAAGATACTTGCAGGCCATGTCGATGTACTGCTCACCGCACTTGCCGTCGTACTCGTTGACATACCACTTGGCGTCCTCGCGGCTGAGTCTGCCTTCTCTGATATCGTAGCAAACTTCGTCGGTGGTAAAGCCAAAACCAAACTTCAGATACTTGATCATCTGGTTAGGGATCTGAAGGTCGCAGTCAAGGGCGGAGTATCTTCTGTATCTTCCAAGATCGTGGAGCTCCTCGCTTCTTCCTGTAAGACCTCTTGCAACAGCAAAGTCTGCGTTGTTGACCTGGGACCATTCTTTTGCGTAGTACTGAAGGAATACAGCTCTGATGCCCTTAGCTTCCATCTCTTCAACAGTGGGGATCCTGTAGAGGAATACGTCCTTTTCTGTGATGTTGTTAGCTGGGTCGATGAAACTGTCTACGCTGGCACCTCTTAAGGTCTCAAGCTGCATAACAGCGAAGGCATTTCCTGTTGTCTCCTGGTTCTTGGCTGTTCCAAGTGTGAGAGCAGCATTTTCGCCCTGAATGATAAGTGGAATATTGAATTTAACAGCCATTATATATGCAGATGCCCACAGGCAGTACTCTGAAGCGGCAATTATGTTGCCTCTTTCAAAGAATGACTTCCTGGCAAGCTTCTTGGCTACAATAGGATTTGGACGTACAGAGATGATGTCAAAACCAAGATTATTGAGGTTTTCAATATTCTTGCGACCGATCTCAGTGATCTCGTCGGGCATGCAGTTGATAAGAAGTGGATTAAGGCCAAGCTTTTCTTTTGCATAAACAGCCTGGAAGGTGGAATCCTTACCACCTGAAACACCGATGACGCAGTCGTAAACATTGCCGCGCTTCTTGGCTTCAGCCTTGGCTTCCTCTGCAAAGCCCTTAAGCTCTGCCTCTCTTGCAGCCCAATCTATAGATGCCTTGGACTCTTCGTACTTGCAGGCGTAGCACACCTGGTTATCGTCGAAAAGAATACCTGGCCTTGTGTCGGGCTGAAGACATCTCTTACAATATCTCATCTTCATACGTATAAATCCTCCTGGGAACATGTAAATAATGCGGAAACAATCCGCTAACTACGCATTAGTATACTACCGTTTTTTCCATTTTAAAACAGCTTAATATAGCAGGTTACATCACCTGCGATAAATTCGTTGTAACCATTTGCAAGGCACATTTTTCTGGATGGATGATTGTCTGGAAGAACAAAACCAACAAGGGCACTGATCCCTTCCGGAAGGTGCTTCTCAACAAGAGCCATGATCTCGTTACCAAAGCCGCGGCCTCTTTTCTCAGGAGCTATCATTATGCTGAGCTCGCCAACATTGCCTTCCTGGTCAACTCTTACAAGTCCCGCTTTTTCTCCGTCCTCCTCAAGGATGAACATGTGGCATTTATCTGATGCCAGCTTCTTTTTGAACCATTCCATATGCTCAGGGACGGCTATCTTTGATTTGGAAAAAGAACCATCTATTGATTTTTCGTCGTTGCGCCACTTAAGGATGTCCAGGGCGTCATCCATGGCAGCCTTTCTAAGTGAGAGGCTCATAAAGTTTCCTCCATTTATTTATCCAGATTTTCCACTTTTCTGTGAACTGCCGGGTCCTCGTATTTATCAAGAAAATCCAGTCCCAGATAGACAATTTCTTTTGCAAAGTACACGTTATCCATCTGAGTGACTACAGAAATGACCTTGTCAACGCAAAAGCCCTCCACATCTCCAAGGACTTCCATTGGGAATCTGTCCCTTATTACCACCGTGTCCGGGAAGGCTTTTTCATAGTCAAACAGATCACGGGGGTGAGGCTTAAGGATGACCCTGCTTGAATCTTTGTACATTTCTATGATGTCGCCAAAAATCCTTTTTCGTACCTCTGGTTCGCAAAGAGGCTCAGTCAGGATCATTACCTGAGGGCGCTTGCCCTTTCCATCATCAAATTCCCCGGTTCCAAGGAGCTGGGAAATAACCCGGTCCTTATTCTCAAGAAAGATGTCTGTCAAAATGCTGTGGTCCTCAGAAGACAACTTGTCATTGAGGTCCTTTCTTGGAACTTCAACTATATTTTTAGGGGGCTTGTGGTTTACGGAAATATCATTGACTTCGTAGTCAATGCAGTATCTGCTGTAACCGCTCTCTATAAAGATAAGTCCGAGCCTGGACATCAACAGCTTGATAGGCCAGGCACCTCTGTTGGCAAATCTTGCCTGGTCATCCAGCATTCCGGAGTTAAGGCCATCCTCAACAGCGTGGTATGGGATCTTTTTATAATTCAGATAGTATCCGATAGGGTCTGAATCGCAAAAAACATATACGTCTCTGTAGGAAGAAAGGTCAGTTGGAATGAAAGGCTCCTGGAGCTTGCCAAGAAGCTTGGTGTAGGTGATCCGCTGAAGGAGGTTGGCTACGATATTACCTCTGTCCCGGTGATAGGACATGACCTCATCGGAAGTTACATCCTCTTTTTCCTCATACATGAACACCTGCTGAAAAACACCGGATCTTTCAAGCCTTGAAAGCAGATCCTCGAAGTTGTTGGACATGGTGCTGAGGATGATGTCAGCAGTGCCTTCATCCTCTTTTCTCCTGACCAGTTCCTTAACGGTTGCGATATATGCGTGATAGTAGGTATGACAGATGTATACTCTGTCTTTGTCTTTGCTTTTTTTCATGTGGTAATTATATCATGTCTTTACCAGAGGGGGTAAACAAGAGCGGGAAATTGTGGTAAGTTAAGATAAAAGATAAATTGCACGCGAGGTGATCATGTTTAATAAAGAAATTAAGATTGGAAACAGGGTTATTGGAGAAGGTCATCCAGCCATGATCGTGGCTGAGATTTCCGGCAATCACAACGGTGATTACAACAGAGCAATAGATATAATCCATGTAGCCAAAGAGGCGGGAGCTGATGCCATTAAACTTCAGACCTACACAGCGGACACCATAACCATAGACTGCGACAAGCCATGGTTCATGACCCCTGGAGATGGCCTGTGGGCTGGCAGGACTCTGCATGATCTCTATGAGGAGGCATATACTCCCTGGGAGTGGCATGAGGGTCTTATGAACGAGGCAAAAAAGCTTGGAATGGAGGCGTTTTCTTCTCCTTTTGATCCAACTAGTGTGGATTATCTTGAGAATCTGAATGTCCCTGCTTACAAGATCGCAAGCTTTGAGATCAACGATATTCCTCTTATCAGGAAGATCGCAGCTCTTCACAAGCCTATAATCTTTGCCACAGGTATCGCCTACGAGGAAGACATCAAGCTTGCCCTTGATACATGTATTGAGGAAGGCAATAAAGATGTCGTTATCCTTAAGTGCGTAAGCGCTTATCCAACTCCTTACAACCTGGTGAATTTAAGGATGATACCATCTCTTAGAGAGAAATTTGACTGCCTGGTGGGACTTTCTGACCACACTCCAGGCAGCGTTATCCCTTCCGGAAGTGTTCCCTTCGGAGTGAACATGATAGAAAAGCACCTTACCATGGACCGCGCAGCAGGAGGAGTAGATGACTCCTTCTCAATGGAACCTTCTGAATTTGCTGAAATGGTAAAGAACGTAAGGATCATGGAAGAGGCCCTTGGTTCTTCCGAGTACAAGCTCACTGACAAGCAGATAAAAGAAAGAGCTACCTCCAGATCTCTTTTCATCGTAAAAGATGTAAAGGCAGGCGAGGTGTTAACAGCAGAAAATGTAAGATCTATCAGGCCTGGAAACGGAATGCACACCAAGTACTACGAAGAAGTTCTTGGATGCAAGGCAGCAAAAGATCTGGAAAAAGGTACGCCCCTTAGCTGGGATCTCATAGAAAAATGATCGGAATCAGAGCAGATGCAAACAAGATAATAGCAACAGGCCATGTGATGCGCTGCGTCACTATCGCAAAAGAACTGATGACTCTCGGAGAGAGAGTCACTTTCTTTGTGGCGGATGAAGAGTCGAAAGGATTTACTGACAGCTGCCTGCGGGACTTAGCTGGTGTAGAAGTGGTGGTTCTTGGAACAAGCTACGACCACATGGAGGATGAACTTCCTGTTTTGGAAAAAGAGCTTTCGGACAGGAAGTGCGATGGGCTTCTTGTGGACTCTTACTTTGTGACCAGAAGGTATTTTCAGCGCCTTAACAGGATCTGCCCTGTGGCCTACATGGATGACCTGGGAAAAGAGGCTTATCCTGTGGATCTTTTGATCAACTACAACGGATTTTCTGGGAACCTTGATTATGAACATCTGTATGAAGGCATGAAGGGGCATGGTGATACCACTACAAAACTTCTTTTAGGTCTTAAATATGCACCTCTTCGCAGACAGTTCTCCGCAAAGGATGTCCATGAAACTTTAGCATCTGATGCGAAGCCACTGCGTATCCTTCTTGCTTCCGGAGGCGGAGACATGCATGGAATGGTCCTGTCTATTCTTGAAGCTGCAGAAAAAAATGGCCTTCTTGCTACTGAGGATAACGATGGCCGCCACGGTCCGGAAACATGTCCCATAGTCTGGGAAGTGGTCTTAGGCAGCATGGCATCCGACGCATCACAAATTGAAGCTCTGGCGCAGCACCACTCAAACATCCATATAAACCGAAACGTCACCAACATGGCATCACTTATGCGAAGCTGTGACCTGGCAGTGACTGCAGCAGGCACCATGCTCACAGAGTGCGCCGCAGTTCACCTTCCTGCCATTTTCTTCCAGGTTGCTGACAACCAAAAGCCCAACACTGATTTTTGGCCCACAACCGGTGGCATGATCTTCGCCGGGGATGTGACAGGTGGACAAAAGGAAGCAGTGACCCAAATAATATGTGACAAGATATTAGCTCTTGAAAACGACCCAAACAAATTGGAATCGATGAAAAAGGCTCTTTCAGATATTACAGATGGTACCGGAGCTATCCAGATCGCTAAGCAATTGATCAGTCTTAGCCAAAAACCATTACCTGGAGGATTGGAAATATGAAGACACTTGCCATTATAACTGCCAGGGGAGGCAGTAAGAGAATACCGAGGAAGAATATCAAGGAATTTAATGGAAAGCCGATCATTGCTTACTCCATCGAGGCTGCAATACAGTCTGGTGCCTTTGATGAAGTCATGGTTTCAACTGACGATGAGGAGATTGCTGACATTGCCCGCAAGTATGGCGCCAGCGTTCCGTTCCTTAGAAGTGAGAAAACCTCTAATGACTTTGCCACTACTGTAGATGTTATTGATGAGGTCATCAGTGAATACCACAGCCGTGGTGAGGAATTTGATATCTTTGCCTGCATCTATCCAACAGCTCCATTCATCACAGCAGATAAACTTAAGGAAGCTGTTGAAAAGCTCTCATCATCTGATGCAGATTCCCTGATCCCTGTGGTCCGTTTTTCCTATCCGCCACAGAGAGCCATGGAGATCCATGACGGTAAGTTGGTGTTCAGACAGCCTGAGAATCTCTCAGTAAGATCCCAGGACCTTGTGCCACACTACCATGACGCTGGACAGTTTTACGTAGTTAAGACCACCAGTTTTATAAAGAACAAAGGTATACTGGTTGGCCAGATATTGCCTATGGAGCTGTCAGAGCTTGAGGTTCAGGACATCGACAATGAAGTCGACTGGAAGCTGGCAGAAATGAAATACAAACTTTTGCATGATAAGGGTTAATACTAAGGACATCCTGGCCGATATACTATAGTAGTGAATAGCCTCTTTTAAATCTCCACTCTTTGAGGTATAATGTGGAATGAAATCGTAGACTTAATTGTTAATATCCG
>JAEEGL014376805.1_pt1 | contig 11620 bp, 10 predicted proteins | sample 9134231 | NCBI WGS metagenome assembly JAEEGL01 (sample SAMN16246548, study PRJNA631951) | gut metagenome | biome: gut microbiome; feature: rumen; material: fiber-attached | host: Bos | place: Iran: Karaj | collected 2018-10 | reverse complement strand
ATCTGCCAAGGTAAGAGTTATGAGAGAAGAAAAACTTGTTGCAGAATCTACAGTTGCATCACTTAAGAGAATGAAAGATGACGCCAAGGAAGTAAAAGCAGGTTTTGAGTGCGGTGTTGTTCTTGAAGATAAGATAGATATTGCAGTAGGCGATACGATGGAAGCTTATGTAATGGAACAAAAGAACATTGCGTAATTTTATAATACTTAAAAAGAGTAACTATCATGAAAGGCAAGCAGAATAATCATTCATATAGAAAAGAAAAACTAGAATCATTATTATTTGAAGAAATCACATTAATAATTGATGAGCTAACCGATGAGAGAGTATCGGGAAATGTTATGGTTCAAAGCGTAAGTCTTGTTCCTGATTTTTCATATGTTAGAGTTTTTGTAAGTGCGATGGACGGCGAAGTTGATAAAGATGCAATGCTAGAAGGACTAGAACATGCAAAAGGTCATATAAGGGCAGAACTATTTGGAAGATTAAATATGAAGAAAATTCCAGAAATAGGTTTTGTCTATGATAGCACTGAAGAAGTTGCAAAACGACTAGAAGAGATTGCAAAAGAAATCAGAGAAGATAGCAATAATAAATAAAACATAATTAAATTTTTATTATCATAATCTAATAACTATAATAATTTAAAATCATTATTTTTAATACAATCTTTTAATCTATTTAAGGAGGAATCTATATGGAACTTAACAAATCTCAAAAAGAGGCAGTATCTCATGTGCATGGTCCTTGTATGGTTGTTGCAGGACCAGGCAGTGGAAAAACTTATGTCATCACAAGCAGACTTATAAATCTAATCAAAAACAATAACATAAATCCGAAAAATATTATTGTCATTACATTCACCAAAGAAGCCGCAATGCAAATGAAAAGAAGGTTTTTTATTCATGCAGAAAAGGAAAATCTAAATGATACAGAATATGTGAAAAAATCAGATGTTGCTTTTGGGACATTCCATGCGATATATTTTGAAATTCTAAGAGATAGTTTTAATTATTCCGCAAGTAGTGTAATTGATGAAAATGAAAAAAGAGAATATATAAAAAAAGCTCTTAATATATGCAAATCAAAAAAACACCTAAAAAACGAAGACATAAGTAAGAAAGAAAATGCAAAGATCAGACATGTATATAGCAAACTTTTAAAGGAAGATAAAAAACTTGATTATGATGAGATGATAACCATGTGTTACAAGTTGCTTTTATCAAATAAGATGGTGCTTAAAAAATATCAAGAAAAGTATAAATATTTTTTGATTGATGAATTTCAAGATATTAATGATGAGCAATATAATATAGTCCAGCTTATCTGTAAGAGCAAAAATATTTTTGTTGTAGGCGATGATGACCAGAGTATATATGAGTTTCGAGGAGCAAATGGGCAAATATTTAAAAAGTTTGAAAAAGATTATAAGCTTTGCAGAAAAATAGTTCTAGGGATTAATTATAGAAGTGTGGGAAAAATTGTAAGTTTTAGTTCTAGGGTTATAGGTAATAATAAATCACATCTGCCTAAGGAACTTAGTTCATCGACTGACAAAAAAGGATTCATAGAAATAAGAAGCTTTAGTAATAAGGATGAAGAAAGCATTTATATAATAAAGACTATTATAAAAAATCATTTGCTTGGGATGCCATATAACCAGATGGCGATTTTGTTTAGAACAAATGTGATACCATATACGCTAATATATTATCTTATTGAATACAAGATTCCATTTTTGATAAATGAAAAAATTGCATTTGGAAGTGGATATAAGAAATTATTTAAGGATTATTTTGATTTAAAAGAAGCAACCATTGCGCGTGGAGATTTTGTATCATTATTTACCTTCCATGCAAGTAAGGGACTTGAATTTAAGGATGTTCAAATCGTTGAAGCCAATGATGGAGTAATCCCGCATAAAAAGAATCTAGCAAGAAATGAAATTGAAGGCGAACGCAGGCTGTTTTATGTGGCATGCACTAGGGCTAAAGAAAACTTACATATATTCTATACCACAGATAGTCGTAAGCCCTCTAGATTTATATTTGAAGGAATAAAATAAAGCATTTATTTTGCAAATATTTAAATATAAGAACACAAAGAATTCACAATGTGATAACATAATAAAAGGACTAAGAAAGAGGGGGAAGTTATTATGGCTACAAAAAGTGAAAAAATTCTTGTAGTTGATGATGAACCAAAACTAAGAAAATTAGTCGGCGATTTTTTAATTAAAGAAGGTTATGAAATAGAAGAAGCTGGAGATGGTGAAGAGGCCTTAAATAAATTTTTAAAAAACAAGGAAAAATATTCTTTGATTATATTAGATGTCATGATGCCTAAGATGGATGGATGGGAGATGCTAGAAGAGATTAGATCTGAATCAAACATTCCAGTTGTTATGTTAACTGCAAAGGGAGAAGAGGCAGATGAAGTTAAGGGATTTAAAACTGGAGCAAATGATTATGTGCAAAAACCTTTTTCTCCAAGAATTTTAATAGCGCGCATTAATGCAATTTTAAATAGAAGTCAGGCACAAAAAGAAAAGGATTTAATAAAAGGAATAATTAAAGTAGATAAAGTTGCTCACCAAGTTTTTGTAGATGAAAAAGAAATAGAACTTAGTTTTAAAGAATTTGAACTTCTTACATATCTTATGGAAAACGAGGGTATTGCCTTAACTAGAGAAAAATTACTTTCTGGTGTTTGGGACTATGATTATTTTGGTGACTCGAGAACAATAGATACTCATATTAAAAAACTTCGTGCCAAACTGGGTGATAAGGCAGGAGAATATATAAAAACTATATGGGGTATGGGCTACAAGTTTAAGGTAGAATAATGCTGTTTAAGAAAAGTATAAAATGGGAACTTACCATAGTATATATTTTGCTTATAGGAATACTTTTTGGTGGTATTGCTATATTTAATCAGTTTTATCTTGAAAACCAATTTATAGAGGAGAGAGTAGAAACATTAGAAAAAACTTATTCGGCATTAAATACTTTCATCAGTGAATCAAAAAGCAAAAGTATTGATATTAAAGATCTTTTGAGATCAAGTAGAAATGACACCACAGCTGGAGTAGAAAGCAATAGAAGAAGAGTAAATTTAAATAATGCTTTCGTTAGATTTTTAATGCGTCTACAAGATACATATAACGTAACTATATCTCTCGTAGATAACGATAATGTAGTTTACAATTTAAGAGGCGCATTTGATAGTGATACAAGAATACTTTCTCTAATATTTAACGATTTCGAAGAAACGGAAGAAACAAAACTCTTAAAGAAAACAAATGACTACACGATTGTAATAAGCAGGCAGAGCTTAATTGATAGATATAAAACAACTTCTAGAACCGATAGAAACTCTGTAATGCAAGATAAAAATTCTTTAAACTCTCAAGATACAAATATATCTCAAGGGAAATTGACTCCAAGCAAAGATAGACAAAGAAGACTTGAGTGTTTCGGTGTTCTTAATGATGGCGAAACATTTTTCTATATGGAGAGCCCAGTTGCAGCAATTAAAGAGGCTACAACATTCTTTAATAGCTTGCTTCTTAAAGTATTTATCATAGCAACTATACTTGGCAGTATTGTTATATATTTTATATCTGCCAAAATATCTAAGCCAATAAAGGATCTTGCTAATGTATCTAAAAAAATGACAGAGCTAGATTTTAGCGCAAAATACGATAACAAAGATAATAGAAAAGACGAAATAGGAGTCCTTGGCGATAGTATGAATGACCTAAGTTCTAAACTAGAAGATACTATTGCAAATCTTAAAGATGCAAATGCAAAACTCACGGAAGACATACATAGAAAAGAACAACTAGATATAATGAGACAAGAGTTTGTGGCAAATGTTTCGCATGAGTTAAAAACACCTATTGCAATCATTTCAGGATATGCAGAAGGCCTTGTTTCTGGTATTGTAGAGACAAAAGAAGATAGGGATTACTACTGCGAAGTCATAATGGATGAAACTGGCAAAATGAATAAGATTGTTAGGCAACTTTTAAATCTATCAAGTATAGAAAAAGGAAATGAGGCTATTGAGCTAGAAGACATTGATTTAGCCAATTTAGTTCAAGGATTAATTAATTCTTTGGGTACTATGACAAAAGAAAAAGGAATTAACATAGAAGTTGATATCAAAGAAAATATCTTGATAAAATCAGATGAACTTAAAGTAGATGAAGTAATAAGAAATTATTTAACAAATGCAATTAACCATGTAGATGAAGATAAATTCATAAAAGTTTATACAGAAGATTTAGGCAGTGGAAAAATAAGATTATGCGTTTATAATTCGGGACAGACTTTGTCAGATGAAAATTTAAGGCTTATATGGGAAAAATTTTATAAAGTAGATAAAGCCCATACTAGATCTTATGGCGGTTCTGGACTTGGCCTTTCGATAGTAAAGAGTATATCTATTCAGCTTGGTACGGAATGCGGTGCCTATAATATAGTAGGAAACAAAGATTTTAAGGATGGCATTTGCTTCTATTTTGATTTTACAAGGTCTTAATAAAATGATAAAATAACCTCAATAAATGATACCTAATGGTCTTATTAGGTATAGGAGGTTATATGAAAAAAATTCTTAGTTTAATTCTAAGTATTGCAGTAGCATTTTGCATGTTCTCTCTTTCAGCTTGTGGAGGTGGTTCTTCAGCAGGTAGAAGAGGTGCTCAGATTGGTATAGTAACTGACGTAGGCGAGCTTATGGATAAAGGTTTCAACCAAGGAACTTATGAAGGCGTTAAAGCTTACGCAGAAGCTAACGGCAAGACATATAAGTATTATCAACCAGCTAACGGAAACAATGCTAGTGATAATGACAGAGTTGCAGCAATGAGACAAGCAATTAACAATGGTGCAGAAATTATTTGTATCAATGGTTTCCTTCAAGCAGCAGCTATAGATACAGTTGCATCAGAATTCCCAGATGTAAAAATTATTTTCGTTGATGGCTGGGTAATGGATAATCATCCAAATGTAACAGCTATCACATACAAAGAGCATGAATCAAGTTATCTTGCAGGATATGCAGCAGTAAAAGAAGGATATACAAAACTTGGCGGAACATTTGGTGGTGGTGGCTCTCACCCACCTTGCAACAGATTTGGTTATGGATTTGTTCAAGGAGCAGATGCAGCAGCAAGAGAATTAGGTAAAGAAATTACAATTAACTATTCATATAAGTTTGGTGATACATTCTCAGCTTCAAGTGAACTCCAAGCACAAATAGCAAGCTGGTATTCACAAGGTTGTGAAGTAGTATTCTGTGCAGGTGGTTCAATGTTTGACTCTGTTAAATCTGCAGCAGCTGAATATCCAAACGCAAAAATTATTGGTGTTGACGTTGACCAAAGCAAAGAATCTGACAGAGTTATCACATCTGCAACAAAGGGATTAAAAGAATCAATCATTCAAATATTAGATAAATTCTATCAAGGAAAATGGGACAGTGAACTTTCTCTCAAAGAGCAAAACCTTGGTGCAGCAGAAAATGCAGTTGGTCTTCCAACAGATACTTGGTCACTAAAGAATTTCACAGTTGACGAATATAAAGCTTTGTTTGAAAAGATTAAGAACGGAACAATAGTTCCAAAGTCTAATGTTCCTGAAAACGGTAATAATGGTGCTTGGCTTCAAAAGGGACTTACAAATACAACAATTAGATTTGAATAATTAAATAATTTTAAGGCGAGTAAAAATTTACTCGCCTTTTTATTTTTACGAGGTTACTATGAGTGAATATGCTATTGAAATGTTAAATATAACAAAAGATTTCCCTGGCATAAGGGCAAATGATGACATAACACTTAGACTTAAAAAAGGTGAAATCCTTGCACTGCTTGGCGAAAATGGGGCAGGTAAGAGTACTCTTATGAGTATACTATTTGGACTTTATCAGGCAGATAAAGGAAAAATTTTAGTTAACGGAAAAGAAGTTCACATAAAAGATCCTAATGATGCAAATAAATATGGAATAGGAATGGACCATCAACACTTTAAGCTTGTAGAAGTATTTACAGTTCTTGAAAATATAATTCTTGGTTGTGAGACAACAAAATTTGGTTTCTTACAGCTAGATGAAGCAAGGAAAAAAGTGTTAGAACTTTCTGAAAAATATGGTCTCAAAGTTGATCCAGATGCGAAAGTTGAAGATATAACTGTTGGTATGCAGCAAAGAACAGAAATCTTAAGAATGTTGTATAAAAACAATGACATTCTTATCTTTGATGAACCAACAGCAGTCCTTACTCCGCAAGAAATAGATGAGCTTATGAAGATAATGAAAGATCTTGCAAGGGATGGTAAATCAATCCTTTTCATTTCACATAAATTAAACGAAATTATGAAAGTTGCAGATAGATGCACAATTCTTAGAAAAGGAAAATATGTAGATACAGTTAACATTAAAGACGTCGATCCAGAAAAACTATCTGAACTTATGGTAGGACGCAAGATAAGTCTTGTTGCCAATAAAACAGAAGCTAAACCAAAAGAAACAATTCTTGAAGTAAAAGATCTTGTTGTAAAAGATAAGATTCATGGAATCAATGCTGTAAATAAAGCATCATTTAATGTTAGAGCTGGTGAAATAGTATGTATAGCAGGAATAGATGGTAATGGTCAGCATGAATTAATAAATGCAATAACTGGACTTATGCCTACCGAGTCAGGACATGTAATTCTAAATGGAGAAGATATATCAAGCAAAAACATTAGATATAAAAATACTCATGGAATGTCACACATACCAGAAGATAGACATAAACACGGACTCGTTCTTGATTATTCGCTAGAGCAAAACATTGTTTTGCAAAGATATTTTGAAGATGGATTCCAGAATAGTGGATTTATAAAGTTTGATGATGTCCGTGATTATGCAAATAGACTTATAGAGCAATATGATGTCCGTAGTGGTCAAGGCCCAATTACAATTTCTCGTTCTATGTCGGGCGGAAACCAACAAAAGGCGATTATTGCAAGAGAACTTGATAGAAAGCATAATTTACTAATAGCTGTTCAGCCAACAAGAGGCCTTGATGTAGGTGCTATTGAATATATCCATGGGCAAATAATTAAATCAAGAGATAATGGAGCAGGCGTTTTACTTGTTTCATTTGAATTAGAAGAAGTAATGAATCTTTCTGATAGAATATTAGTAATGTTTAATGGAGAGATTGTCGGAGAATTTGATCCAAAGAAGACAGATGTACAAGAGCTTGGCCTATATATGGCAGGAGCAAAAAGACAAAATATGGTAGGCGCAAAGGAGAGTGTAGTATGAGTAAGCAAACAAAAAAGAAATCAATAATAAATCTTGACGCTCTAGATTCTATCATAGCTTCATTTGCTTGCATTTTTGGTGGTCTTGTAGTTGGAGCAATAGTTCTTGTGCTTCTTTCAATTGTATACCCAAGCATACCAGTGTCAGATTCTATAAGAGGAATTCAGATTGTCCTACTTGGACCTTTGTCATCAGGAAATGTTAGAAGTATTTTATTTAACTTTGGCGACATGTTACTTGAAACAACTCCACTTATGATGACAGGTCTTTCGGTTGCTATAGCATTTAAGACAGGACTATTTAATATAGGAGCTCCAGGACAATATTTGATGGGTGGTATGGCATCACTTCTTGTTGCATTATCATTTCCTAAGCCAGAAACTGCAGTTGCTGCATTTGGAATATGGATACTCGCATTTTTAAGCGGAATGATTTTCGGAGCTTTATGGGGTTCAATTCCTGGATTACTTAAAGCAATATTTAATATAAATGAAGTTATCGTTTGCATTATGACAAACTGGATTGCTGCTAACATAGTTTCGTGGGTATTTTATTCAACTGGTGAAAGATTTATCAATACTGCAGAAGTAAAAACCCAGTTCATAAGAAAAACAATGACCAATAATATTGGAACAGCAAGACTTGGATTAGATAAAGTTTTCCCTGGGTCAAACATTGATATAAGTATATTTATTACAATAATCATTGCCATTGTAATTTATATAATTCTAGAAAAAACAACATTTGGTTATGAATTAAAAGCATGCGGGTATAATAAAAATGCATCAAAGTATGCTGGAATGAATGAAAAGAAAAATATAGTTTATTCTATGGCAATTGCTGGAGCTCTTGCAGGAATAGGAAGTAGTCTTTGGTTCCTTAATGGACAAAACGAATTTTTATGGAATACATATCTTACTTTACCTAGTGAAGGGTTTAATGGTATACCATGCGCACTACTTGCAAGCAATAATCCTATAGGAGTAATTTTTACTAGCATCTTCCTTAGATGGATAGAAAGAGGCGGATTTAACTTATCAGGATACACAGACTATAACGAATATGTATCTGCCTTAATTATTGCAGTTATCATCTACTTCTCAGGTTTTTCTAAATACATAAAAGATATTCTAAGCAAAAATAGAACCGAGAAAATTATAAAGGAGGGTCAAGAATAATTATGGCATTTTTAATACAAAAAACTTTAATATATGCAATACCTTTATTAATCGTTGCCATGGCTGGTATGATTTCAGAAAGGTCGGGAATTATAAACATTGCCCTTGATGGTATGATGATTTTTGGCTCATTCCTTGGAGCAGAAGTTGTTTACATATTACAAACAAATGGTGTATTTACTGGAAGTCCACAGGTGGTATTTTTACTTGCAATGCTTTCTGCGACAGTAGCAGGTGCATTATTTTCATTTTTGTTGGCATTTTCTGCAATAAATCTCAAGGCCGATCAGACAATTGGCGGAACAGCTCTTAATTTACTTGCACCAGCAGTTGCACACTTTTTCGTAAAAGTTTTATATATGCAAGATAAACTTGTAATGCCAAAAGATATAGGATATGTAATATTAAATGATAATATATCTGAATTCTTAAAACCATTTTTTGACAAAGCCTATATTTCAACATATATAGCAATATTTATATTTGTGGTGCTTTCTATAATTCTTTATAAAACAAGATTTGGACTTAGACTCCGTGCTTGTAGTGAACATCCTCAAGCGGCAGACAGCGTGGGAATTAATGTTTATAAAATGAGATATATCGGTGTAATGATTTCAGGAGCACTTGGTGGCCTTGGTGGATATATTTATATCGCAACAGTTGCTGGTGGAACTTGTAATGCAGATGTTGCAGGAACTGGTTTCCTCGCTCTTGCAATTATGATCTTTGGTAACTGGAAACCAGGAGGCATTGTTATTGGTTCTTTATTGTTTGGACTACTTAAATGTCTTGCATCAACTTATACATCAATCGACTTAAATGCAGATGGTGTAGCAATGTTAAAGGATATTCCTTTGCCAATGTATTTTTATAACATAATTCCTTACATCGTAGTTTTAATCGTGTTAATTTTAACAAGTAAAAATTCTAGAGCTCCAAAAGCAGAAGGAATTCCATACGATAAGGGCGCAAGATAATTTACAATAATTATTATCAACAAAACTCTACTAATGAAATAATTATACGCGGAGAAGATTTATGGCAATAAGAATGTTTGATTGCATTCAAAAGAAAAAAGCGGGGAAGGAATTATCACTTGAAGAAATAGAATTCTTTATCAATGGATATCTTGATGGGACTATTCCTGATTATCAAGTATCTGCTCTTATAATGGCAATATGTTTTAAGGGAATGACAAGCGAAGAGACAAAAGGACTTACTTATACAATGGCTTTCTCTGGAGACATGATTGATTTAAGTGAATTTGGGAATCTTACATGCGATAAACATTCAACTGGAGGAGTTGGTGATAAAACTTCTTTAATAGTAGGTCCAATAGTTTCAGTTCTCGGTGGTAAGCTTGCAAAAATGAGTGGAAGAGGACTTGGCTATACAGGTGGAACAATAGATAAACTTGAATCTATACCTGGATATAAAACTACACTTCCAAGAGAAGAGTTTATAAGACAAACACATAAAATTGGAATATCTCTTATAAGTCAAAGCGGCAACATCTGCCCTGCAGATAAAAAATTATATGCACTGCGAGATGTTACAGCGACAGTAGATAGCATTCCTCTTATCGTGAGTAGTATTATGAGTAAAAAAATTGCGGCAGGGAGTAAAAATATAGTTCTTGACGTTAAGGTTGGTTCTGGTGCATTTATGAAAACTTACGAAGATGCAAAAGTGCTTGCCGAAAATATGGTTCAGATAGGAAAAGTATGTGAGAGAAATGTCGCTGCGGTAATAACAGATATGAATACTCCGCTTGGCAAGAACATAGGTAATGCACTTGAGGTTATAGAAGCGGTAGAAGTTTTAAAGGGCAATGTAGATAATGATTTAGGAAGGGTTTCGGTAGTGCTTGCTGCGGAACTTGTAAAATTGTTTAAAAATATAAGCATAGATGATGCTATAAAAGAAGCTTTAAGAGTTATATTTGACGGCAGTGCATATAAAAGATTTGAAGAATGGATAAGTGCACAAGGTGGCGACATAGGCGTTATAAGAGATCCAGATAAGTTTCAAGAATCAAAATATTCTAAAGACATTATTTCAACAAAAGAAGGCTATATTTCTAAGATGGATTCTGAAATTATAGGTAATGCAAGTGTTTTGCTTGGTGCAGGTAGGGCAAAACTTGGAGATAGTATAGATTATTCAGCAGGGATAGTTCTTAAAAAGAAAACTGGCGAGAAGGTTAAGAGGGGGGATGTCTTATGCACCCTTTATGCAAATGATGATTCAAGGCTTGAGCCAGCAAGTGAAAAATATTTAACATCACTTACTTTTTCATCGACCCCGCCTAAAAAGACACCTCTTATACATGCAGTAGTAAGATAAGTGAAAATGATAGAAGATGAAAAAATTAAACAATACGTTAAAGATGTGTGCGAGGTCCTTTGCGTAGATGCACCAATAGTTTTATATGAAGGTGATGATATGCAAAAAAACTCCAGTGCGCAAACCGTATTTGCAAATGGAACTTACACTCTTAATATAGTAGACGGTTCTATCAATCCATCGGATACCTATTTTGTAGTGGCAAGAGAATTAAGACACATGTGGCAGATGATTACTGATAGAAAAAAGTATTTTAGTGATTATTTGGTTGCACCAAATATTAGTGAAGAAGACCAAAACGCTCAGATAAGTGAGATAGATTGCACAGCATTTGCCATATATATTATGAGAAGATTCTTCTCGCTAACACCTAAAATAATAAATTCTCCAGAGACAAGTAATTTAGTAGATTTAAGGTATAATGCGATAGCTAATTATTATAATGCCGAAAATACAAGCAAAAATAATGCTTGACAATAACAAAGCCATTTAGTAAAATTATTTCCGTTGCAAATTTACTGTTGAAGAAGCAACTAATCAGTCATTTGCGGGTGTAGTTCAATGGTAGAATGTCAGCCTTCCAAGCTGAACACGTGGGTTCGATTCCCATCACCCGCTTTAGGCCTTGCCTAGATAGCTCAGTTGGTAGAGCAAAGGACTGAAAATCCTTGTGTCGCTGGTTCGATTCCGGCTCTAGGCATTTAAATATGCGCGAGTGACTCAGTGGTGGAGCGTCGCCTTGCCAAGGCGAAGGCCGCGGGTTCGATCCCCGTCT
>JAEEGL014012483.1_pt1 | contig 11620 bp, 7 predicted proteins | sample 9134231 | NCBI WGS metagenome assembly JAEEGL01 (sample SAMN16246548, study PRJNA631951) | gut metagenome | biome: gut microbiome; feature: rumen; material: fiber-attached | host: Bos | place: Iran: Karaj | collected 2018-10 | reverse complement strand
TCAAATTTGCCCAAAAATTGCTTGACAGTTTTTGGGCTTTTTGCTATTCTTTTCTTGTCAATGAGGAACACTAACAAAGGACAAGATATGAAAAAGCTCATCGTTGGAAAGACTTACAAATGTCACAAGTGGACTCCCTCTGCTAATCTTTATGATAAAAACTACAATGTGTTTTCCAAGTTTGAAGTTATTTCCAGGACTGAAAAAACTGTCACTCTGAAAGATGAATCTGGAAACACATTCAAACGCAAGATTTTCCATTTTTGGCCAAGTGGCAATGAGTTTGTTCAGCCTTTTGGAAAACACTCCATTACTCCTACCATTTTTGAAGGTAATTTCTACGAGGAAAACTAATGCGCTTGTGGACTTTTCAGCCTATTGAAATCTATGACAAGATAATGGCTACAGGAGAATATCACTGTGAGCCATATCTTGGATATGACACTACAATGGAGTTTATGGAATTTGAGGATGCCTATTTGTGGTTGGCAAGAAAAATGCGTGAAAAAATAGGCAATCCTCCTGATGGCATAAAGTTTCCAGTATGGGCTTGGCATACGCAGGATTGGAAACACAAAAAGCCTGATTTGCGTTCGGAAAGATGGTGCTATGGTTTCAATGGTGAAAAATATGCTTGCATTGAGATTGAAGTGCCTGATGATGAAGTGGTATTGAGTGATTATGATTTGTGGCATTCCATTCTCAATAAAAGTGCAATTTGCTTCAACGAACAGGAATTCGATACATTTCCAGAAACAGAGGAGTTCTTGGAAGAAAATTGGAACAGGGTATTTGATGTTGAACCTTTTGAAGACGATTGGTTTTGGAAAGGAAGATATATTCAAGCAACATTTTGGCAGTTGAAAAAGGAAATGATAAAGGCAGTAAGATTTTTCAAGGCTGCAAGAAAAAAGAAAGATAAATAATGTTGACAATAGAATAGAGGCAAAGATGGATTCTCTTAAAGGGAAAATCCATCTTTTTGCGTATGTGGAGAGATGATTTAATGGAGAAGCAAAAGGCATACAGCGTTACAGATGTCAAGAAATTGTCAAGGTCTAGTCATACATTAGGTGAATTGAAAGAATATCTCACAGCCAATTTCAGTAATGATTGGACATTAGGAATTGAAAGCACAAAGACATTGTACATAAAGTCAAAGAAGATGCGTGGAATATCAATTAGCATCAACATTGATTATGACTTGGTGCAAAATGTAAAACTTGATTACAGATTGATTTCATTGGAAAAGATGGGTGTAAACAAGCCAAATAACAGGGTTTTAAAGCCAGAAGAACTTGCAATCATTAATAAGACTATCAATTTGATTAGGAAATATTTGTCTTGATATTTTCAAGATTTTTTGTTATTATTAATATGGAGGATTTAAGATATGAGAGATTATGATGGACTTAAGAATAAGCTGAAACTGGATTTAATTGCTACAATATCATTTTTTCCTATTGAAACAAGGAATAAATGCAATGAAGTAACTCAAAAGTTGGAAGAAATAATTGACAAGAACATTTATGACTATATAAAAATCATTGACAATATCCAAACAGTAATTGCAATGTATAAGTTTACATTGATTGAGCATACATCAGAAGAAGAATTGGAAGAACAAAGAAGAATTCCAGATTCTGAAGTCAATTTTTATGTTGAAGTAAAGAGATTTTGTGAAAAACTTATTGAAATATACAGGTTATTGTGTGATTTAGATTTGCTTGAAATTATGGCCCAAAAATTGAAAGACAAAGGAAAGATAGAAACAGCTAATTTTCTTGCTGATGTTTTAGAAAAGATTGATACAGACATATTGAATCAAGGAACAGATGGAAAGGTATTGAATGATTTATATACAAGTCTGCCAATGATTTCATATGAGTTGGAAACATTCTCAATGACTGATGATTTGTTTAGGACTACAATGATAATTATTAACAGCATTTATTTTGACTTGAAAACCATATACGAATGATTAGTGATTATGTAAAACAAATATTGGAACAATATGCTTGGTCAAAAAATCCAGATGATAATCTTGAATTTTTCAAGATGCTGGATTTCAGAAAATTAAAAATAGTTTCGGAAAATTATGTTTATGATGGCTCGATATTTCCTCAGTATCTGCATATGACATTGGTTGGTGATGATGGAATAGAAGAAATAATATATGTTCCTTTTGGAGATGAGAAAAACAAGACAGTAGAGGACTTCTTTTGATGAGTAAAGATATATTATTAGTGTTTGGAATGCAAAACGATTATGTCAAGAAAGATGAAATCGTATCTAGAATTATTGATAAGATAAAGTATTATTCAGAAAATGATAAGCCATATTATCTGATACAAAATAACTGCTATTCTTCAAATTTTTGTCAAATACATTCCGATGGTTGGCAATTCATTGATGAAATAAAAAAGTATGTGAATAAAGATAATGTAATTAAAATTTTTGATTCAAATGCCAACCTTTATTGGAACGAATTATCTATTAATGCTAGTGATACGATAGATATTTGCGGCTTTTATACCGACAGGGGCATAGTTGGAAATGCATTGGTATTGAAAGCAAAAAATATATGGACAAGAATAAAGATTGATGTGGATTGCTGTTATGGAACATCTCCAGAATACAGTGATTCTGCATTAGATGTTTTAGAAAGTAATGGAATTGAAGTTAATTATGTAAGGAGAGATTCCGAAGATGAATTTTAGAATATTGGAAGCAGGACAATTAGAATATAATTATATGATATCTCCAGGTGAAATGGTTGCATATGGGGATGATTATTTTGGCAAGGAGATTACAGAAACATATCATTGTTTTGATGAATTTGTTAACAATGAAAAACTGTATATTCAAGAAAAAGATTTTGAATATGACTTTTGCAATGGTTTCCGCATTCATTTTTTCACTGAAAACATTGCATATCAGATTACAATAAAGGACAAGTCAAGCGGAAACATCATTTACAATAAGATTTTTGTGCCTGATAAGAATAAGATTTATGCCTATTCAAAGATTTATTTTATTGATTATGAAGTGTCAATAGCATATTATACCTATATTGCACCACAAAATCCACCAGAATACATTTTGAAATATGACCCAACAGGAAAAGATATTGCAATTTTCATCTCCTATTCAAATCAAAGAAGTGGGTTTGGTGATACAATTTCTTGGACAAACAGTATACTGTATTTTGCGGAAAAGTATCCAAAGGCAAACATTAAAATCATAGCAACCAATCCATTTATGGAAGAGTTTATGCTCAATTATACAAACATTGGCGAATACAAGAATGTTGAATTTATGGATTATATGGTTGCAGTAAAGGGAAGTTTTTATGCTGAATATCTAGTTGGATATTTTAATCTTGCAAATTTGAAGAACAGCCAGGTAAGATTTAATTATTATAAGAATTCCAATTGTTTTGATGGACTGAATAAGGCTGCATTAGACATTTTAGGCATTGATGATATTGATGGATACAAGGAAAAACCAAAGCTTAAAATACGCAATATTCCAAGAATCAAGTCAAAACGTCCATATGTGTGTTTGTCTGTAAATGCATCATCATTCTATAAGAAATGGGTAAACAAGGATGGTTGGGAAAGAGTGATTGATTATGTTCATAGCCTAGGATATGACATTTACTGTATTGACCAAAATTCTGCGGAAGAATACAATTCATTGGTAAGAAGCTACATGCCTGATGGTGTCATTGATGATACAGGAAACAAGCCAATTGCTGAAAGGGCTGAAATGCTGATGAATTGTGAGTTTTTCATTGGGTTAGGCTCTGGTTTGTCTTGGCTTGCTTGGTTATGTGATGTTCCTGTTGTATTGATTTCTGGATTTTCAAAGCCAAAGTCTGAATTCTACACTCCATATCGTGTTATCAATTATAATGTGTGCAATGGTTGTTGGAATGAACTTAACTTGGATTGGAAAGCAAACAGTTGTTGCCCAGTATATGGAAACAATCTGAATGAAGAACACTTCCTCATATGTTCATTTGGAATTAGGTCTGAAGCAGTTATCAAGGCAATCAATAGGATTCCAGCAGTTCAAAAAATCTTGGAGGCTAAAAACTAATGTACAATATCAATATCTTGTTTAATGACTACCATAATTTCAATAAAAATGTAAAAAACCATTTCAATATTACAAAGGACAATACAGATATTGATTGGGACGATTTTGAAAAGACTGTTAAGGAACTTGCAAGCAGTAAATCCATTGTGAATGTGCATTTGTATGATGGACTAGTTTTATCAAGAAATATTTTGGAAATGTTCAACAAATATGGCGTTGAAGTTACTTTAAGTTTCAATGACAAAATAGATGATGCATTTTTGATTGATTATTATTTCAAATATATTATCGTAGACAGATTGACAATTCATTTTGGAATAACAGGAGAAGTTGAACCATCGCAAATATATTATCTTTTGCATAAGTTATGGTCATCCTATAAGATGTATCATATATATGACCCAAATTTCTATATGGTATTTTCACCAAATCTTAATGATAAAACCATTGAATTTTTATCTGATAATCTTAAAAGGCAATGTGATAATAGAAAAGCACCAATACCAGGATCATTTTTTGAATATGTGATGCGTAATATGATAAAAGAAAGGGATGAACCATATATTCCGTATGATGTATTTGTCGATGATAAGAATAAAATCATATTGAATAAAGATAAGTTCAATATTGCCATTGATTTTTCCATTGATATCAAGGAATTGGATGATGAACACATATCAGATAAGTTTATCAACACGCTTAATATAATATATTCAAGCATTGTTGCAACATTTGGATGTGATAAGTGCATGGGGTATAACAGTTGTCAAAAAATGAATACGATTTTCTGTGGCTCTACCGCAGAAACTTGTGCAAAAGATTATGAGAAGTTATGGACGGCTGTTAATCCACATATTCAATATTTTATAGATTTACCACAATATACGATAAATGAAGCAAAAGGAAATGTAGGACTTAGTTAAAAAGAAAGGGGGCTTTAAAGCCCCCTATTTTTTAGACAACAGCTATTGCTCTCAAATTCCTAAACCTTGGAACATTGCATTGGTCTTTGCAATATAATTCAATTTTAAGTGTAAACTCATCAAAGAAGTTTGTATCGTTTGATTGTTCCATTGTTGAATAATTATATTCCATAAAGTTTGTTTGACGTTCAGTTGTATTCTTGTATTCATTGCACTGCATTTCAATCCAAGAACTATTATCATTAAGTTTTTCTGTATACCTATTTGTCATCAAAACGCAAGGAATTGCACACCATCCTAAAGTGTCACTTGAAGATACTGGTGCAGCATCAGTAATTGTTGCATTACTATTATTAATATAAAGCACATTTCTATATATGCACATTTCACCAGGCAAGTATGTATATTCAGGATTGTAATCAGAAACAGTAATTGTTTTGAATATACAATTAATATCCTGTTCTGATGTAATTATTGTATCATTTTGGTTTTGTGATTGCGTATTCACAGTATTTGTATACTGTTTGTTGATTATAACATTCATTTTATTATTAGTTCTATAATTTATAATTTCTGATGGTTTATACATATAAGAATCTTCTGGTATTGCATATATACCAATTATGTTGTATTCAGAATTATCAATTATTGAACCATATGAAAATGTTGTAATATTAGGATCATTAGTATCTTGTGTGATAACAGCATCCTTAAATGCATTTGGCATATTAGCCTTGTTAATGATAATTTCATATCCAGGTGTATTTGTTTCACTTGCTTCAATTGTATCACCCTTGGTGGGAATAAAAGATGGTGGAACATAATTTGTTGCATTACCATTATCAATTTGTGTTGGACATATAAATTTATATCTTTTATCTGTACAATCATAAACGTGATACCAAATATAACACAATTTATTATATATTGCATCTAAATTAGTAGCAGTTACACCAATTTGTGAAGATATTTTGGTGTTGATGATTGATGCGTTGTTTGATAATTCTTCGTTGCTGTTTGTACTGTTTGGATTATTAACATGAGAATTATTTGCCTTTACAACTTGGTTGATAAAATTATTAACATCAACATTTGGCATAATAGTAAAGTATTTTGAAGCAATATTTGTCAATTTATAATATGTTTTTATCAATGAATTATTTGGAAGTATTGCATCCATAATAACTTTTATTCCAATGGCAGGCTCTTTTAGCAATATTGAATTACTGACATATGTTCCAGCCTTGAAATAATCATAATAATTTATTTTTACTACTTCAGAAGATATGACATTTCTTGCAAATACTCCGTGGAAATCTTCAATGTCGATTTGCGGTGTTACATTTTCATCACCAGTTGAAAGTATAGCCTTTACAGATAATGATGTGTTATAGTTCATAAATGTAGCTGAAGGTGATGTGCTTGATTCTGTATCTTCTTCTGAACCTGTGTAGTTATTTGGATTTGCATACATTTTTGCTGGATTTTCAAGGAATATATCTTGCTTGTTATTATAACTAATCCAACCATTTGTATCTGCTAGTGAAGATTGCTGATATTGCGTATTATCTTGTGCAATCCTGTAATTGAATCTAATATCAGTCATATTTGGAGTAAATGTTCCAGCAGACAAATTCATCATATCATATGCATTATTTGTTTCGATTATATTTTTTGGAAGTGTAGTTGTCCCAAGTGTTCTCCTTGACATCATATCATCTAATCCAAAATATACAGAATAACCATCTGCTTTTGTATTGAATTTCATTGAATACATTACAAACATAATGTCTTGCATTTGTTCAGCAGTCCAAGTCCTTAAGTTTTGTGACTTAAACATTGAACCTGTGTATGGCTGTTCCTTGATTTCATATCCTGTTACCAAGTCAACCTTGCCTAATGTGGATGTATAGATTTCATAGTTATATGATGGTGCAATAACGATGAAAGCATACTCCTGTTTTGGCTGTAGATATATAGGAACAGGGAACTTGAATGTTGTTGGTTTTGGCAATGTTTTTACTGGAGAATTTTCCAATGTGGTTTTCGTTGTGATATTAACATTTGCTGCAGGTACAAATACTCTTGAGAATGGAACTATAGTTTGTCCTGGATAACCATTTTCACATTCCACGATAAATAATTCAACACCAATCGAAATATCTTTTGCAGCAAAGAATATGTCGATTGCTTCAAGCATAATTCCATTTTCTTGACTGATATAGAAGGATTCAGCAATTGGGTCTTCTTCCTTGAATATTTCAGTTGCAGTAATTGTTCTTGTAGCACCTGTAAACACTGGATCACTTGTTTTTGTCTTGGTTGACTGTGTTGTTACAGGATTCCATTGCCTAATATATGTACGATTGATATTGTTCCAAACAGTCTTGCCATTTGCTGTATAATCTGCGTGGCAAGTTGCAAGTTTTTCACTGTCGAAGAACTGTACAACTTTAGTACCAACAGGCATTTTATTTGGGATTAATATATATCCATTTGCATCACCATTTGCATCGGTTTTTGCAGTGTTATAATCAGATTTTTTTGAATTTACAACTTCTGGTGTTAATCCGTCATTGAATTCATCAACACTAATAATTTTTAATGGTACTCCGTCCATCGTAGCATATAATTGATTGCTTGGACGCATACCCTTAAGTGAGAATTCAACAAAACGGACACGCATAAATGCATCCTGTTCTTCCATATATGTTGCAACATCATTTGCAATATATGAACCAGTATATGTTGTAGTTTCAGTAGTAGTTGTGGTAGTTGTCGTTTCAAAAGAACGGATTGTGGTTGTAGTTTCTGCAGGCTCCCAATGTCCTACACCACCTGAACCAATAGCATTTGCAACTTTTGTACCTGCTGGGACAACTCTCTGGTGAAGTTTACCTGCTGCTGTTGCTGCCTTGTCTGAACCATATAATTTTCTAATATCCGCTGTTGATAATCCAGATGCTTTTGTAGTCACTTCTGTTGTATCAAATGTATCAGTAGATGTGGAAGTCCAAGAACGATATATGTTGGCTGGTTTTTCGGTTTCTTCATAAGTTATGTCAGAAAGTATATCACCCAAATCATTTACCCAAGTATCAATGGCTGGGAACAATGTCAAATTGCCAGACCAAGTTGCAAACATCAATGACTGTACGTTCGTTGTTTCAGTGCAATTAATATTTTTTGCATATATGTAACTATAAATTGATGGATATTTCCAATTTGAAGCATATGTTTCAGTTGAATTGGTATATTTCATCTTTTTATCTCGTTTTCCACTTAAATCTATTGGTTTAAGCGTGATAACTGAATCATTCCAACATATTACGCCATCAAGCGTTCCTTGTGAATCAAGACTGTATAAACTTTCACTATATGAAGTGCCTTCGGTTTTTGTCAATTTATAGCCATTTGTAGATGTTAAATTGCTTCCTTCCTTTTTTGGCAATGTATATTCACCAATTGGAGATATTGACCAGTCGATATTCACAAAATAAGGACGAACAGACTTTTCAACAGAGTCTATAGATGCGCTCCATTCAGCATCATTTAAATTACAGTTGTTGAAATTGCTGAATGTATCTGTAAATATTCCGCATTTATATCTTGTGATACCATCATCGTCTGTAATTTGAAGGTTGATTGCAGACTGTTCAATCAAGGACATTGAAACAACTTCTTCAAGTGCCGTTACTCTTTCAGTAAGACTTGAAATATCCTTCATTGTGTGGCGTCTATTGTCAATATATGTAGGAATAATATCTGAAATTGAAATGCCATATGGTCTATTATAAAGCCTGTATAATGTCATTGCACCATCAATTTCAGCAGGTGGGTATGGCGATTCAGAAGGAATACCATTTGTTATGCCAAAATTGCCTGTCTTGTCAACCCAAACATTATCAATTCTTGGCAAATAAATTGGAATGTCATAACTGATATTGGATTCAGGAAGAGGATTTATTGGGAAGAAATTTGTGGCATTAGTGCTTTCATCATAATCTTGCCTAAAGTCAAAACAGTTTGCAAGATTGTATTGGCTTCCTGTTAATGATTTGTAAATTGGAATTATTTTATATACATCACCAGCAACATCCGCTGTACGTGATATTTCAGATTTACTTTCATACAATCCAGAAATTCCAAAATAATCATAAAGTCTTTCAACATAAATTGAAACACCACTTCTATTGATTAATGATTGGTCGACTTCATATGATAATGCAGAATAAAATCCTTCTGTTCCAATACTACTCACATGTTCATAATAAGCATATGTTATAATTACAATCTTTTTATCTGTACTGGTGTTTGAAGTTGAACTATCACCTGAAGCAAGATTTCTTTCAGTAATTAATCTTTTTATTCCATATATTTTAGACTTTTTATAGCAATAGTCTGTTGCCTGTGGGTCTAATGTGATATATTTTGCATTTTTTGAGAGAACTCTTGATTCAGTTTTAACTGTTTCATCAACATTAGTACTCTCTTCATAATAAACTTCAACAGCATTTTCATCGACAATTTCATTTGGGCTTAAATCAATAACTGTACTCTGCACGTTACTGTTATTGTTATTCGTTCCAGTAGTATTGCTAGTATTATTGTCACTATTGTCATCAGATAATTTGATTGAGAGTAAAGCAACAGCATCAAAATCATTTAAAGTGACTACATCATCACTTCCAATACTATCTGAACGTATATAGCAAGTTTTAATTTTTAATATTTTTGACTTTAATAAATTAGTTTCAAGTGTTTTATTATTGGTAAGTGTTGCAATATAAAATACATCAAACGTTGTACCACCACTTGGAATTGTATCCCCATCTCTTGGAGTAATCATAATAGTAAAGTCTTTTGAATTTGTGTTTCCATCATTTACTAATTTATATTCAACTGGAGAATATACTTTACCATTACTATCCGTAAGTAAAACAATTGTGGATTCAATTTGTGGACCAGGAACAGTAGTATATGGTGTTGTAAATATTATTTTACTTTCGTTAACAACATAATTAGATGATACAGCATGTAATACTGAATTATAACTTAATTTAAACGCATCATAATTTGTGTTTGCCACATATGAATAATCAGTTTCAAATATATATGGTGCTTCATTATTTTCCCATATTGATTTTTTGGATTCATCATCAATTTTTAAGTCAATATATCCTGTAATATTATATGTTCCATCATCGTTTTTAAAAACAGATATGATGCTTCTTGCGTTTGACAATTCATATGTTATTCCGTTTTCATCATTAAAGTTATTGACATAAAGAATTAAAGAACCATCGCCATTTGGAACAAGATTGGATACAGTAATTTCACCAACAACATTTGCTATTGTTGTAGTAACAGTAGTAGTAGTTTCGTTTTCAACAATTTTTTCTGTCAATTGTAACACACTTTTATCATCAACAGTAGCAATGCTTAAATTTTCTAATTGCGCTTTTCTATCTAATACAGTACTTAATGTATAAGTATTTCGTTCGTTATCAAAAACAGTACCACGTATCTTAAAGTTTTCAGCAATCTGATTATCTATAAGAAAACATTTGCTTGCTGTTATGACATTTTCTGAATTGCAATAATGCATATTCATATTAGAACGTAACAATCTTTTTTCATTTTCAATTTCAGTATTAGTGCTAGTATTGTTTCCAAGTGAAGTCAATAGATTTTTAATTTCAATGTCATCCACATATAGATTTTCCGTATATGTGCATCTAGATGAGTCGGTGTATTTGCTGTTATTTTTCTTGAGCAACACATTTCTTGACTTTTCATTTTCAAATTTTTGTGAAACTACATTTGACACCCTATAGCCATAAACATACCCAAGTCCAGGCTCAACAGAAACAACATATTTTGCAGTATTTTCCTTTTCAATTTCAGTAGTTGTATTATCTTCTGTTTTCGTTACTTTGTCCACATACTTGCAATCTTCAATTTGAACTTTCCAAGGATTGACGGAATAAGAACCAGATTCCTCATAAGTTCTTCTAGCCATTTCATCCATCAAATCAGAATTCGTGCCAACATTGTTCTGTTCCTTAATCAACACATTATTTTTCAATACAATGCCAGAAACAAATTTAACTTGCGTATCGCCATTTTTATTATCCAATTCAACTTCTAATTTTTCATCAGTTAGACTGCATAATTTCCCAAGTATCTTGTATCTGTCAGCACCTGGAGCTTTATAGTTGTAACTGCCAGAAGCAGGGTCAACCAATGTAGTGTCTTCATAAGCAGTAACAATATCCCTTTCAATCCAAAAGCCAATATTATATTCAACATCATCATTTGAAATATCCTTGATGCCGAATGAAGCCAATGGATAATTTATGTCAAGTTCATTGAATGGATTTACCAAAACAGTTGTCATTGGAACATTAATGAAATAACCATCAACGAATATTATGCCTTTTGTGCAAGAAGCCGTTGTACAAGTCCCAATACTGTCAAAACGAATTGTGCATCTATCATTTGAATTGAAATTATATGCTTGATTTGATTGGAATTCACCGCCATACAAGTTAAACAGTATAATTACACGCTTTACAACAGTACTTCCAATA
>JAEEGL013653669.1_pt1 | contig 11620 bp, 12 predicted proteins | sample 9134231 | NCBI WGS metagenome assembly JAEEGL01 (sample SAMN16246548, study PRJNA631951) | gut metagenome | biome: gut microbiome; feature: rumen; material: fiber-attached | host: Bos | place: Iran: Karaj | collected 2018-10 | reverse complement strand
TGAAGAAATCGTCAAGGTCCTTGTCAAGGTCGGCCATCAGTTCTGTGTCGATGATGATGGTGTCGTCGTCGGCAATGTAGAGTTCGCCGATAGACTCCTTGTCGTCGTCCTCCAAGACAAAAGAATAGGGTTTCAGAATACTCATTTCATCAACTAATTTCTTCTGTTTGTCAATACAACGGCGGATAATGCTGATGATTTGGGTATAGAAATCATCGTCCTTGTTGTCAATCCATTGTTCAATGATGCAGCGTGTAATCTCGTTGTCATCATCGTCGAAAGCCATCAGTTCACCCGTTTCCTGAGCGACGCGGATGTGAATGTCGGTCATGACCGAGGCCTCCTCTTTTGAAGGAAATTTCTCGGCAATCTTTCGGATGGCTCGTTCAATTTGATGTAGTGTTTGGTCTGTTGCTTTCATATCATGAATTCGTATTCGCCGACAAAAGTATAAAAAAGATTTGTATTTGCAAACGATTACGATTATTTTTTGAAAAAAAAACTCTTTATCATGAGCTATTTGGCAAAAAAGTAGTACCTTTGCGGACTAAAATACAGCTATTTCAGATTAATAACGCAATGAGCCATAGGATTCGACATGCAGGAACGATAGAAGCCATTGAAGACGGACGAGTATCAGTCCGCATCTTGCAGGCTTCCGCATGCGGTGCCTGTAAAGTGGCAGGCCATTGCAGCGCTGCGGAGTCGAAGGAGAAGCTTGTAGAGGTGAAATGTGCTGATGTCTCGAGATATCAAACTGGCCAACCCGTAGTCGTCACGGCATCGGGTCGTGCTGCAAGTCAGGCACTGATATTTGCCTTTGGCCTGCCGTTCCTACTCATGGTAGGCGTGCTGGTCGTGGTGTTGCGGATGACAGGCAACGAAGCGTTGGCAGCCTTGTCGGCCTTGAGCGCATTAATACCTTATTATTTTCTGCTATGGCTGTGGCGCGAACGTATGAGTCAGCGCATTTCATTCCAGATAGAAATATAAACAAATAAAACAATATAAACCATTTTTTATGAGTTACATCTTGATTGCAGTAATTGTTCTTGGAGCCATCGGACTGATAGCAGCGTTGGTGCTGTTTGCCGCCTCCAAGAAGTTTGCTGTGTATGAAGACCCCCGAATTGCCCAGGTGAGCGAGTTACTGCCAGGTGCCAACTGCGGCGGCTGCGGATTTGCCGGCTGTGGGGGTATGGCCGATGCACTTGTGAAGGGCGCAGACGCCGGCTCCATCGACGGACTGAGCTGTCCTGTGGGTGGTGCAGCGGTCATGGGGCAAGTAGCTGATTTACTTGGTATGGCCATTGCCAACGGTGAACCCAAGGTGGCCGTGGTGAGATGTAACGGTACTTGTGAGTATCGTCAGAAGATTGCTGAGTATGTCGGCTTGCGCACTTGTGCTGCCATTCATGCCTGTGGGGCTGGTGAGACAGCCTGTGGCTATGGCTGCTTAGGTTGTGGCGACTGTGTAGAGGCTTGTCAGTTTGATGCCATCCGCATCAATGCTGAAAAGGGCATTGTTGAGGTGGACGAAGAGAAGTGTGTGGCTTGTGGCGCCTGTACCAAAGCCTGTCCGCGCAACATCATCGAACTGCGCAAGAAAGGCCCGAAGGGTAGGAGAGTGTATGTGAGCTGCGTCAACAGGGACAAGGGCGCCGTATCGATGAAGGCGTGCAAGGCGAGCTGCATTGGTTGTGGCAAATGTGGGAAGACGTGTCCGTTTGGAGCCATCACCACAGGCAACAACGTCTCATACATTGACCCAGACAAGTGCCGTCTGTGCCGTAAATGCGTGGACGTTTGTCCTACGCATGCCATTGTGACTGTGAATTTCCCAGCACCTAAACCTGTTGTAAGAAAGGAGGAAACCGTATGAAGATCAGAACATTCAGAATAGGCGGCATCCACCCTGAAGAGAACAAGCTTACCCATGAGGTAGAGACTCAGGTGGCTGCTCTGCCCAAACAGGCTATTTTCCCACTGAGCCAGCATATTGGAGCCCCTGCTATTCCTGTAGTCCAGAAGGGCGATAAGGTGAAGGTTGGTACGCTCATTGCCAATTCAGGCAGTTTCGTGTCGGCACCGATTTATTCGTCGGTCAGTGGAACGGTATTGAAAATTGACTCGGCCATCGATGCAACGGGCTATCGTCATCAAGCCATTTATATTAATGTGGAAGGCGATGACTGGGAAGAAACCATCGATCGCTCTGACAAGTTGGAGACGGTGAAGGACCATCCGGAACTGACGCCTGACGGCATTGTCAACCTGATCAAGGATGCAGGCGTTGTAGGCATGGGTGGTGCTTGTTTCCCCACCTTTATCAAACTCACGCCACCGCCAACGACGAAAGCCGAGTGCGTGATCATCAATGCCGTGGAGTGTGAACCCTACATTACTGCCGATTATCGGCTCATGATGGAGAAGGCCGATGAGATTCTCGTAGGCCTGCAGCTGCTGATGATAGCAGCCAAGGTGACGAAAGGCTATATCGGCATAGAAACCAACAAGCCCAAGGCCATTGCCCTCCTGACTGAGAAGTGTGCCGAGGCGTTTTCCGCTTCGGAATATGAAGTAGAGGTGGTTCCCTTGAAGCAACGCTATCCGCAAGGTGGTGAAAAACAGTTGGTAGATGCCGTTATCCGTCGTCAGGTTCCAGCACCTCCTGCCATACCTGTTAACGTTGGAGCCATTGTCCAAAACGTAGGTACTGCCTATGCCGTATATGAAGCCGTGATGAAACATAAGCCGCTGTTTGAACGCTATACCACGGTTACAGGCAAACGGTTGGCACACCCAGGTAATTTTCTGGTGCGCATGGGAACGCCGATGAAGCATTTGATTGAAGCTTGCGGCGGCATGCCTGAAGGAGATTGCAAACTGCTTGCTGGCGGTCCGATGATGGGTAAGGCGCTGACGTCGGACGAGGTGCCTATTTGCAAGGGTACCAACTCCGTGACGATTCTGTCTGACGACGAAGCCCGCCGCAAGGAACCGCAGCCCTGTATCCGCTGTGCGAAGTGCGTGAACGTTTGTCCCATGGGTCTGGAGCCTTATCTGTTGGCAAAGGTTTCTGAAGTCAAGAACTGGGAGCGTGCCGAGCATGAAGACATTACCAGCTGCATAGAGTGCGGCTCCTGTCAGTTTACCTGTCCTGCCCACCGTCCGCTACTCGACAATATCCGTTTGGGTAAATCGACCGTTATGGGAATTATCAGAAACAGAAATGCAAAGAAATAACATGAGTAAGTTAATAGTTTCACTTTCACCACATGTCCACGGAACCGATAGCGTAGAGCGCAACATGTATGGCGTGATCATCGCCCTGATGCCTGCGCTGTTGGTGTCGTTCTACTTTTTCGGAGTTGGCTCCGTTGTGGTTATGGCAACGAGTGTGGCAGCCTGCGTCTTTTTGGAATGGGCTATCAATAAATACATGCTGAATAATCCGCGTAACACGGTGCTGGATGGTTCTGCCGTTCTGACGGGTTTGTTGTTAGGTTTCAACCTGCCATCGAACCTTCCGATATGGATGATCCTGATTGGTGCCGTCTTCGCTATCGGCTTTGCCAAGATGCCTTTTGGCGGTCTCGGCAATAATCTCTTCAATCCTGCGTTGGTGGGTAGGGCCGCCCTGTTGGTGGCGTTTCCTGCGCAGATGACTACCTGGCCAAAGGTTGGTCAGCTTGGCAGTTACCTTGACGCTGAGACTGGCGCTACACCCTTGGCCCTGATGAAGCAGGCCATCAAGAGCGGTGATGCCAGTGTGCTCGACCAGCTGCCGACGTCTCTCGACCTCTTCCTTGGCAACCATCCCGACGGTGCTGGCGCTATGGGCGAGATTTGTGCGTTGGCCCTGCTTCTTGGTCTCGCCTATATGTTGTGGAAGAAGATCATTACGTGGCACATTCCTGTGTCAATCATTGTTACCGTGTTTGTCTTCAGCGGACTGATGCACATGACCAGTCCCGTCTATGCCGACCCTGTGAGTGTGATTCTTAGTGGTGGTCTGATGCTTGGTGCCATCTTTATGGCTACTGACTATGTCACCTCGCCGATGACGCCGAAAGGACAGATTATCTATGGTGTCTGCATCGGACTGCTGACAGTCATTATCCGTAATTGGGGCGCTTATCCTGAAGGCATGTCGTTCGCCATTCTCATCATGAACGCCTTTACGCCACTGATTAATAATTATGTGAAACCGATACGTTATGGAGAAGCTTAAATCATCGCTATTGAATATGGTGCTGGTGCTCACTGGCGTTGCTGTCGTGATGGGCGGTATCCTTGCCTACGTGAATCACCTGACAGAAGGCCCCATCGCCCAGCAGAAGGAGAAGGCACTTGCCGATGGTATCAAAGCTGTGATGGTTTGTGATGACTTGGTAGTCACTCAAACGGACACTGTTTTAAGGAACGATGCCAAAGGCAAGGAACTCACCTATATTATATATAATGTGAAAAATGCTCAGGGCAATGATCTCGGCGCTGCCGTAGAATCGACCACTGGTGGCTTTGGGGGAAACCTGAAAGTGCTGGTGGGCTTCAATCCTGAAGGCACTATCTTAGGCTACACCCTTTTGGAGCATGCCGAAACCCCAGGCCTTGGTGCCAAGGCCGACAAGTGGTTCCAAAAAGGCGGAAAAGGTGACATCATCGGCAAGTCGCCTTCTGAACCTCTCACCGTTTCCAAGGATGGCGGCCAGGTGGATGCCATTACCGCATCGACCATCACCAGTCGTGCATTCCTGATGGCTGTCAACAATGCCTATAACGCTTACAAGGTGACGCCTGCTGCTGATGCAGAGAGCGGAGCCTCGAAACAAGTCAAGTAAAGAACAATGAATTACGTCAGTATCATAAAGAACGGCATCATCAAGGATAACCCAACGTTTGTCCTGATGCTGGGTATGTGTCCCACGCTGGCAACTACAACCTCGGCCATGAATGGCATGTCGATGGGGCTGGCCACGATGGCAGTGCTCATCTGTACCAATTTCGTCATCTCCTGTCTAAAGTCCATCACGCCCGACAAGGTACGCATTCCTGTGTTCATTGTCGTGATTGCCGCCTTCGTCACCATCCTCCAGTTGGTCATCAAGGCTTTCCTGCCCGATATAGATGCGGCACTTGGACTCTTCATACCTCTGATTGTCGTCAACTGTATCATCCTCGGACGTGCAGAGGCTTTTGCTGCCAAACAGTCGCCTATGGCCTCACTGTTTGACGGTATTGGTATTGGTCTCGGATTCACCCTTGGCCTGACGCTCTTAGGCATTTGCCGTGAGTTGCTCGGCTCAGGTTCCATCTTTGGCCTGACGTTGTGGCCTGAAGCCTACAACATCCTGCTCTTCGTATTGCCTCCAGGTGCATTTATCACCCTCGGCTTCCTCATTGCAATTGTTAACAGGCTGCGTAGCAATTCATAATATCGGAATTACGTAATACCGTAATACCGTTATACCGAAATAACGAAATAACGAAAGAAATATGGAATACATCCTGATTTTTATTAGTGCCATCTTTGTGAACAACATCGTGTTGTCACAGTTTCTTGGCATTTGTCCGTTTCTTGGCGTATCCAAAAAGATAGATACCTCGCTGGGCATGTCAGCTGCCGTCGCCTTTGTGTTGACGCTGGCTACTATTGTAACCTGGCTGGTACAGAAATATGTGCTCGATGCCTTTGGTCTTCAGTATTTGCAGACCATTGCCTTCATCCTCGTCATCGCCTCATTGGTGCAGATGGTTGAGATTGTGCTCAAGAAAGTGTCTCCTGCGCTCTATCAGGCTCTTGGCATTTTCCTTCCGTTGATTACCACTAACTGTGCCGTGCTTGGTGTGGCCATCCTGGTCATTCAGAAAGACTTCAACCTGTTGCAGTCGGTTGTCTATGCCTTCTCCACTGCTATTGGCTTTGGCCTCGCCTTAACGGTGTTTGCAGGTATGCGTGAGCAGTTAGAGCTTGTAAAGATACCAAAGGGCATGCAGGGAATGGCCATCGTCATGCTTTCTGCCGGACTGCTCAGCTTGGCTTTTATGGGTTTCTCAGGGGTCGATGGGGGCTTGAAAATGCTCTTTGGCCTGGATTGATAAAAAATATTTGGTAATATTCTTGTTCATTCCAAAAATTATTGCTATCTTTGCGACAGATAACTAACCCTTAAAACAAGAAGCTATGAACAAGGAGGAAAAATATGTTATTACCATCAGCCGTCAGTTCGGCACTGGTGGCCATGAGATTGGAGCGGAATTGGCGCGTCGTTTAGGCGTAAAGTTGCTCGACAAGCAGATACTCAACGAAGTGGCCAGTCGTATTAATGTCGTAGAGAATGCCGTTGAAAAGATTGAGGCGCGTAACCCGTTGTGGCGTGATGACTTCACCAACTTCTACCGTAACTATATGGCGGGTGCTGAATATAACGGTACGGAACACGACAAGACTAGTCATGAATTGTTCAAGGCACAGGCGGAGGCCATCCGTAAGATTGCCGATCAGGAGTCGTGCATCATTATCGGCCGTTGCGGCTTTGATATTTTCAGGGATCATCCCAATGCCTTGAAAATCTTCATCCATTCGTCGATTGACTGCCGCAAGCGTCGTATTGCTGAGAAGTATGACCTGAATGAGCATGACGCTGCTGCCATGATTGTTGACAACGACTACAGCCGCGAGTTGTATACCAAGACATATACGGGCAGCGACTGGACGGATGCACGCAACTACGACATCTCGCTCGACGTTCGTAAATTTGGTGTCAACGGTGCTGTTGACTTCCTGATGAAGGCGATAGAAGGCTAATGTATAGTTCTTCGTATTGGCCTGCTACCTTGAGGTAGTCGTGATGCCGTTTGACGTATTCCCTGCTTTGCTGTTTCAAGGCGGGTATACGTACAGGGTTCAGTATGAACGATTCCAGTTCGCTGTAAACGCTTTCATAGTTGGGTTGCACATTAATAATAGGGTGCAACTCTGTTTCATGGAGAATCTCATAGTTCTCAGGCTCTCCGCCGCCGATGCAGATGATGCCCTTTGCCATTGCTGCCAACGGACTCATCGAAGGCGTGTAGGAGTATAGTTGGTCGAGAATGGCGTCAGCGCCGTCCATCAGTTGGATGTATTCGTCGTAAGGCACCCCTTCGGCCACCACCAGTTTCATGCGGTGCCTGTATTTCGAGTGGAGGTCCTTGGCAGCCTGAAGCATGATGTCTGTACCTTTGTAGACGGAGCGGCCTCGGCTGATGCCAATGAAAATAGTTGTCTTTGAGCGCTGGCACCGTTCTCTGGAATAAGTGTCTGGTAGCTGGATGGGCAGGGGTATGAACTTCGTCTTATTGGGGAAGTGGGGACGGTAGCAGACATCATATTCGTAGAGACAGGTAACGATGGCGTCGCAGTCTTCAGCAATGAGTTTGTTGAGACGCTCCTTGGGAGTGCCAATCCAGTCGCGTTGCTCTTTAATGGCTGATTCATCGGTTCGTAGCTTGTCACCAAAGTTGAAGTCGCTGTAGCGTAAAGGCTTGTCGACGGTGCAGGTGTGTACCCAATACCAGTCCATGCCGAAAGCGCCGAGCACCACTTTCTTGTTGTGTTTCCTCAGGTAGTTGTAGAACCAGAATAGCTGTTCAGCCTTTAGTTCGAAGAAAATGGGGTTGATGAGCTGCACTATATCATAGCCTCGGAAACGTGGTAGCAGGGCATACAGTTTGGCCATGAGCCTGATGCCTCCCCATTTGCCAGGTTTGCGTGCCAAGTCAATGTCGCGCGGATAGTCTTTCCAGAAGTCGCCGTTGGAAGCTACGGTAACACGATGCCCCAAACGCCGCAGGCCCTCGGCCAGCGTCCAGTGTACGTTGCTGTATTCACCTAATAACAGTATCTTCATCTTTCCTTGTTCAGTAGTGGTAGGATTCTCATCAGAACGGTTCGGCCTGCACTGCTGTTGGTCATGCGACGGAACCACTTGTATTTAACGGTATAGCCGCGATCGGGTAGGGGAAACAGTCCCTCCTTGCGCAGCTGTTCAACCTTGCGTTCCAGGTAATGCCTGTTTCGTGTCTGCATGATGATGTTATAGAGGTAGTCCATGGTCAGCTGTGCCACCCTCCGTCCCAATGCGATGCGTTCGTTATTGGGCAGGGTATCGGCAATACGGTTCAGCTTATTGATGACCAGCAGTTTATCGTTTAGCCGTTTCACCACCGTCCGCTTGTCAGTTTGGGTGGTGATGGAGTAGGGGCGTTTGCGGTAGAAATAGGCCTGTGCATCAGTAGAGATCACGGTGTCAGCCCTGAGCAGCAGTTGAGGTGTGAACTCCTCATCCTCATGGTATATGCCTGGTGTAAACCGCAGGCCACCAAGGATGTTTTTGCGCAAGAGGTAGCAGCAGGCCGTTGCTTGGAGGTTGTGTTGAAACAGGTATTCCGTGCCGCTTTTCTGATGATCCATACTGAGGACTGATGACTCGTTGTCGTCAGTGCCGTCTGTGAAGTCGAACAGCACGATGTCGGGCTTCTTATGGCGTGCTATGTCAAGACAATTCTTATAGGGTTCACGAATCAGATAGTCGTCTGCATCTACAAACTGCAAGTACTGTCCGCTGCTTGTCAGAATGCCCCTGTTGCGTGCTCCGCTAAGACCAGTGTTGGCTTGACGCACATAGATGATGTCATCCTGATACTTTTGTAGTTGACCAATGGGACTCTCATTGGAACCGTCGTCAACGAGGATAATCTCGCGTTCCGTCTTGCTCAGAGGGAGCGCCAGAATGCTGTCGATACATTCGCACAACATTTGGACGGGCAGTTGGTAGTACGTTATGATGAACGAGACTAACGGCTGGGAGTCTTGAAACGATGTAATATCTTGCTGATTCTGCATATTCCTTTAATACCGAGAATGTTAACTATTTTAGCTTTAAGCTTTTGTTTTTTGTTTCCTACTATCGCAACATGTCGTTTTGGCAGTCGTGGTTCGTCGCCAGTGAGCTCACAAACGTCAATCTGAATATTGAGCAGATGCAGGTAGTAGAGGTCGTCGAAAGGCATGCCTGATGACAGATGGGCATCGAGTAATTGGCGTAGTTGTTGGCCGTTGGCAGTGGCAGTGATACCCTGACTGTTGTCGCAATAATAGTAGGTGCCCTGACTGGTGGTGGCCACCTTCCGTGCCCGCCTGAGGAGCTGGGGCAGGGTATAGGCGTCTTCGAATACTCGGCCAACAGGGAATCTCACCTCTTCAAACATTTGTCGACGGTAAATCTTGTTACAGGCGTAGGTATGAAGATAGACCTTGGCATTAAGCCAATAGTCGTCCATGTTGGTATAGGTCTTGTCTTCGAGCCGTAGCCATTCCTGACGGTTCTTGCCAAAGAAACGGCAGACGGGATATTCCAATATGTCGTTATCACCTAACTGTTCTACGACTTCACTAAGTGTTTCTGTGCCAATGAAGTCATCACTGTCCACAAATGTCAGATAGTCTCCCTGCGCCCTATCAATGCCGGCATTGCGTGCGGCGCTGAGACCTGCGTTCGTTTGGTGGATTACCGTGATGCGAGGGTCTTTATGAGCCCATTCGTCGCACATCTGGGGACTTCTGTCGGGTGAACCATCATCAACGAGTATCACTTCGAAGTCATCAAACGACTGATTTGTCACGCTCTCTACACAGCGGTTGAGCGTGGCCTCTACACGATACACAGGGATGATGATGCTTAGTTTCACGATGCAAAAGTAATAAAAAGTTTGGAGAATCGTAATAAATTGTGTAATTTTGCGTTCGATTTATATAAAAAAGATGAAGCAGACGTCGACCGACAGCTACAGCCACGTACTAAAATATACGGGTATTTTCGGTGGCGTACAGGGTTTGAACATCGTTGTCAGCCTTGTACGCAACAAGCTCATTGCCATCCTTTTAGGGCCTAACGGCATGGGATTGGTCTCGCTGTTTAATTCTACGGTAAACTTCATCTCGCAATCTACCAATTTTGGCATCTCGTTCTCGGCTGTGAAGCACGTGTCTGAACTCTATGATCGTGGAGATGAAGCTGGAATCCAACGTTTTATTCAGGTGGTGCGCACGTGGTCTCTGCTGACCGCCATCTTGGGCATGTTGGTCTGTATCGTAGCGGGTCCGTATCTCAGCAGTTCCACTTTTGCCTGGGGTAACCATACACTCCATTTCGTTCTTTTGGCACCTGCAGTGGCGCTCCTCGCTATCACTGGAGGTGAGACAGCCATTCTCAAAGGCACTCGCCAATTGCGGTCGTTGGCTGTCATTCAGATTTACAACGCGCTGCTGTCCCTCATCATCGCCATTCCTATTTATTATTTCTTCGGACAGGCGGGCATCGTTCCCGTCATCGTGCTGATGGCTCTGGCGGCTATGCTCTTGACTATTCGCCACTCCTTACAGCTCTACCCCCTGCATCTTTCAGGACAGAAGGGCATGCTACGTGAGGGTAGCGACATGGTGAAGTTAGGCGTGGCTTTTGTCCTTGCTGCCGTGATGGGAAGTGGTGCTGAAATGTTTATTCGCTCTTACCTGAACGTGGTGAGTGGCGACCTTGACGTAGTAGGACTTTACAATGCAGGCTTTATGCTCACAGTCACCTATGCAGGCATGGTGTTCTCTGCTATGGAACCCGACTATTTCCCCCGTCTGTCTGCAGTCGGTAACGACGTGAAGGCCACCAACCTCACCATCAATCGTCAGATAGAAGTGTCATTGCTCATCGTTTCTCCGCTACTGTCAGGCCTTATAGTCTTTGTGCCCCTGCTCATACCCTTACTGCTGAGCGATGAGTTCCTGCCTATTGTCGCCATGGTTCAAGTATCGGTATTCTCTATGTACCTTAAGGCCCTGTCACTACCTATTGGCTATACTAATCTTGCCAAGGGCAATTCCGTGGGCTATCTGTTGATAGAGACGGCCTATTATGTGTCGTTCATTCTGCTCACCATCTATGGTTACCAGTATTGGGGACTGGTGGGAACGGGTGTGGCTCTTGTTGTTTCTTATGTGATTGAGCTTGTAGCGGTGGCGACTTTCATGCATTACCGTTACGGTTACGTTGTTTCAGCGCCAGTAGTGCGCTATTTCCTTATTCAGTTCCTTCTTGGCGTTCTTGTCTATCTGGCCTGTTTCATTAGTCAGCCGTTGCTCCATTGGGGGATTGGTGTCTTGGGAGTTCTACTTAGTAGCGCCTATTCACTTCATGTGTTGCGCCGCAAATCCTCATTGTGGAAAACCCTCACACGCCGTTTTTCAAGATAGTACTTGTTGAGAGAAGAAAAAAAATAGTCAAAAATTGTTTTTCTTCGCAAACTTTTATTATCTTTGCACCCAAAAAGGGAAATAATAACTTAAAACATAATAAATATCAATCAACATGAAAAGGAAATATTCAATGACATGGGCAGTAGTAATTGCTACGGCTTTCTGTGGTTTGGTGTCGTGTAACTTAGACATCCCCACGCAGACACAAACGTCGTTCGAAACAATGACAGTGGAGAAATCTGACATCGAACTCCCTTACAAGTTCAGTGCCAGAATGAAAGGTCAGAACGACGTAACGGTAACGCCACAGGTCAGTGGCCAGTTGAC
>JAEEGL012367275.1_pt1 | contig 11620 bp, 12 predicted proteins | sample 9134231 | NCBI WGS metagenome assembly JAEEGL01 (sample SAMN16246548, study PRJNA631951) | gut metagenome | biome: gut microbiome; feature: rumen; material: fiber-attached | host: Bos | place: Iran: Karaj | collected 2018-10 | reverse complement strand
TCGGCATCGGCATCCCGGAGCTCATCGCCCAGGAGGTGCTGGACCGGGACATGCTGGACAAGGTGCACCTCTCCGTGGAATCCGGCCACACCGGCGGGCTCCCCCTGGGGGGCAAGGGCTTCGGCTGCTCCATCGGGCCGGACACCATGATGGACATGGCCCGGCAGTTCGATTTCTACGAGGGCGGCGGCCTGGACATCTGCTTCATCGGCACCCTGCAGGTGGACGCTCACGGCAACGTGAACGGGCACCAGGCCCCGGGAAAGCTCAGCGGCATCGGGGGCTTCGCCAACATCAGCCAGACCACCAAGAAGGTGGTGTTCTGCATGACCTTTACCGCCGGCGGGCTGGAGGGCGACTTCGACGGCAGCCGGGTGACCATCACCCGGGAGGGACGCATCCGGAAATTCCAGGAGACCATTCCCACCCGCAGCTTCGCCGTGGAGAACGCCTACGCCATCGACCAGGAGGTCATGTACGTCACGGAGCGCTGCGTCTTCCGCCTGACCCGGGAGGGCCTGGAGCTGACGGAGATCGCCCCGGGCATCGACCTGGAGAAGGATATCCTGTCCCAGATGCCCTTCCGGCCGAAGCTCTCCGAAGAGCTGAAGCTCATGGAATTCTGAGCGCATGGGAAAGGAAAGCCCAATGACCTACGAGGAACTCCGGCGGAACGAGACGGTAAACACCTATATACAGGCGGCGGGGGACGCGCTGCTGGCCATGGGGTATACGGAGCACAGCTTCGCCCACGTCACGCAGGTGGCGGAAAAGGCAGGCCGTATTCTGGAGACCCTGGGCTATCCCGCGGAAACCGTGGAGCTGGCGCGGATCGCCGGATATCTCCACGACGTCGGCAATATGATCAACCGCGTCGGCCACAGCCAGACCGGCGCCGCCATCGCCCTCTCCCTTCTCACGGAGCTGGGCTTCCCTCCGGCAGACAGGGCTCTCGTCGTCTCCGCCATCGGCAATCACGACGAAAGCAGCGGCTTCCCGGTGAATCCCGTGTCGGCGGCCCTGATCCTGGCGGACAAAAGCGATATGCGCCGCAGCCGGGTGCGGAACCGGGATATGTCCAGCTTCGATATCCACGACCGGGTGAATTACTCCGTCACCCGCGCTTCCCTGACGGTCGGCGAGGACCGCAGGGCCATCCTCCTGGAGCTGGATATCGACACCCGATACGGCTCTGTGATGGATTATTTTGAAATCTTCCTGCAGCGGATGATCTTCTGCCGCAGGGCGGCGGAGGTGCTGGGGCTGCAGTTCCGCCTGACGATCAACGGTCAGTCCCTGATCTGATACGGATCGCGATTAAGCGGCCCGCGGGATGCTCTCCCGCGGGCCGCCGTCCGTTCCGCGCACCGTTCCCGTTTCATACATTCCTTGCCATCGGCACGGATCCCATGTATAATGGCGTTATAAGCGCAGGCAGCTGCCCTCCGTTCATTTTCTTATTACTGTTTTTTCTTTTGAAAGGAGACGACCGTATGCAGGAAAAGTATGAAAAGCTATTCTACGAATTCGTGCCTCAGGAGACCCACTGGGGCAGCTGGTGCCATTCTCCCCAGGCCTATTTCCGGGGCGAGCAGGATATGCCCGGCGCCACGCTGAACGTGGGCTTCCAGGTGTTCAAGGAGCCCCATCGCCTGGAGACGGAGCCCCATTTCCACCGGGAGGACGAATACCTGATCTTCCTGGGCGCGACGCTTCCCGACGTGTTCGCCTCCTGGGACGCGGAGGTCCACTTCTATCTGGGCAAGAGCCTGGACGCCATGGAGAAGATCGTGATCACCGAGCCCACCATCATCCACGTCCCCCGGGGCTGGTGGCACTGTCCCCTGGACTTCAAACGGGTGGAGAAGCCCATTTTCTTCCAGGCCGCCCTGCAGTCCGGCCGTTTCGGCGGCGTCCGCTACATCGAGCGGGAGGACGGCGAGCGGGAGCTCCGCTACACCGGCGACGAGCTGCAGCTCTGCCGCTTGGATCCCAAAAAGGAGTGCAGCTACTGCGGCTACTGCCACGCCCATCCCGAGAAGCTGCCCCCGCAGAAATTCAAATACGTGCCCTGGACCGTGGTGAACGAGGACGGCGTGGAGAGCTATTCCGACGCCGGCTCCTACGACGCCGAGAAGGCCCCCAGCTCCATGGACTGCGTCATCACCCCCGACTACAAGTCCAAACCCTATTCCGACGCCACCGTGCTGAAGACCCCCAAGCCCGCTCTCAGCGCCGAGGTCGCGAAGAACGTGCTGGCCGTGCCCAAGGAGAAGACCTCCTGGGGCGACTGGTGCCCCTCTCCCCAGGCCTACTTCCGGGGCGAGACCTACATGGAAGGCGCCACCTACCACGTGGGCTTCCAGGTGTTCACCGCCGCCAACGACATGGAGGATACCCACATCCACCAGGGCGCCGACGAATACATCTTCTTCATGGGCGCCGATCCCATGAACATCTTTGATTTCGACGCGGAGATCGAAATGCGCCTGGGGGACGATCCGGAGCACATGGAGTCGAAGATCATCACCAAGCCCACCGTGGTGCGCATCCCCGCCAACGTGTGGCACTGCCCCATCCTCTTCCGCAAGATGAAGAAGCCCCTCATCTTCCAGGCCGCCTTCATGTCCGGCACCTGGGGCACCATCAACAAGGTCCCCGACAGCGTGAAGCTCGTGGACGCCGACGGGAAGAATCCCCGCTTCAGAGAAATCGGCTACATGTACAACGGCGACAACGTCCGCATGTGCAAATACAATCCCCGGAAGCGCTGCAACATCTGCGGCAAGTGCTTTCCCCGGATGGAAGTGAAAGAGGACTGAGCGATGGTCGGCAAATTGCTGGACGCGCTGTGCCGGGGGGACTGGCTGGGCATGGCCGCCCTCTTCTCCCGGGACTGCCGCTATTTCGACTACTGCCCCCTTCTCAACGGGAAGCAGGGCTATTTCGTATACGGCCGGGAGGCAGTGGAGATGTTCTTCCGCAACCGCTTCGTTCACGGGCATTTCGAGGCGGCCTCTCCCGTGACGGAGGACGAGCGGACCGGCAGCTTCTTCGGCTCCTACGACGGTCCCTTCGTATTCGCGCGGCTGCGCATCGAGGAGCTGGACGGGGACGGGCTGATCCGCAGGGTCACCGTCTGTCCGGCGTAAAGGAGGGCAGGAGCATGATCGTTGTCGTTCTCGGAGGCACCAAGGGCATCGGCGAGTGCGCCGCCCGGGTGCTGCGCGAACAGGGTCACGAGGTCGTCACCGTCGCCCGCAGCAGCGGCGACATCCGGGCGGACATCGGAACGGCGGAGGGCCGCGAAGCCGTGATCCGGGAGGTGCGCGCCCGTTATCCCGGCGGGATCGACGGGCTTATCGCCAACGCCGGAGTGGCCGGGATGCCGGGCAAGCCAGTCTCCTACGTGCTGCGGGTCAACTACTTCGGCACCGTCGCGGTGGTGCAGGGGCTGTACGACCTGCTGGAGATGAAAAAGGGCGCCGTCGCCGTGACGATCTCCGCCACGGTGGGCTATACGCCCCGGAGCAAGTATTTCGTGGATCAGCTGCTCACGGACTGCGGCGATGAGGAGCGCATCTGCGCCTTTATGGACGGCGTTTCCCCGGACAACGCCCTCCAGACCGTGTATATTTCCTCGAAGTTCGCCCTCGCCCGCTGGGTGCGGCGGATCTCCGCCTCCTGGGCGGCCAGAGGCGTCGTCATCAACGCCGTGGCGCCCGGCGGGGTGGACACCACCATCATCCCCGACATGAAAACGGGGCCGCTGTTCGAAACGGTCACCATGGCCCAGCCCATGCCCACCGTGTATTACGACAGGGACCTGATGAAGCCCATGGACGTGGGCGCGACGCTGGCCTTCATGGTCACCCCCGCGGCCAGAGGAAACGTGGGCGCCGTGATCTACTGCGACGCGGGCTCCTCCGCCATCGTGGACACGGAAAGGATATAGGTTTTCCCTGCCCTGGGCGGCGGCGGGGTCCCGGATCGGAAGCGCAAAGCCGGAAAGGGCCTCCGCAATTCCCAAGGGGAAACGCGGAGGCTCCTCATTTGAATTGGAGGTAATGCAAAAAATGGCAGAAGAAAAGAAATTCGCGCCCCTGGTGCACGAGATGCAGGTGGAGCACACCAGCTGGGGCAGCTGGTGCTACTCTCCCCAGCTCTATTTCCGGGGGGAAGAGGAGATCCCCGGCGCCCAGTACAACGCCGGCTGGCAGCTCATCATGGAGCCCATCTGCTGGGAGCGGGAGGCCCACTTTCACCGGGAGGAGGAATACCTGGTCTTCATGAACGGGGACCTCTACCATCCCGAGGAGTTCGACGCGGAGATCACCATCTGGCTGGGTGAGGACGTGGACCATATGGAGTTTTTCACCATCACGAAGCCCACCATCGTGCGCATCCCTGCCAGCTACTGGCACTGCCCCATGGAGTTCGTCCGGGTGGGCAAGCCGGTGATGTTCCAGGCGGTGTACCTGGCAGGCACCTGCGGCCGCGTCGTGCGCCGGAAGAAGGAGGACGGCTCCTTCGAGTTCGTCTACGCCGGTCCGGAAATGATGGGCACCTGCCGTCTGGAGCCCGGCAAGAAGTGCACCTACTGCGGCAAGTGCTTCCGCCTCGCCCTGGAGAAGGAAAAAGCCGAAAAAGAGAAGAAGTAAACAGAATCGACTCGGGCGGGACGCGCGGCGTCCCGCCCGAGTCGTGCGGACAGTCAGCAGTTTACAGTTAACAGGCGAACCGTTGATCATTCCTCACGGTGCAGCTCGATCTCTCCCCCGTTCTCCAGGGTCTTCCCCTCCAGCAGCAGGAGCTTTTCCGCCAGCAGCCGGGCAAAGCCCCCGATGACGGCGGACATCTCGATGAGGTCCTCCGGCCGCTCCGTGGCGACCTCCCCGTTCTCCTCCGTGTGGTGCAGGATGGGCCCGGCCATCTCCCGTACGCTGCGGGTGAAGAAGCGGGCCGCGACCCCGTGGCGGCGGGAAAAGGCCGTGTAGATCTCCTGCAGCTCCCCGGAGCTGAGTCCCGTGGGGATGAGCTGCCGGATCATGGAGAGGCTCAGGCTCTGCTTCATGGTGAGGATGACCAGCAGATAGGCGATGTGCTCCCGGTAATAGCGCTTCTTCACCGGCTCCGGCATGACCTTGGTGCGGACGTAGTTGTTGATGGTGGCAGCCGTGATGAACTGCTCCTCCTTCAGCTCGGGCGGCAGATAATCCAGGTACATCCGCAGGAGATCGATCAGCTGATTCATATACAGGCCGATATCCGGGATGTCCTTCCACTCCGGCAGACGGTAGTTGTTCAGATATTTCTCCCACCGGCGCAGCTTCCCCGCCACCAGCTCGTTGCAGTACGCCATATCCTCGCCTCCCTCTCTTCATGGAGAAGTATATCACGTTTTTTCGTTTTCGGCAAGGGGAAACCGGAGGCAGCTCAGTTTGTACCGGGTCTCAGCTCCGTCTTCTAATATTCTTCATCAGATGCCGGTCCTTATTCTCCCCGCAGGGCGGCAGCCTTCTCCGGATCATAGGGCGCCCGGCGGATGACGCACTTCAGGTTCGTGCAGTAGGTGCAGTTCTGGTAATCCTGCTCCGTCTCGAAGATGAGGCCGGAGGAGCTGGCCAGGGGGGCCATGAAGTGGTTTTCCCCCAGGGTGACGCCGGTGTCTCCCTCCACGTCCCCCAGGATGCGAAGCAGCTTGTCCTGCTCCGCCAGGGGCCACTCCGGCAGACTGCCGGGGTTCAGCACGGCGGTCTTCCCCAAATGATAGCGCTCCGTGAGAAACGCCGTCATGCGCGCCGTCACCGCGTTCAGGCCGCCGATGCAGAAGGCCAGCAGGGCCCGGCGCAGTTCCTCGTCCCCCTCGTAGTCCACCCCCGCGATCTCCGTGCCGCAGGTGGCGACGAAGGCGAAGGCCCGGTGCAGATTTCCCAGCTGCCGGTCCAGCACTGGGCTGGACGTCTGCTCCCCGCCCACGGCGGTCACGCGCCCTTCCCCGTCGTGCTCTACCTCCACGCAGGCGGCCACGGCCTTGGGCCGCACGACGGCCCTGCAGCGCTCCAGCAGCCGCGCCGCCGCCGGACTGTCCGCGTCTCCGTGGAAAAACCTTCCGTCCCGCAGCAGGTCCAGCGTGGGGACGTACCCGGTTTCCAGAAACACGAAACGCTCCCGCTCCATAAACGCATCTCCCCTCCGTTTTTTCCAGAAGGATAGCACTTTTTCCCCGTTTCGGCAAGGAAAAGCGAAAAAACCGCGAAAAAGCCCTTGACTATTCCCCTGGGGCATAGGGTACGATGGGTATGAGGTGAGAGCGATGCGCATCAAGGAAGCCGCCCGGAGGACCGGGCTCACGGAGAAGACCATCCGCTATTACGAGAACCGGGGCCTGGTGCTGCCGGACACGGAGGAACGCAACGGCAAGCTCTGGCGGGACTATACGGAGGAGCACGTGGCCCAGCTCAGCGCCGTGGCCACCCTGCGGAAGGCCTTTTTCCACGTGGAGGAGATCGACGCCATCCGGGAGGACCCGGCCCGGATCCCGGAAACCCTGCGGGAGGTCTCCGCCCGGGTGGAGGAGACCTACGAGACCCTGGGCAGGCTGCGGGAGCAGCTGACGCGGCGGGAGGTCCTGGAGGCGCCGGACATGCTGGCCCTGGCTGCGGAGCTGCGGGAGACGGCGAAGCCCCTGAAGCTCCCCGCCCAGGATCTGAAGTTCAATTTCCGCGCCTTCGACCGCATGCTGGCGGAGGAACGGGCCAGAGTGGACGGCGCGCCCTCCGGGGGCCTGCGCTTCGGCTGGATGACCCTGTACAAAGGGCAGGACGAAGAGAAATTCCGCCAGCTCCAGCAGCAGCTCACCACCTACGGCGTGGAATTCCGGGTCCTTACCTTCACCAAGAGCAATCGCCTGGCCGCCCAGGGGATGATCAACGCCGCCAATCCCGCCTATACGCAGAAGACGCAGGTGAGCACCGCGGGCATGCAGGCGAAGCTGCTGAGCAGCGACAGCATGGACACCTACGCCATCGAGGTGCGTAAGCGGGACGCGGAGAAGGCCCGCACGGCCCTGCGCAGCCCCGGCTGAGACGCCGGAAGAAGAAAGGAAGGAAATGCAGGAAGGACTGCCCCTCGCCGACCCGCTGGAGCGGGCCGTGTGCGCCCTGATCTGCCGCGGCGGCGGCCTTCGGGCCAGAGAGATCGCGAAGGCCCTGTCTCTGGACCGGGCCTCGGTGAACCGCGTCCTCTACCGCTCTCCCCTGCTGCGGGAGCTCTGCTGGCAGGACCGGGACGCCCGCTGGCACGGCATCCTGCGCCAGTCCTTCCCCCACGCCGGCCTGGGAGAATTTGCCGGGTACTACAGCCTCGTCGGCGAGTTTCTCTCCCTGTCGGAGGAGGAATGGATGGCGCGGATGGCCGAGGGCTGCGCAAACGTGGGCCGCAGTCTCAGCGACGCCCGGGGCCTGCTCCATTCCTTCCGGGACTGCCGCGCCAGTCTCCTTGCCCTCTTCCGGGATCTGGAGGACATGCTGGGCCCGGAATGCCGGGATTGGGAGCTCGCCTTCGAGCTGCGGCTGAAGCGCTCCCGCCACGTGCGCATCTACGCGGACGTGCTGGCCGTCACCCCGGACCGTGTCTTTTCCCTGGAATTCAAGATGAAGAAAACGGTCGAAGAAGAGGAGGTCCTGCAGGCGGCGAAATACTGCCCCTTTCTGGAGATCATGTTCGGCCCGGGATATGAGGTCATCCCCGTGCTGGTGCTCACCGGGGCTTCGGACCTCTTCACCTTCGCTCCCATCGGGGACGCGGACGCCGTTCTGCCCGTCTGCTCCGGGGATATGCTCTTCAACGTCTTCAACGAATACCTGGGCTTTCTGGATGATTAGCTTTTCCCGGGAAATACGAACAGCCGAACGCCCGCGGACGCTTGTCCGCGGGCGTTTCGATACTCTGTTCAGAAGATCAGGACCGGTTTGATGACCTTGCCGCTGCGGGCGTCCGCCATGGCGCGGTCGATCTCCTCAAAGGGATAGTATTCGCAGAGCTTGTCGATGGGCAGGCGCCCCTCTTTATAAAACTCCACCAGCTTGGGGATGAAGACCCGGGGATTGGAATTGCCCTCCACCACGCCGGCGAAGGAGATGCAGGGGCCGATGAAAAGCATGCTCACGTCCAGGGTGACGGGGCCGGAGACGAAGCTCACCAGCACGGCGAGTCCCTCCTTCCGCACCGACTGGAGCATCTGCTCCACCAGATGGGGCACGCCGGCAGCCTCCAGGGCGAAATGGGCGCCCTGCCCGCCGGTGAGACGCTTGACCTCCTCGGCGATCTCCGTGCACTCCCGCCCGTTGATCACGTCCGTCGCGCCGCACGCCAGCGCCAGCTCCAGCCGGGAGGGCACCACGTCCACCCCGATGACGGTGCGGCAGCCCGCCAGCTTCGCGGCCATGATCGCGCTGATGCCCACCGCGCCGCAGCCGAAGATCACGATGCTGTCCCCCGCGGAGGGCTTCATGCGGTTGAGCACCGCCCCCGCGCCGGTCTGCACGCCGCAGGCCAGGGAGCAGAGGGCCTTCATGTCCACCTCCGGATCCACCTTCACGGCGTTCCGCTCGGCGACGATGCAGTGATCGGCAAAGGAGCCCTGGCCGAAGAGAGAGCCCACCTCCTGCCCGTCCCGGTCCGCAAGACGGCGGCCCCGGTCGGCATAGGTGCCGAAGAAAAAGAGCTCGGTGCTCCGGTCGCAGGCGTAGGGCTTGCCCTCCATGCAGGATTCGCAGCAGCCGCAGGAGGGATAGGACAGGATCACGTGGTCCCCCGGCTGCAGGTCCTGCACCCCGGGGCCGACCTCCTCCACGATTCCCACGCCCTCATGTCCCAGGACCATGGGCAGCGTGGTGGGCACCTCCAGGTTCATGGTGGAAAAATCCGTATGGCAGATGCCGCCGGCCACGGTCTTCACCAGCACCTCGCCCATGCGGGGCTTCCCCAGCTCCAGTTCTTCGATGGCCAGCTTTCCCTTTTCCCGCACCACTGCGGCTTTGACCTTCATGGCAGATCCCTCCGTCGATTTCAGCAGATTTGCCTCTATTGTATGGGAGCCCGGGGCCGAATGCAAGCCCCGAAATCATTTTGTTTCCCGCAGCGAGGGCAGGATATCATAATAGAATTCCAGGGATTCCGGGTTTTCCAGGGCGTCCCGGTTCGTGACCTTCCGTCCGTTTATGATGTTGGTCACGGCGCTCTCCACCTTTTTCCCGTTCAGGGTGCGGGGCAGGTCCGGGGCCTGGATGATCTTCGCCGGAACGTGCCGGGGCGAAGCGTTCACCCGCAGGACGTCCCGGATCCGCTTCTCCAGCTCCGCGTCCAGGGTGATCCCCTCGGCGCATTTCACAAAAAGCAGCACCCGCTGATCCCCGGCGAGATTCTGCCCGATGGCCAGGCTGTCGATCACCTCGGGGATCTTGTCCACCTGGTTGTAGATCTCCGCCGTGCCGATGCGGACGCCCGACGGCTTCAGGATGGAATCGGAGCGGCCGTAGAAGGTGACGCCGCCGGTGTCCCCGTGGAAGAGCACGTAGTCCCCGTGCCGCCACACCCCGGGTATATCCTCGAAATAGGCGGCGCGGTAGCGCGCCCCCTCCGGATCGTTCCAGAAACACAGGGGCATGGAGGGTGCGGGGGCCAGGCAGACCAGTTCGCCCTGCTCGTCCCGCACAGGCTTCCCCGTATCCTCTCCCAGGCACTCGATCTTCATGCCCAGGCCGGGGGCCTGCAGTTCGCCCGCGTAGACCGGCAGGGTGGGATTGCCGATGGCGAAGCAGCCGTTGATGTCCGTGCCTCCGGCGATGGAATTGAAATGGATGTTCCTTCCGATGTGCTCATAGACGAAGCGGAAGCCCTCCTCCGAGAGGGCCGAGCCCGTCTGGGACACGCTCTTCAGGCATTTCAGATCCGCCAGCTCCGCGGGATGGACGCCCTTGGACATGAGGCTGTGGACGTAGCTGGCGGAGAGGCCGAAGACGGTGACCTGCTCCTCCTCGGCGAGCTTCCAGATGGCGCCCTCGTCGGGATAGGCGGGGTTCCCGTCGAAGAGGACGAGCTTCGCCCCGGTCCCCAGGGCGGCGGCCTGCCAGTTCCACATCATCCAGCTGCAGGTGGTGATGTACAGCAGGGTATCCCCCCGGACGATGTTGCTGTGGAGGGCAAGCTCCTTCAGCTGATTCAGGAGCAGCCCGCCCGCGGACTGCACCATGCACTTGGGCTTGCCCGTGGTGCCGGAGGAAAACATGATCACCAGGGGATGGTCCGCCGGGAGCTGCTCGAAACAAAAGTCCTTCGGGTCCATCTCATGGATGTATTCCCCCCAGAACACGGCGCCCGGGATACCGCCGGTGGTGTGGTCCCCGGCATAGCGGGCGATGACGACCCGGCGGATGGAGGGGATGGCCGCGGCGATCTCCTTCGCGTTGTTCAGCACGCTGAAATCCCTGTTTTTGTAGTGATACCCGTCCGTCGTAATGAGGACCACGGGGTTCACCTGGCCGATGCGGTCCACCGCGGCGGCGGGGCCGATATCCGTGGCGCAGGAGCACCATACGGCGCCGACGGCGGCGCAGGCCAGCATGGCCATCACCGTCTGGGCCAGGTTGGGCATATAGGCGGCTACCACGTCCCCGGGCTTCACCCCGTCCCGGCGCAGGGCGGCGGCCAGGCGGATCACCTGGGAATAGATCTCCCGGCGGGTGTAGGCGTGTTTTTTCCCGCTCTCCCCCCGGAACACGATGCCCACGCCGTCTTCCCGGCACCAGCGCAGCATATTTTCGGCGTAGTTGAGCTTCGCGCCGACGAACCAGCGGCAGCCGGGAAAGCGGCTGATATCGTCGCACACGGCGGTATAGGGCTCAGATGCGATGATATCGAAGTAATCCCACAGGGAGCCCCAGAAGGCCGGGATATCCGTCACGGACCAGTCGTAAAGCTCCCGGTAGGCTGAAAACCGTTTGCCGAATCTCTTGTTGACATAACGCATGTACGCGGTCATTTCCGCGCTTTCGATCCGCTGAGCGTCAGGCGTCCAAAGGGCCTCTCTCAAATCGAATCACCTCGTCCACTTCCTCATAATCCATATCCTCCGGCGGCCGGGGGCCGTCGAAAAGATAATCGCCGGGGACGCCGCAGCCCGGGCAGAGCCCGAACTGCGGCCCGAACTCGGCGATAGCGTCGGCGCCGTATTTGAATTTCTTTCCGCAGGCGGGACAGCGGTAGTAGAAGAACGCCGCGCCCCAGCTCATTTCCCCAGGCCCAGGATCTCCCTGGCCTCCGCCGGGGTGGCGACTTCGCTGCCGTATTCCCGCACCACGCGGACGGCCCGCTCCACGAACTGCCGGTTGGAGTCGGCCAGCCTGCCCTTGGCGTAGAGCACGTTGTCCTCCATGCCCACCCGGATGTGGCCGCCCAGGGCCACGGCTCCGTAGAGCATCTCCATGGCGCTCCGCCCCACGCCGAAGGTGCTCCAGGTGGAGCCGGGGCAGAGGGATTCCATGGTCTCCTTCATGAAGATCAGGTTCTTCATGCTGCCGGGGATGCCGTTGGCGCAGCCCATGCAGAACTGGAAGTG
>JAEEGL012176496.1_pt1 | contig 11620 bp, 6 predicted proteins | sample 9134231 | NCBI WGS metagenome assembly JAEEGL01 (sample SAMN16246548, study PRJNA631951) | gut metagenome | biome: gut microbiome; feature: rumen; material: fiber-attached | host: Bos | place: Iran: Karaj | collected 2018-10 | reverse complement strand
TCTCAGCGTTCTTCTGTAAAGAAGAGGGTACAATGTTGATGTCCTACACAGACATTCTTCCTGTGCGCTTGCTCCGCTTGCAACACCTCCACCTGGATGAAAAGCATTGGCAAAATTCATTACCGCAATCCTTGCATCTACATTTTCAGACCTAAGCTTTGCGGCTGCTTCAAATGATCGTGCACCTGTCACAGAAGTTTCAGTATCGTATATTTTACTGGCATCAAACTCTGGGTAATCATTCTCATAAAACACAGTTGTATGCTTCTTCGCATAGTCCACAGCCTCTGAAAGTGTAGATTCTGTCTTTATCCATTTTTGTGTATCTTCAAAAACAGCTATTCTTTCCTCTCTTGATGACATGATAACCTCCGTTTCATGGCTATTCGTCGTAAATAATTCCTTCTTTTATGAGAGCTGCTACCGCCTGTTCGAGTTTATCCAACTTTCCTCTGGCATATTTAAGATAGGTACTAAGTTTTTCCATCTCTTCCCGATATAAACAAATATTAATTGTTGAATCCGACGGAGTAGCTTCATCCTCCCAGAGAATTATTTTCCAGACCATTATTGGTAGAATCTTACCTCCGAACTTAGGCTTAAATTCAAAAATCATGTACGGCTCCATAGGCTCAATGACTGATACATCATAGCCTTGACCAGCAATGGTTTCGTCAATCTTTTCCTCAATCCTGCGGAGCTCAGACACCTCCAGTGCTTCATCGTCTCTCAAAGAATACTGAATTACTGAAGATTCAAAAAGTAAATCGATTGTGCACCAATCACTATACTCCCTCGCAGAAGCGTTAAGGTTATAATCTCTGACCCTGAAACGAATACCCCCTACTCCAGTATCAAGCTTAAGCCACATCATAGCGTCACCTCCTTAGTATAGGAAAGCAGACTGTATGGACAGAAATATGCACATATCCGTCGTGTATATCTCTTATTAATTTTCTATTTCTATGACTATCCCTTTGTGATCAGACAATCTGCAATCCAGGTTCCTCTCTTCAATACTTCTTACCTTTATTCCACTCATAAAAGAATCCGACATAGCGATATGGTCGATGCATTTTGCCTTATCCACAGTCAAAATGGATATTCTGCTATCTTCGAAGCACTTCACCATGGTATTCCTGCCAGCATTGGCGTAATAAAAGTTGTCACAAAAGGAGCAGTTATAATCTCCTATCATACAGACATCATGCCCATCTGAAACAAGGTTCCTGATATCATCCAGTTGTTTAGCCAGGTCATCGTTATAGTCTTTACGTCGATTTCCGGAGATGCCAATTATCGTTCCATATACAACAAGATTACCTGCTGGAGTCTCCAGTTCAACACATATCGCTGTCTTATCATCATATGTGGGATACTGCTGGATGCATCTATAGTTGGTAAATATGGTTACCCATTCTCAGTGTCCGCATATATCACCGGCTCTGTCACTCCCTTAAGAGAAGCGGTGCTAAAACTCTTGTCAAATTCAGGCGTTATCCTTGAATCTGTTTCTGTAAGAACAAGAATATCTGTGCTTGCCATCTTGCACTCGGCCAGAATTACATCTAGCTTGTTCTTATGTTTCAGACGCTCAACATTCCATGTTGCAATCCTCAAAACTACACCTCACTCCTTCATCCGGATCAGGATCCCATCCACATCAATCCCCGGATGCGTTGTATATATCTGCAATATTTCTTCCACAAGATTCTTCTCAACACGGTTATGCTCAGAGATTTTCTCAACGGTCTTTCCGGCATCCATATCCTTGATAATATTTTTAATGAGCTTGTCCATTTCTTTCTGCGACGGGTACTTTGAGCCTTTCTTCAGAATTGGAGAAAGATCCTGTTTTTCTATCCGAAATAAGCCATCTGATTCTATTGTCATCAGCATAAAGGTTACCGGTTGCGTGAACCGTCTTGGTCCGCAGCTGCCAGGATTCAGATAGGTAATCTCGCCATCCTGCCTGTTTTCATATTTGTGAGAGTGACCATATACTACAAAATCAATACCTGTCAGATCTTTCCTAACGTGCTTGATGTTATGGATCATGTAAAACGTATAGCCGCCGAGCTCAAAATCAAGGTCAGCAGGGATATGCTCTGCCCATTCCTTATCGGCATTTCCTCTGACAAAATATGACGGAGCTATTTTACTTATGAGATCATACGTCTCCTGTGATGCAATATCCCCACCATGCAGGATATAATCACAGTCCTTTAAAACCTCTTCCACCTCCGGTCTAAGGAGCGAATGGGTATCTGATATAATTGCTATTTTCATGATGTCTGCTCCGCTTATCTTTCAACACTATCTTTGTGTCATCTCTCATCTCCATGTGTAGCAGATCCGTTTTATTATTATTTCTCCCATTGAACATTCTGCTCACAAACAACTCAGCTTGGATTTATTTTTATATAAAATGAGCATTAGCATTATATACATCGGCAAACTGCTTGTATCCGCTCTTCTTTTTTAGCAAGCCTTTAGATTCCAGGACTTCTTTGCATTCCTCTTCTGTAATATCTGCCACAATGTATAATTTGAACCTTGCCCTTGACGCACCAACATAATAAATATAGTCTATGTCATCCTCATTCTCTGACATTCCGGTCATAAATGCCTGCTTGCCAACATCAACAAGCACTATTACATCAGCTTCCAAGCCCTTGAATTTTTTGCATGTAGTTATAGGATACTGTTTCCTTCCAATTTTAAGTGTCTCGCTCTTTATATTTTCTTTCAAAACACTACCATTCAAAGTGTTGCAGGTTAGAAGCTGTATATTGCTATATCCTTTTCTTTCGCAATCCTCAGTTATTTCACTCAAGGCATCTTTGCATTCTTCTTCATTCTGAACAAAATAGATATCAGGATTGTCACCAGGGTTTCTTCCATCATCCATCATTTTGGGATGCTTTTGAATATCAATAAGCCTAAGAGAAGTAAGCGCAATATTCTCTGTATTTCTACAGTTTCTGTATAATGTCAACTTACAATCTGCATCTGCTATATATTTGGGTAACTTTCCAGCCTGTACTCTTTGATGCTTATCATAAAACAGATAGAAGCTGCCATTTACTTCCTCATTTTCTGATGTCAGCATTCTAAATATCTCTATAACGTCCCCGTATCTATCCGGATCAAAGTCCTGTCCTTCATCGATGATAACGTGTTTATAAGGAAAATTACCGTTTTCAAGGTACTCATACAGTTTTTCTTCAAAAAATGTAAATGAAAACCCAGTCGTACCGCATAGTTTAGTCCCATATCCGTCTATCGTGAAATAGTCGATATACTCATTTGGATAATTTTCAGCCAAGTGTTCTTGAAGCTTTACGTTATAGCATAAAAACAGCACCCTTTCACCATCAGCAGCATGGAGCTCCGCTTTTTTATGCGCAATAACAGTTTTCCCTGTACCCGCCATGCCGCTTATAACCGCACTTCTTTGCTCTTCAAGATAATTAAGAAGCGCTACTTGTTCACCTAAAAGCCTCTTGAAAACCTTCTTACGATGATCCGCTTCCAGTTCAGCTATAGATACCAGATCAAACCTTGGGGCCATGGCTTTTTCTAAAAGCATTCTTAAATCATCATCAGAAAGTACTGTCTTGTCAGGAGCCCCCTTAACCTGTACTCCAATAGTTCTATTTATTGCTTCTTCGAGATTTTCATTATCTTCTTTTAACCACAAGTGGTTCATATTAGCCCCTGGTGGAAGGACAACGTTTTTGAAAGCAGAACGCTGCATATCCGGGAACCAAACAGCATGTGTGATTTTGCATTTTTTCAGAATATTCCCAAGCCCCTTGACCTCGATATACCTTATTATATTGTGCATACTGTTCTGTGCTTGATGAAATGGACCATCATGCCTCATTATCACACCATTTCCATATCTCCAGTATGAACCATCATAAGAAATATGTGCCCCGGCTTTCGCTTCAACAGCAATAATACCCTTTTTCTGATGAAGAATATAAAAATCTGTTTCGCTCTCCTGTTCTCCTTCATCCGTTGGTAACAGTAGCTTCATAGAATGAAAAACATAATAGTCCCCTTCAAGTGCTGAAAGGAAATTGAACATTCTATCTTCGCCGCTTTTTGGATCAAACTCTTTTGGGTGATCCGGACACATTATTGCCATGAAATACTCCTCTATTTAGATATACTTTCCACAAAACCATCAATGTCAAAACCGTCTTTAACGGAGTAGCACTTAAAATCCGTTTCTTTTGCTTTGTAATAGTCTTCCTGATAATCCTCCAGGAAAAACATGATCTTTTGATCCTTCCACAATAGATTTATCTCGAAAGTGTCTTCATCATCAAATACGGCTATTTCACCGCTTATTGGTTTGACCATATTTTGACCGCATTTACTTAATATTTCATCTATTACTTTCCTGTCTTTGTCTGTTGCGTCTTCAAGTAGTTCTTGCCATATACTTTCCACAGACTTTGACTTCAGATTCTTTCCACATTCTCTAAAGTGTATCTGTCGAGCTACTTTTTCTTGGCTTTGAGTCACTTCTGAGTCTATGGCATCTTCTCTCTCCTCGTCAGGTATAACAACCTTGGTTATTTCACCGTAATAGTTTTCCAAGAATGATTTTGCCTTAATTCTATCAAGCCTATCGTGGAACTTCTGGTTATAATAGTTTCGCAGACAGTTGTAGCATGAAGGAGAACAACTGCAATTTCCTGTTAAGTTAATTGCACTTTCCAGGACTCGCTGAAATACTTCGCCATCTTCTGTAGCTAAACGCCTTACATGTCCAGCCCCTCCGGCAACAGCATCATATAGTATTATTGAATTAATAAGTCGCCCTTCATATCTAACTTTATGAAGGCATCCCTTTAAATCATTCCGCTCTATATCCAGAGTTTTGGAAACAGCTTCCAAAAGTGCATACATTACCGAAAGCATCGTATCCAAATCTGCAGCATCCTTTGATAAGAAAGTCAGATTTACCACGTCTGTCTTAAATACATGACATAATTTACTTTTCTTTAATTTATGTTTGCATTCTTTACCCCACGGAGCAGTATGGTCTCTTTCAATAAACTTTCTAAACCTATCTTGTTTATCGTAATTCTGTCCTTTACTTTCAGCGTATCCGCATGTTTCACATACAAAGAAATCATCGTTACACTTTACCATAAGAGAATCGTTTGCTGATGTCTCCATAACATAGGAATGACTTCCACCTACGGTATATTCATACCTATTAATTGACTGTCGGTTAATATCACCCACATAATAATCATCACTCTTGTAAACTCTCTTTGGCTTATGCATAGGTACATCCTGTACCCTAGAATCAGCGATAAAGCCCTGCCTAGGTTCAATTGCCTGTTCCCAGCCTCTAGTGATCATCTCACCACAGCAAACACACTTCTTACCTGTCTCTGCCGGGTTAGTAATACTATAGTTCCAGCTTTGACAAGATGGATTCGGGCATTTTGCTATGTATACTGTTTCCCATACATGCCCTGTTGCATTGGGTAGTTTTCGAATGTACCTGCTCGTAAATAGTTTTCCATCTGCTACTACCTGCGAATCAGGTGCATATTCTCCAATTGCAAGCTGCAGATCTCTGACCATCTGTAGCTCCTTATCCTGTGTGGCAAATATACCTTGATATAGTTCAGCTGTGTCCACAGGGAAGCCATATTTGGGCAGAACATTATTTCTTACCAGAAATTCAATTAAATCATTCTGTCCTACTCTACCTTCGTCATTATCTTCTTTTGAGCGGCGATATCTTCTTAATTCAGATTTTTTCTTTCCCGCAGCTTCAAAATCATTATTCTTAGCGTAACGTTCTATCTCTCCTTCATACCATTTAACATTTGTCTTAAAGCTCTCTACAGCGACTTCAAGCACACCTTCCTGTCCTATCAGCTTATCTGTCCATGAAAAATCATTAATCCCCATGGTCTCATGCATATCAGCAGGAATTGATAACATCAGAAGATCCTTTAAATCATCTGGCTTATCGTTCAAATATGCTTTCAGTCTCTCGTACCCATCTTCATTCAGCAATACTGTTGCATTATTTGAGCAATAAACATCCTCGTTTTCAGCAAAAAATGCACTAATGGCAACTGCAAATATATGACGTAAAATAACCTTTTCATTTTTAACAGCAAATAGAGGTACCCCTATTTGCCCACTTATCATCTTTATAGGATCGTTAAAGTATGTAAAATCATGGGATGCCAGTTTTGCGTATGTAAGTGTATATGCAGCAGATTTTCTACTTCGTCCAGCACGGCCTGCACGTTGCACATAATTTGAAGGAGTCGGAGGGACATCTCGCAGATATACTGTTTCAAGATCTCCTACATCTACTCCCATCTCAAATGTGGTTGAGCAACTCAGAGCATTAAGTTCCTTCTTTACGAACATCTCCTGATATTTTTCCTGCTCACGTCTTCCTAGCTGCGCAGTATGCTCTTTTATATGAAGGGGTTTCATCTTGTCAGATGAATACAGCCTTGCATAATGATTCTTTTCAACAACAGAATTCCTATCTATCTTTATAAGCTTCCCAGAGCATCTGACAGACGCACATTTACCACCGCAATTGTAAGTGGTAGTTCTTCCGCACTTTTCACACTCATAAAATGGAATCTGTTCACCACCGGCCCTGATTACGAATGAATCCGTTTTGAAATAATATCCTCCAGTCTCATCACCTTCTAATGAATACACATCTTTTAAAACATTATCCCAATACATCTCCAACAGCTCATTTGCCTGGAAATCTCCAAGACCTAAAACATCCATACATCTTATAAGTCTTCCATTACGTCGGTATTTACCATTTTTTGTTGTATTCGCCATAAATCCCATAACTCCGGATTTTCCTTTATCCTTCACAAGGTCTCTGGCTTTCCTTACTCTTTTAGGAACAGCTGTATAGAAAATGTATTCTTTTTCATCATCCGTTAATTTGCAATCACCCTCAATTGCTCCATGATAAACTATATCCATCACCAGAAGGTCAAAAAGCGCTTTGACATCCTTCACGTCTTTATTGTATTGTCCCGCCACTCCGCTCATGATTTCCTCGTCATTACCTTTATATTCAAAAGAAATCATGCCAAGTGATGCCATGCTTGAAGCTCTTCTGGCATTTACCATTTCGTTCAGGATTGCAATCCATGCCATTTTTTTGCTAATGCCAGAAATATTCTCTGTCCCTTTGTCTCCGGCATCTGCAAAACTACGATTTGCCTCAAAATAATCAGAAAGAGCATTCACGAAGTCTTTTATTTCCCAAGGATTAGTTGACATACTTTGCTTATTCTCAGTTACAACATGCCAAATACCTCTTCTTCGCAGAAACTCCTGGTACGAATCCTCCATATAGCACGCAAAAAATGCTGCTTCCCCTCTGCTATCTGAGAACGATAAAAACTGCCTATTCTTTTTTATCTTTTCAGCCTTATCCACAGTCTTTCTACCGAAAAGGTTATTACCTTTTCCTGAATCTTTATCTTCCTTACTTTTTAAAACAATTTCTGTCTCTGGTAACTGTTCAAATAGTGAAGTTCCCAAAACTGCAGTAGCAGAATCATAGCCAAGATAAAAATCCCTGAAATTTCCAAAACTACAGCATGGACATTTCGAGTTCTTACCGCGCTTTTCTGCCTTGAACACGCTTACATAATCCTCTATGCTATGGCCACAAGATATCGATTGTTTCAAGCTTTTATGCACAACGGTTCCGCATTTTGCACAGATAAGATAATCATTTTTTCCTAATTCTTCTTCATTATCTGTTTCCTCATCATCAACAAAATCAGCATCACCCTCATCTGTCAGCATATAATACACAGCATCATCTTCATTGGATGGTGATTTGAATTCCAATGTTTCATCATCACAAAGTTCACCTGTTACTGCAACGCGCCCACAATCATCGCATACTGCGGCTTCAAATCCTTTCCAGTCCTCCCCATCAATGTTGAAATATCTATTTCTAACGAGCGAAAGTCTCTTGTTATGATTTAATGTAATATATGCTCCTTCAATGGCCCTCGTAAATAAATGATATCTAGCTTTTACCAATGCAGTATTATTCTTAACTCCTAAAACAGCAACACTAATAAAATTGATAATATCCTGCTCAGATACATCAAAGTTTTCTTTCAGCTTCTCCGCCAATTCATGGATAGTTGCAGGCCCAGCCATTACATTTCTGATAGCTCTATAAAGTGAAGAGTTTAGGCATAAATCATAAATAAACTGCTCATCAGATACTCCCTGAGGAATATCCATTCCATATCTATTTGCAATTATGTTTAAGGGAGCATCGGGTTTAGCCAATTCAGAAAATAACTCCAACGGTAAATTTTTTTCTTCCTGATCATATTCAGGTTTCTTCATGACTGACCGAATTATGTCATCCTCAGAAAAATCCGCTCCGCACAGCTCCTTAGCAAACCTTACAATATCTGCATTTGCGTCTTCATCTCCAAGTGTTGCACTGGTAACAATGTGAAGAACATTTTCAGGATTGCTTATTCGTGCTTTTAATCGCCTCATAAGCAATGAAGTTTCCATTCCTGTTGTTCCACGATAAATATGCGCCTCATCAAGAACTATAAACTTCAGGTCTGCCCCCGAAAAAACGAGATCATCCTTTGGTCTAAGAAGCATATACTCAAGCATGGCATAATTGGTCACCAAAATATGGGGTGGGGCTGCCTGCATGGAATCTCTTGAAATCACTTCATTTTTTAAGGGTTTCAACGGACTGCCATCTGTATCCTTAAATACACGACCATACTCCTCAATACCATCTATATCCGTCTGTTTGGTATTACCATTGTAGACTCCAAATCTAATATCTTCATAATTTGAAAGCAACTCCCTCAAACGTTTCATCTGATCATTTGCAAGGGCATTCATGGGATATATTAATATAGCCCTGACTCCTGCCGACAAACTTCCCGCTTCTTTTTCTCTTAATAGTTCATTTATTATCGGGATAATAAAACACTCTGTTTTACCGGAACCAGTACCAGTAGTCACAACTATATTTCTGTGATTATTTATTTTTTTAATAGCCTGCTCCTGATGCAGATACAGTGCACGTTCGAGCTGAAATTCCTTTTTGGATTCCGGCTTATCCTTCTCCAACTCAAAAAACAACTTAGATAGCTTATCGTTATTGATAAGCGCATGCATACTTTCCCCTTGTTCAAACGAATCCCCTATTTCGAGATATGGGCCTTTAGCAATTCCATTTTCTCCCTGCAATTCCTCGGCAAATTGAGCTGCATAGACTTTGTCGGAAATATTAAATGAAGTCGTAATATATCCTACATACTCATCTTTTATATTTGCTGATGCTTCAATTGGATTTAGCATTTTTCCTAACCCTTTCTTTTCGATAATTTACAAGGTCTATGGATGAATATCCCTTCTCTCCGCGCCTTGGCTCTATTGCAGTTATTGTATGTTCTTGTCTATCCTTTCCATAATTAAATGTTGTCCTGTAAAGCAGACCATCCCGTTCCGTATCTCCAATACACAAAAACTCATCGTTAATGTAGATTATATGCACGGGATTAATCGCATTTAAAACATCTCCGTTTTTATTATGACCTCGTTTTTGAGGATAATCTTTTCTTCTTCCATCATTGTCATATGTATATAAGATTCCTCGGTAAACAGGGCAAATACCTTCAGAAACTTCTTGCTCTCCCTCATATGTTATATGATCAATGTAGCATGGCTTGATTTTTAATTTGTATACGCCGTCCGTAACATCGCTGATTGCTATTCTGTAATCCTTAAAGCGGAGTTTATTTGGATCCCCCAATTCACATTTGCCCTCAAAGAGCACCTTTTCTTTTTCCTTGGAAAACAGATTTTTATTTTTCTTACATATTTGGAAATCGTATTGTCCTTCCTCTCTTTCTCCAAATCCTGTAACTACAGGTTCTTCAGGTGAAAGTGCCAATACTTCCGTTTTCCCATCTTTTATTAGCCTAAGCGATAGTTTTTCACCCGACTCACCAAAATATCCACCTCCGAGATTCCACATAATACTGGCATCCGCGTAGTAAACAATCGGTTCCGTCTTAAAAGACTCCTCGTAATATACATTACCTATCAAATAGTTTTTTTCGCCCTTATCAGTTTCTATACTCAACTTTATTTTTGCTCTTGATAAGGAATCGGAATTAAATGCTTTTGCAGATTCCCCAAAAGCAAACATCCCCCGCTCTAGTTCTGCCACTTCATTATCTTCGATATAAAGCATCCCGGAAACTTTATCCGGTAGTTCAACCCTTATCCTGTCCAACTGCTTTATTTCACCGCACCAAAAGTTTACTTCTTTTGTCAGTAATACATCATTTAAACATACAATGACCTTTGGTATGGTAATTCTAAGTACCCCATTTAAACAGTCTATTTCTACATATTCATCTACATTACTAAAGAACTCTGTAGTATTAGTACCATCACATATGACCCTAACACATGCATTTTCATAGTCCGCAGAGTCATAATAAACAGATCTATTAAAGCCAATTTCCAACCTATCTGCTAAATAGTAATGCTTATCAAAAATCTTCTTTTCACTTTCTATATTAACAAGCTGCATCTCTACACATGAATCTTCTGCCACGTTAGACAATCGTATAGTATAGCCTTCTCCGTTAGGGTCTTTATAAGATTCAAGTTCGTTGCGAGAAATCTGCTCCCCGTTGCAATAAAGAATATAACGTGTCCCAATATATTCTTTTTCAAAAATGAATGAGATAACGCTATTTCTGCGGACAATTTCATATTCACATTCATTTTTGATAAATAATACCGAACTCTTTACATGTGGATACAATACAGTAAAATCCTGCCCACTATTCCCCTCCATTGCTACAATACTGCCATCTATACCCAGCATATAGTCATCATTTCTATAGATGTATGTAAGGACATAATTCCTTCTGAGTAATTCCTCCTGTTCTATACCATTAAATGACAATGTGGTATTCATACCGGTTGCGATTATATAACCCTTAATATCACGTTTAATATCTGTCTCTTTCCCATCCGGAGTAAAGATTATATACCGTCTTTGTAATGATTTTCCCGAGTCATACATCACTTCTTCATCATTTGCAATAACCACGTGAATATCAAACGCTTCATCCTCTTCTGATATATACTCGCCTATATTAAAGTCAAATTCATGAAGTGTTCTCCCAAGTTCATTACCATAAAATGAAAGATTCCTTCTTTCCACCAGCTTATCACTTATAAAAAGCTCAGCACTAACAGACCTCCAATTCCCCGGCTTCATCCTTATTTCAGGGAACGAAAGCTTTATCATATTCTCATTCTCTAAGTAAATATGGGGATTTATCCTGCTATAATCAATAGCTATTTCCCGTAATCTGCGTCCACCACTTCCATAATAGGTATGCCTTCTCTCGGATGCATATCGTATTGCTTCAACCTTCCGCTGATACCAGATGTCACAGAGTACCCTATCATAACGTTTTTGAGTTTTTACGTCTGATTGGTTAAATACATCATCTATATTTTCAAGGAGCTCATATATCAGCTTTTCCGCATATTTAGG
>JAEEGL010930779.1_pt1 | contig 11620 bp, 11 predicted proteins | sample 9134231 | NCBI WGS metagenome assembly JAEEGL01 (sample SAMN16246548, study PRJNA631951) | gut metagenome | biome: gut microbiome; feature: rumen; material: fiber-attached | host: Bos | place: Iran: Karaj | collected 2018-10 | reverse complement strand
CGTTCGTTTGAACCGCAAACGTTTCTGGGGTGGTGAAATGACCAAGGACAAGTTGGCTGCCTATCAGACCTTGCACCAGTGTCTCACCACTGTTGCCTTGCTCATGGCTCCCGTGGCACCCTTCTATAGCGACCGCCTGTACCGCGACCTCACACACAGCGAGAGCTCGGTACACCTCGCCCTCTTCCCCAAGAGTGACGAAAGCGTTATCGACAAGCAGCTCGAACAGCGCATGCAGGCTGCACAGGACATCACCTCGATGGTGCTGTCGCTGCGCCGCAAGCAGAACCTCAAGGTGCGCCAGCCGCTGCAAGCCATCATGGTGCCCGTGCTCGACGAGCGCCAGCATGCCGATGTCGAAGCTGTTGCCGACCTCATTCGCAACGAGGTCAACGTCAAGGAAATCAAGTTGGTGGGCAATGATGCCGGAATCCTTGTCAAGCGCGTGAAGCCCGACTTCAAGAAACTGGGCCCGAAATACGGCAAAATCATGAAGGCGCTTGCAGCACGCATCACCAGCATGTCGCAGGCCGAAATTGCCCAGTTCGAGAAAGACGGACAATTTGCTGTTGACCTTGATGGCCAACAGGCCGTTGTCGAACTTGGCGACGTGGAAATCATCAGCGAGGATATCCCTGGCTGGCTGGTAGCCAATGAGGGCAACCTGACCGTGGCACTTGACATCACAGTGACCGACGAGCTGCGCCTTGAAGGCATCGCACGTGAACTGGTGAACCGCATTCAGAACGTGCGCAAGAGCAAAGACTTTGACATTACCGACAAGATTAACGTCACCATCGCTCCCGACGTGCGTACCGACGAAGCAGTCAAGACTTTCGGCGACTACATTGCCCATCAGGTGCTGGCCAACAGCATCAACATTGCTCCCGTCGATAGCGACAATGCCGTTGAACTGGACATGGACGGCTGGACATTGCTCGTAAATGTCGAGAAAGCATAAGACCATCTGAATTTCAATCAACAACAATCATATCCATTATGGCAACAAAGCAAGAAAAGACCAGATACAGCGACGAGGAGTTGCAGGAATTTAAAGAACTCATCCTTGCCAAGATCGAACAGGCTCAGGAAAACTACAAACGCCTCACCGACACCATCATGGTGGACGAGTCCAACCCCACCTTCAAGATGATGGAGGAAGGTGCTTCGACACTCCAAAAAGAGGTCTCCAGCCAGCAAGCACAGCGACAGCTGGACTTTATCCGCAAGCTTCAGGCTGCCCTTGTACGCATCGAGAACAAGACCTATGGCGTGTGCCGCATCACGGGCAAGCTCATTCCCAAAGAACGCCTGCTTGCTGTTCCTCATGCCACCTTGTCAATCGAGGGAAAGGAAATCGAAGCAAAAAACAAGAAAAAATCCTGACAGCAGTCTTGACCGCATGAAACTATCTAAGGGCAAACTGGCAGCGCTCATCATAGTGCTGGTTATTGTCATCGACCAAGCTGTGAAGATTTGGGTGAAAACCCACTTTTACTACGGTGAGGAGTTGGAGATAACCTCCTGGTTCAGGCTCCTGTTCATCGAGAACAACGGCATGGCCTTCGGCATGGAATTGGGCAGCAAGCTCGTGCTTACCCTGTTCCGCATCATTGCATCATGCGCCTTTATTTACTACTTGTGGAGGCTGCGCAACCGCAGCGACGTGCCACGTGGCTACGTCGTCTGCATTGCCTTGATTACTGCCGGTGCTCTGGGCAACGTGATTGACTGCATTGCCTATGGTCTGATTTTCAACAACCCCATGCCGCCGCAAGTGGCACAGTTGTTCCCACCTGACGGTGGCTACTCCACCTTGTTCAACGGCCGTGTTGTGGATATGCTCTACTTCCCGCTGTGTGAATGGAACTGGCCGCAATGGGTACCCAAGATTGGAGGTGACCATTTCGTTTTCTTCCAACCCATTTTCAACATTGCTGATGCCGCTTTGAGTGTGAGCGTGTTTGTGCTTATCCTGTTTTATGCCCGCTGTCTAGCCACTATCAACGTCAAGGCTGACGATAGCAAGAGTGACGAACAGGGTGATGACGAAGAATTGCAAATGCCTGACGAGTAAACACCGCCCTAGCCATGCGTCACCATCTGCTCCACATATTTTTACCCTTATCGCTGACCATCTTTCTGGCATCCTGCAGCAGGGCACCAGGCGGCGTACTCAGCACGAGCGAGATGGCCGACCTGATTGTGGACATACAACTGGCAGATGCCTATATTGACAACCACCCCGCTGATTTTGAAGACGACTCGAGCAAACTGGTGTTGAAGCAATCCATTTTCAAGAAACACGGCATCACACAACAGGACTATGATTCTTCACTGGTGTGGTATGCACACAACATGGAAGATTATATGCGGGCCTATAATCAAGCTATAGAAAAACTGCAAGCTCGACATGAAAAGCTGAACAAGGGAGAGAAAGAAGGCATAGTGCCCACCAATATGACGGTTGAAGGGCCCATCAAGAAAGGCCCCAAGCATCTTGCAGAATCGAGAGAGCGAGGTAGCATTCATCCCAAACGCTACCTCAGCACCGATACCAAGGGTGATTCCGCCGACCTGTGGCAAGGTTCACGATACTATATGCTCACTTCGGGATTCAGACGTGGTTTTATCACCTTTGAACTGACGCCTGATGCCAATAAACAGCCTGGAGACCGTTACCAGCTGGCTTACAAGCTCACACGCGGCGGCAACGAGTTTAAGGTGAGCCTCAACGTCGATTACACCGACGGCAGCACGTCTCAGATGTCGCGAGGCACCAACAGTGACGGTTGGGTAACCGTGGATGTGCAGAGCGACACGGCACGCCAAGTGAGACGTATCTATGGATATCTCAGCTATGACATGAAACGTGGCCATACCGCGTACGTGGATAGTCTCATGCTCATGCGCACCCGTTTCAATAAGAGCAACTACGGCTACATTCACGCCCAGCGGCTGTTTGAACGCAAGAAGTAGTTTATATTTAGGTGTTAATGTTTATACTGGGACTAAAAAAACTAAAGCCTAAAGCCTAATATGAACAACCTGTACCTGCAACTGTTCCTGACTTTCTGCAAAATCGGCGCTTTCACTTTTGGCGGCGGGTGGGCTATGATCAGCATCATCCAACGTGAGATTGTCGAGAAGCACAAGTGGATAGAACTCAACGACTTCCTTGACTTGCTGGCGGTAGCGCAATCCATGCCGGGAATACTGGCGGTGAACATCAGTGTGGTCATCGGGGACCGCCTCAAGGGGCTCAAGGGGAGCATCTGCGCTGCCATCGGCACCATCCTACCCTCTTTCTTGATGATACTGGCCATCGCCATTTTCCTCACACCTGAAACCATCAAGAACAACGAAGTCGTGAGCCGCATCTTCAAGGGCATACGCCCTGCAGTAGTAGCCTTGATTATCGCTCCAGTACTCACCACAGCTCGCAGCGTAGGCATCAACTGGAAGACGGTCATCATCCCCGTTTCCGTTGCGTTGCTCATCTACAGCAAGATACCTGTTATTTCCAACCCCATCATCTATATTGTGCTTGGTGCCATCGGAGGATATATCTATTACATGCGCAGCCTGTTGACGGCTGGAGGAAAGGAGGGAAACGATGCTTGAGAATTATCTGAAACTTATTTGGGCTTACTTGAAAATCGGCCTGTTCGGCTTTGGAGGCGGATATGCGATGTTGACACTTATCCAACGCGAAGTCGTTGATTCAGGATGGATCACCAGCCAGATGTTCACCGACATCATCGCCATCTCACAGATGACTCCTGGCCCCATCGGCATCAACAGCGCTACTTATATCGGCTATGTGGTAACCGGCAGTGTGCTGGGATCGCTGGTAACGACATTCACCGTGGTATTGCCACCGTTCATCCTCACACTCATTGCAGCACATTACATCGAGCGGCACCGCGAGAGTCCTTTCATCAAGGGGGCGTTTATGGGACTGAGGCCCGTAGTAATCGGACTGATTGCCTCGGCAGCTCTGCTGCTGATGAACAGCGAGAACTTTGGATACGAAATCAGTGAGCGCATGATCACCATAGCCATCTGTGTTGCCTCGTTCTGCGTGGTCTATTTCACGCGTGTTCACCCCATCCTGGTCATCATCCTGGCAGGCATTACTGGTCTGCTCGTGTTCTGACCGTCATATCTTCAATAACCAACGAGTATATCATTATGAACCATCGACTTTTGACATCTCTCTACATCATCTTAGTCGGTTGGGCCGCAGCTCATGCCGATGGGTGGATTCGCATCAACCAGCTGGGATACCTGCCCCAATCGACCAAGGTGGCCGTTCTCATCAGCCAAGAAAGCCTTGAAATACAATCCTTTGAACTGGTTGACGCGTTCACAGGCAAGACGGTTTACCGCTCGAATGACTCACGCCCGATGGGGCCGTGGGGACAGATGGCGACAACAGTTCGGCTGGACTTCAGCGATTTTCACGGTGAGGGTGCCTACCGCATCGTGGCCGCAGGCATCGAGTCACCCGTTTTCCCCATCAATAATCGGGCGTGGAACGGCACAGCTGATTTTGTACTCAATTACATGCGGCAGCAGCGGTGCGGCTTTAACCCCTTCCAGCGCGACAGCTGCCACGTCAAGGATGCCTATGTGCGTTACCATCCTGACAAGGAAGGCCAACGCATCGATGTGCGCGGTGGCTGGCACGATGCAGCCGACCTGCTGCAATACACCCCCACGAGCGCCAATGCCATCTATCAGATGATGCTTGCCTGGCAGCAGTGCCCATCGGCCTTTGGAGACCACTATCAAGCCAATGGTCTGGAAGGAGCCAATGGCATTCCCGATATCATTGACGAGATTTACTGGGGATTGACTTGGCTCGACAAGATGAACCCATCCAAAGGTGAACTCTATAACCAGATTGCCGACGACCGCGACCACATCGGCATGAAACTGCCCAAGGATGACCCCGCAGACTATGGCTGGGGGCCCAACAACGGGCGACCGGTCTATTTCATCGATGGCAAGCCCCAGCAGCGCGGCAAATTCATGAATGCCACTATGGGAGCAGCAAGCACAGCAGGCAAGTTCGCCAGCGATTTTGCCCTTGGCGCACAGGTTTTGGCTCCATTCTATCCCGAGTTTGCCGCCAAAATCGGTGCCAAGGCCGCCGATGCCTACCAAGTGGGCATCGACAAGCCAGGCAACACCCAGACAGTGAGCGTCGTCTCACCCTACATCTACGAGGAAGACAACTGGGTCGATGACATGGAACTGGGAGCCGTGGAACTCTATCATGCAACTGGAGAGCCGAAATACTTGAGCCAGGCGGTGGAGTATGGCCGTCGGGAACCCGTCACGCCCTGGATGGGTGCAGACAGCGCGCGCCACTACCAGTGGTACCCGTTCATTAATATGGGGCACATCCGCATCGCACAGGAAACCAGTGGAAACAAGCGGCTGCAAGCCGAATTCATCCGCAACATCAAGGCTGGCATCGAGCGCGTCAAGCAGCGCGCCGAGCAAACGGGCAACCCCTTCTTGTGGGGCGTGCCCGGCATCTGGTGCAGTAACAATCTGACCACCGCAATGCTTACCCAGTGCATCCTCTACCGCCAAATGACCGGCGACCGTCAATTCGAGGAAATGGAAGCCGCATTGCGCGACTGGCTGCTGGGATGCAACCCGTGGGGTACCAGCATGATTGTGGAACTGCCGCGAGGCGGCACCTATCCACATGCCACCCACAGCAACTTCGTCATGGAAGGCGTCGGGATGCCTACTGGCGGACTGGTGGATGGCCCCGTCTATGCCACCATCTTCAACAGCCTCAAGGGCGTGAACCTGTCGAGCGACATGATCAACATCAACGGCAACACCTATGACCTGTTCCAGCCTGGCGACGTGGTCTATCACGACAACACCCACGACTACAGCACCAATGAGCCCACCATGGATGGCACGGCCTCGTTGACCTTCCCCTTCTCGTTCTATGAGATGGAAGGCAGGGGCGATAGCGGCCATTTCACATGGGACGAGGGGGCCATCGTTCGCGGCGACACCACAAAAAAACAGATTTGCCTCGTCTTCACTGCCGATGACCGTGCCGACGGTGCAGATCGAATTATTACTACGCTCAAAAAGCAAAACATCAAGGGTGCATTTTTCTTCACAGGACGTTTCTTTGACCTATATCCCAATGTGGTCAATCAACTGATTGACGACGGCCACTACGTGGGTAGCCACAGCTTCGCCCATCTTGTCTATTGCGATTGGGAAAAGCGCGATTCACTGCTAGTGTCACAGGAAGAATTCCGCAACGATATCATCAAGAGCTATGAGAAACTGGCTGAATTTGGAATTACGCCTCAAAGTGCTCCTTTCATGGTTCCGCCATACGAGTGGCACAATGCAACCATCGCATCATGGGCTCAAGAGATGGGCCTGCAGCTAGTGAATTTCTCACCAGGCACTGCCAGCTGCATAGACTACACCTATCCTGGCATCACTGGCGGCAACCCCTACCGTGACAACAAGTGGCTGTGGGACCGTATCATGCGCTGTGAGCGTGAGCACACCCTCAACGGCCATCTGCTGATGATTCACTTGGGCACTGACGAGCGCCGTGTAGAAAAATTCTACGACCGCCTCCCTGCCCTCATCAAAGACCTCAAGAAAAAAGGCTACACCTTCGTCCCCCTAAATGTAATGCTCGAGAATCGATGAATCAACGACCTGCCAAGAAGCCTAACAATACCACCATGTCGATATGCAAGGCCATCGCCATCATCCTGATGTGCGCTGGTCATGCCGAAGGGCCTAACCTGCTGGTTACGTTCATCTACCTATTCCACATGCCGGTGTTCTTCATCGCTGCAGGTTATTTTTTTGACAAAAAGTACTTGCAGGACCCTTGGACCTTCTGCGTGAAGCGGTTCAAAGGGCTTTATGTGCCCTTTGTCAAGTGGAGTCTGTTCTTCCTGGTCTTCCACAACCTGTTTTTCAAAATCGGGCTGATGAATGAGCAATTCGGCAACTGGGCAGGTGGTGTCACCCACCCTTACAATTGGCATCAGTTCTGCCAACGACTAGTACACATCATCTTCTCGATGGGAGGCTATGACGAGTTCCTGGCAGGCGCTTTCTGGTTCTTTAGGGCGTTGCTGGTGTCCAGTATCGTCTTCCTTGTGCTGTATCTACTGCTCAACAACCGTCACAAATGCCTCAACCACGACACCATTCCCGTCATCATCACTGCATTGGCCGTCGGTTTCGCTTGGTTCAAAGTCACCAATCACTTGAGGATTGCCACTATCGTGCAGGGCGGCATCCGTGAGTGCTGGGGCGTGTTGTTCTTCGCTTTGGGCGTGATTTATCATCGTCACGAGCGCCGCATTCCCGAGCATTGGGCTTTGTCGCTGCTCTATTTTGCGCTGCTGGTGGGAGGTGCTGCAATGGGCTTCCAGGGTATGGCCCTCAAGGTCGAACTACGCACAATTGCCACCCTACCTGTCACCGGCGCAATTGGCTTTCTCATGGTACACCACATTGCTTCGTGGCTCGACCGCCATGACGGCATTGTGAAGCGTTTCATGGTCTATTGTGGCAACAACACACTATATATCTACGTCTTCCACATCATCTCTTTCAAGCTGGTATCGGCGCTCAAGATATGGTACTACGGCATGGACTGGGGCCAGATCGGCTGCCACATGGTCATCCATGAGCACAGCACCACCGACCTTTTCTGGGTGCTCTACACCATCGTCGGCACTGCTGTTCCCCTGCTTGGCATCTGGACTTACCGACGCCTTAAGCCCTTGCACTAAACTCCCAGCCGCAAAAAATCTTTATTTCTTTTTTACAGATCCGGAACGGGACTTGCTGATGAAGTAGCTGAAGGCAAGGAGGAAAATAAGCGTCAGGATAGCAGCGGGAATGTAAATGAAAAGGCCATGGGCATCGGCAATTCGGCCAATTTGCAGCATGTGGACGCCGTAGTTGACGTTGAGGAGAATAGACAATAGCGTGAAAGCACAGATGAAGGCGACGACGATTCGCCAAAGGGTGCCCCAAATACCATAACCGAAGAGTTGCTTGTAGGTCATGAATATCATCGAGACGCCAAAGATGAAGACAAGCCATCCCAATGAGGTGATGTCATAGAACATGTTCAGTATCAGGAATACGGAAGAACTGAAGACTTGGATAAAGAAACCCTGGGGAATAGTGTGGCAGGTATTGCGCGGGGCAAAGCGGAAGATGAAATAGTTGGGAATAATCAAGAAGGATAACAAGACCAAGGACAACACATCAGGATGGGTGTTAATCCAGTCAAAGACCTTGCTCAAGAAATCGCTGGGAGGGGGAAAAGCGCCGTCGAGAACGTCGTTCAGCCAGGTGAAGGTATTATTAACGTAGGCCAAATTCTCAACTTTCTCCAAACGGATGACACCATAGATGGCACCCGTGAGGAAGTCAACAATGACACCAATCACAGCGATGATAACCAGCATCTTGACAGGTGGGAAACTCACCTGACGCTTGCCACTGATGTAGTCGCTGATAAAATAGCCCGGACGCAAAAAGAGCTGAACGATTGAATAGGACAACGAACGGTTGTGCATTCCCCAAACCTCGGCAATGCTCTTGCTCACGCTGCGCCAAGTGATGCGGCCCAGGTCGGACTTCTGCGAACAATAAGGGCAGAAGTTGCCCTTGAAGTCGTGGCCGCAGTTGATGCAGGTGTGTGTATCCTGGGTGCTGAACTCGTGATCAAACGGGTTCGCCTGCCATTGTCTGAATCGTGTGTATGCTTTCTTGATATCCATTGAGCGTTAAAACCTAAAGCCAAAATCACACATCGCTCTTTGTTATCATTCTTACAAGAAGCTTGACAAAGAGCTTAAACCCAGAGACGAAATTCGTATCTCCAGCTTGAAGCATATGATAACTGAAGTCAATCCCCAATAGTAACAGTGCTATCAAGACAGCACAAAACAATGCTAAAACTATACGCCACAATGTTCCCCACACGCCATAGCCGAATAGTTGCTTGTAAGCGACAAAGATCCAAGCAAAGCTCAACACAAATGCGATCCACATCATGGATGTGACATCATACATCATGTTGATGATCAGAAACACTACTGCAGTGAACACTTGGATGAAGAATCCCTGGGGCAAAGTGTGGCGGGTGTTGCGGGGAGCAAAGCGGAAGATATAATAGATGGGGACAATCAAGTAAGACAAAATAATCAGCGACATCAAGTCGGGATGTGTATTGATCCACTCGAAGGCATTATCAAGGAAAAACATCTTATCTCCCTTGAAATCATAAGCGATATTCAATATACCGTTGGCACCTGTAAAGTAATCGATGAGGACACCAAGCAGCGCGATAATCGCCAACATCTTAACAGGCGGGAAACTCACCATGCGCTTGCCGCTGATGTAGTCACTGATAAAGTAGCCAGGGCGCAGAAAAAGCTGCACCAACGAGTAGATCAATGAGCGGTTATTCAAGCCCCATATCTCGGCAAGGCCCTGAACCACACTCTTCCACGTGATGCGACCAACGCTCTCCTTCTGTGAACAAAGGGGACAAAAATTGCCAACGAAGTCGTTACCGCAATTATTGCACCGGTGCGACTTCTGACTTTTGGCCTTATACTCGAACGGGTCGAGTTGCCATTGCTTGAAACGTTTGTATACTGACTTGATGTCCATAATCATTTAGGTGTTAGGAACTAGGCTTTAGGCTTTAGCAGGCATCCGCCAAACACCTATAACCTAAAACCTAACACCTAAAGCCTAATTTCTAAAAAATCAATCGTCGTAATCGACGTCGATAACCTGGAAATTGCGGTTGAACTCAACCTCCATACCGTTGTTGAGCTTCACCTCATAGACACTGCGGTGGCGCTCCAGCTTAATGACAGACTTGCCAGGATAATTCTTCTTGATGTAGGAGCTGATCTGCTCGGGTACGATGGCACCAGGCACCTTTGAGCCATAGCATTCCACATCTTTCCAGTTGCCTTTCCTGTCAAACTCCACCTTCTCGCCGCTCTCATAACGGATGGTGTAATCATCATAATCGGCAGTTACTACCAGAGGCACCTTCTTGGCAAAATGCTGCTTGAGGAAGGACTGAGCCGTCTGCGGCAGCTGCTGATAGGTAATCACGCGATCATCGTCATCGGCACTCATCGTGAGGCTCGTCAGAACGACAACAGCCATCAACAGGAAATACTTGAAATTCTTCATTGTTCTAAATTGTTAGTTTTAGTTATACGTTATTTCTCTTTTTAATCGTCCATCTCCATGATAGCTCCTTGCTTGTTGTATTTCAACTCAAGGCCATTGGCCAATTCAACCTCATAGCCATAGTGCTCCTTGTCAATCTTGGTAATCATAGCGTCAGGGAAATTGGCCTGCAAATGGGTTAATACAGGCTGCGGAATCAAGGCTGTGGGAACAGGGGTAGTCATCGTGCCTTCAATCTTATCCCACTGGTTGTCGGTATCAAACTCAATGCGGGTACCATCAGCAAGCACGACGTCATACTGATTGCCTGTCAGTTCAAGGTCTTTCTGAACAAACGAAACGGTCTGACCTGGGAACGTCTGCTGGATAAAGGCTTTGATGGGCTCAGGCAACTGATCGGCAGTAACAGGCTTGCCACTGCACGCAGTCATTAACAAAGTAAAGGCAAAAATGCCTAATGCAACAAATTTCTTCATAATCAATTCTATGTATAAAAACGCCGCAAAATTACTCATTTATGTTGACAACGCGCCTTTTTTCACAAAAAAAGCATAATGCACATGTCAGCGCTCAATCTTGACAAATCAGACAGGCAAAATCATTGAGCTTGAGACATTGCTCACGGCAGATAGACAGTAGTTCATTATTTTTAAAGAGAGCGCCCTAGGGACAAATTCCAGGACGCTCTCAAACAGCTATAAACTTTACATAGTTTTTTATTCGTCATCACGACGGTCGTCACGACGGGGACGACGGGGACCGTTGGGACGAGGACCACGGTTGCCACCACCCATGGGGCGACCGCCACCGTTACCACCGGGGCGGGGACCACGGGGGCCACCATTGCCGTTGCCACCGGGACGGGGACCACGGCCGCCACCGTTCTGACGACGCTCGTCATAACCCTCAGGTTTCTCCTGGAGGGCACGCATCGACAAACGGAATTTGCCGGTTTTCTTGTCAATCTCGATGAGCTTGACGGTGACCTCGTCACCCTCGTGCAGGCCGCTGGCCTCCATGCTCTCGAGACGGTCCCAGCTGATCTCGCTGATGTGGAGCAGACCGTCACGGCCAGCCATGAACTCAACGAAGGCGCCGAACTCAAGGATGCTGACCACCTTGCCGGTGTAAACCTGACCCTCCTCGGGGACAGCAGTGATGGCCTTGATGCGGGCAACTGCAGCCTCGATGCTCTCCTTGTTGGCAGCAGCAATCTCAACGATTCCCTTGCCGTCAACCTCCTCGATGCTGATGGTAGTGCCAGTCTCTTCCTGCAGACCTTGGATAACCTCACCACCCTTACCGATAACGGCACCGATGAATTCCTTGTCGATAACCATGGTGACGATGCGGGGAACGTGGG
>JAEEGL014986974.1_pt1 | contig 11621 bp, 5 predicted proteins | sample 9134231 | NCBI WGS metagenome assembly JAEEGL01 (sample SAMN16246548, study PRJNA631951) | gut metagenome | biome: gut microbiome; feature: rumen; material: fiber-attached | host: Bos | place: Iran: Karaj | collected 2018-10 | reverse complement strand
GGAGGCGTTGAAGTATTTTTTCAAAGCGGATTATCTCGACTCCAAAAGCACTAAAAACAGCCGTCCGATTGCATGGTGCAGTTACAAACTCGGAAAATACGAACAGGCTTTGAAATATTGCGGAAAAATTTCCGCCGAAGAGTCCATTGCCGAGGATCACGTTCTTGCAGGCAATGCTTACCGCAAACTCGGAAAAAAAGACAAGGCTATCGAATATTACCTCAAAAGTCTTGAATATGAGAACTATACGATTGAAAACTTTGAGGAAACCGTCAAAACCGATTACGGCGATTTCCCCGAAGAAAACAATATGATTTTTGATTATCTGATGTATCGGATTATCAAGGAGTTGGATTAAACTTCAAATTCCATTCCGTCGTAAGCGCAGACAGTATTTTCAAAAATTGTCTGCGCTTCTTTTTGCAGCATTTCCGTTGACTGATAACGCCCTGAAAAATGCCCTAAAACGAGTTTTCCGACTCCGGCTTCAAGCGCAGTTTGAGCCGCTTGCAAAGTTGTGCAGTGAAAAGTCTCTTTGGCACGCTCAGCAAGCGAAGCCTCGTAAGTTGCCTCGTGATACAAAACATCAACGCCTTTTACCGCTTCGGCAATCTGCGGAATTTTTACCGTATCTGAAATGTAAGCATAACTTTTAGGGTGAGGCGGGTCTAAGGTGAGTTCCTTGTTCGGAATTATTGTACCGTCTTCCAAATACAAATCGCTGCCCGCTTTTATCCTGACAATTTCCGCAATGCTGAGTTTGTATTTTTCAATGCAACTTTTTATAATGTTGCGCTGAGCGATTTTTTCCTTGAAAATAAAACCCCAGACGGGAATCCTATGTTTTAACGGCACGGAAAAAACTTCAAAGGTTTTATCCTCATAAATCTTGTTAACACCCTTAGAATCAAGAACATTGAATTTAAGTTCATAACCCAAATATTCCATTTCCAAAGGCGGAAATTCCGACAAAAGCATTTGTTTCAGCCTTTCGGGACAGTGAAGCGTCAGAGCCTGTTTTCGCCCCGCTAACGAAAATGACGAGAGCAACCCGAAAAGTCCGAAATAATGGTCGCCGTGAAGGTGCGAAATAAAAATATTGTTAACGGCAGTAAACCTGACATTAGCCTTCCGCATGGAAATTTGCGTAGACTCGGCACAGTCCGTTAAAAATATTTTTCCGTTGTGGTCTATAATTTGTGCGGAGGCGTTTCTGTATGTTGTCGGCAGAGCCGAACCGCAGCCTAATATCTTTATTGTTAACGACATATCTTTTTCAAAAAGTTTGCAAATTAAAAACTGCAAAGTAATAAAAAAAATTATTATTTTTTTAATTTTTTCGTGGTTTTAGACAACAAAATTTATTTAAATCACGTCTTTTTTATAAATTTGCAACGTGGCATATTTTAAAAATATCTGAATATGAAAGCATTTATACTAAAATATATATGTTTCGTGTTGGCATTTTTTCTGTCTGCACTTAATCTTTATGCGCAAGTAATTGATGAAGCGGATTTTGAATATAATTCAAGCGGTTGGTCTCATTATCCTGCAACTCAATCTGTTTGTTGGCAATATAGTTCGGGGCTGACAGAAAACGGACCTTCAAGCGCACAACACGGGTCAACATTTTTTTATGTAAACAACAAAGAAAAAGTTCCTGTCGGTGAGGTCGCAATACTAAAAGCATTTGATTTTTCAAATTATACCAATCCCGTTTTGAGTTTCTATTATTATTGCAATGCCGAAGACAATTTGCATGCAGCACGTTTAGCCGTAGAAACACAAACTCTCAAACCTGATGACGCAAACTATCACAAAAAAAAATGGGACGAACATACAACCATCTTTGATAATCAAGGCAATGGTTGGGTAAAAGTAAGCGTCTGTTTAAGTTCGTTGGGAGGAAAACAATATGCCGAAATAAAAATTTCTTCCACAATTGTAAATACTCCATGTGCTAATGTTGCAATAGACAATCTTAAAGTCGAAAATTTTATAATTGACGATTCGCCAAGCAATTTTGAGAACGCAAATTGTTACGGCGGCACAGGTAAAATCACTATAAAACCAATCGGCGGTGGTCCTAACTACCAATATTCTTTGGACAATGATAATTTTGATGCCGCAGAAGAAACCTCTCAAAAAGTGTTTAACAACGTTGAACCGCGCAGTTATCAGTTGGCAGTAAAAGACGTAACCTCAGGCTGTATTGCAAAACTGCCACATTCTGCTATCACAATTTTGGAACCGGCCGAAATCAAGACCGAAATCAACATCGATCATGATGTAACTTGCTATGCAAATTCTGACGGTTCTGTAATTATAACTGCTTCTGAATCAACAGGTAATAACACACCTTATTATTACTCAGTCTCAGAAGAAAAAAATCAAGAACCGACAAATTCAAGCAACCGTATCAACCTTTTGCACGGCGGCATTTATTATGTCCGTGTCAAAAATTCAAGAGGCTGCTATTCTGAGGACAAGGCCGTAGAAATGGGAAAAAATGTGAAACTCCAAATTTCAGAAGTCAAAGTTACGGATATTGTTGACAAAAAAGGTTGTTACGGCGACAAGACAGGCGAAATATACATCACGGCAGAAACAAGTACGGGTGATATTTATTATTCCATTGACGGTGGTACTTCTTACGCTAACGAAGGATTTTTGAGCGATCGTTTCGGCAACCTTTCTGCCGGCTCATACAATATTGTGGTCAAAGATAGAAACGGTTGCAAGGTTCCTTGGCAAAACAACCCCGTAATATTAAAAGAACCAGAAAAACTTGAATTTGAACCATCTGAATTTCAAAATATTACCGGTTGTCACGGAGATGAAACAGGTTGGATACAAATAAATGTTAAAGGCGGTACAAAACCTTTGGCATATTATCTTAACTCCGAGATTTATTACTCTGAAAACGGAAAATTTGAAAATTTAGCAGCAGGAGATTATACTCCAATCGTCAAGGATATTAACGGCTGTGAACTTTACACAACCAACGAAAATGAAAATGTTAAAGTAACTATCTCCCAACCTACCCCGGTTGAAATTACCGAAATAAAACCGACAGATGTTTTAACTTGCTTCGGAGATAATACAGGAAGTATAGAAGTTGTAGCAAAAGGCGGTACAGCACCGCTATATTATTTGTTAACGCAAAACCTCCCGATAATAGAAACTCCGGAAGAAAATCCTGAGGGAGAAAATCAAGAAGGAGAAAATCAAGAGGGAGAAAATCAAGAAGGAGAAAATCAAGAAGGAGAAAATCAAGAAGGAGAAAATCAAGAAGAGCCCGAAGGACCTCAGGAACCGGTTTATGTAGAAAATAATCTCTTTGAATCCCTTTCGGCAGGCTCTTATACTATAACCGTAAAAGATGCTAATGGTTGTCCGTACAAGTATTATCTGGAAAGAGAAAAGCAAGAAAACGATGAAATAGAAATAATATTGAACGAACCTCAGAAATTTTATTTTCTTACGGCAAGTGGCACAAGTGTATCAAATCTGTGTTTCGGAGACGAAAAAGGACAGATTTACGTATCAGTTTCAGGCGGTACACAGCCTTTTATCTTTAATGTAACCGATAATGCTGATTATAACCGTGAAGAAAGTTTTACCGAGGACATCGGAAATATTATAGGAAAACTTCCGGCAGGAAACTATACTGTTTCTGCAAAAGACAAAAATAATTGCAAGGCTGACGAATATTATCAGATAGAAATCACCGAACCGGAACAACTTGTGATTCAAGATATTACAATTACTAATGTTGATTGTTACCGTAATTCTACGGGTAAAGCGACACTAACGGCAAATGGAGGAACGGGCAATTATTCTTACGGTTTCAAATCTGCCTCAGCACAAACCGGATATAGTTATTCCGCTGAAAATGTTTTAATAGGATTTCGTGCCGGTAAATATGATTTTACGGTAAAAGATGCCAACAAATGCGAGGCTTTTGCCCCCGGATACGAAATTTCTGAACCGGCAAAATTACAATTTTCAGAAATAAAAGCGGTAGATGTATTGACTTGTTACGGAGATGCTGCCGGCACAATTGCTTTACACGTCCAAGGCGGAGTAGGTCCTTACCAATACTCCATTGACGATGGAAATAGTCTTAATGAAGAAAATATTTTCAACGACTTAAAAGCGACAAATTATTACCCTCACGTTGTTGATGCCAACGGTTGTATCACCAAAGGTCCTACAACACCAATTTACGAGCCGACAGAACTCGTCATCAAAAATTTGTATTACAACGAAGTTGAAGGCTGTCATGGCACAGACAAGGGTTCAATAAGTTTTGATGCTGACGGAGGCACCGGACAGTGGAAATTTTCTATTGACACAATTCATTTTACCGAGGCTCTTAAAGGCGATTATCCTAATTTGAAAGCCGGCACTTATTACCCGATTGTTGAAGACTCTCACGGTTGCCGGGCAAGAGCAGAAAAAATAGAAATCACCGAGGCAGACCCAATGGAAATAACATCAATAGAAGTTACAGATGCCTTGTGTTTCGGTAAATTAGGCGGTGCTGAGGTAAAAGTACAAGGCGGACGTGAATTTCAGAAAAATTTCCCCTATAATTTTTTTCTCAACGGCTCTAATGACCCATTTTGTTACGACGGAAAGTTTGATTACATGGAAGCCGGAACTTATAGTTTTGAGGTCAAAGACAAATATAATTGTACTTTGACAGGCAGTTTTACAATTATGCAGCCTGATAGTTTTGCGGTCTCAAACCTCCAAAAAAAGGACATTCTTACTTGTTATGGAGATAAGACAGGCGAAATTTCAGTAGACGTAAAAGGCGGCACAAGCCCATTTACGTTTGCTGCCTCTGGACACAATTATTACACTGAAAATTCTACCGGTGTTTTCAAAAACATACCGGCAACAAGTTACGTGGTAAGGGCTACCGACAAAAACGGCTGCGTAGCAGAAGATTATACCACTTTGGAACAGCCCGAAAAATTAATCTACTCAGCAGAATTAACCCGTAAAATTGAATGTCATAATCAAGGCACAGCAGAAATTACCGTTACGGCAAGTGGTGGAACGGGCAATTTGAGTTATTCTGTTGACGGCGGTATTTCTTACAATTATGCCGACAGCGTTATTACGGGCCTTCAAGGCGGTCAGTATAAAGTCAGGGTGCGTGATGCCAACGGTTGTACACAAAACTATACCGACGACATCACCGTTATAAATCCGGCACCTTTGGAAGTTACATACGAAGCCACCGATTTAATTTGCAATTTTGGCAATACCGGACAAATCGCGGCTCAAGCATCAGGGGGTACAAGACCGTACTTTTTCTCGCTCGACAGCACGAATTGGCAACAAGTTACAGGACTATTTTCAGACCTCAACGATGGAGAATACATTGTTTATGTTCATGACCAAAACAACTGCGCTATCCAAACTAATAAAATCACACTACTACGACCTAAAAGCGAAGCCGGTTTTACGGTTGACCAAAGTAACGGTTGTACTCCATTAAAAGTGGTTTTTACTCAGGAACATAAAGGATTGCTTACTAATTATTATTTTTCTAACGGAGACCAAATGAAAAACCAAACTGCGCCGGCAGAATACACTTTTGTTAACGATAGCAACAAAACTCAGAAATTCAAAGTTACTGCTACCGTTATACACAATGCCGGTATCGGTTGCAGTGATACATCTTCGATGTATATAACGGTTTATCCTCTACCGGAAATTGACCTCAGAATGATTGCAGACAGCGTTAATTGGCCTGAAAATACAGCCTCTTTTATCAATATGACCAATGAAAACTATTCTATGCATTGGGATTTCGGCGACGGTTCCACCTCAGAGGAGCCCTTTATTACCAACCATAAATATGATTTATGCGGTAATTACAATATAATTTTGACAGCAAACGATGGTACTTGTGAAAATAAGGTTATAAAACCCTTTAAAATAGAACCCCGACCGTTAAGAGCTATATTTTCCTCATCAAAAACTTTCGGGTGCCAGCCTTTGTCTGTTTCAGCAAAAGACGAATCACAAAATGCAGATTCATGCGAATGGGATTTCGGAGACGGCTCCGAGCCAGTTTACAATGTCAAAGAAGTCTCCCACAAATACAACGACGCAGGCGATTACGTGTTAACTCTAACTGTATACGGTGATTGCGGTTCAAAGTCTATTACTACAAAAAAAATCAACGTTTTTGACAAACCCGCAGCAGGATTTGAACAAAATCTCGACACATTGTATTCGGGACAATATTTGAAATTGGAGGCAGACGCAGTTTCGGCAGACATGTATAAATGGAGTTTTGGCGACGGTACTTTTGGGGAAGGCAGAATAGTAAACCACAAATACGAAATTGAAGGAACTTTTAGCATATCCCTTTCTGTTGTTACCGCTAATTCTTGCGCAGATACGGCAACCACAAGTAGAGCCGTAACGGTTGTTAACATTCCTGTCGTATTATATCCTAACGCTTTTTCTCCAAACGGCGACGGCAAAAACGATATTTTTAAACCTATACACGGAAATGTAGCAAAATTCAAACTCGTAGTTTTGAACCGCAAAGGCGTTATTGTTTTTCAAACTACCGATATTGAAGAAGGTTGGGACGGTACCAGAAACGGCAAACCTTGTCCCGTGGGAATGTATGTTTGGAAAGCGGTTTCAACTTTAAAAGACAAACAGACGGTGTATCAAAAAGGCAATCTTTATCTTTTCCGATAGATAAACCCTACTTTTTGGTATATCGTTTTCTCAAAATTACGAATGTTGTCAAAACCGTAATTATCAAAGCCGAAACGCTTGCAAAAATAAAAATTTCGTCAGAAGAAAGCGAAATATCTACAACTTTTGATACGGCATCAACAACTTTCAAAATACCGAGAACAAGCGTTACCCAAGTTACGATTACCATCATCGTATTTGAGAAATTACCGTTCAAATGTTCGCTACCCATAACTTTTTTGTTGTTGATAACCGAAAAAAGAAATATGCAGACAAACGGCAGAATCAAACCGTTAAAGGCTTGTGCGGCAACAATTACAGGTACGGGTTCGCTCTGCAAAAAGCCCAAAACCACGCCTACTGCCAAAACCAAATACGCAACCCACTGAAAAGGCAATGCTTTTTTAGTGGATTTTATCATCGAATCTTGCTTGCCGAAAATGCTGCGTGCCGTCAGAGCCGAAACCAAAGACGAAGTTATCGCACTTGTAAAACCGGCAGCAAACATTCCAAAACCGAAAATATATGCCGACCATTGTCCTACCTGATTGCTAAGCGTTTGTGTGAGAAGTGCGTAAGAAAAAACTGTATTTTTTGCTTCTTCCGGCGACAGACCACGCGTTATCTGCGTGCCAACAATTAAAATCGCCATCGAAATGATTCCGCCCAAAATCACTGAAACACCAATTCCAATTCTCATATCTTTTACGGTTGTATCTTCTTGAACGACGTTAGAGCCTAAAAACAAATCATACGGCACAACAGTTGTTCCAACAAGCCCTAAAATCAAAAGTCCGGCACCGTCAACATCGGGAAAACTCGGCACAAAAAGACCTTCCGCTATTTCTCCTATGGGCGGCTCTACACAAAACGCCGTACCAATAAAAGTAGCACCCATAATAAAAACAAAACTGCCCATAAAATTGGCTGTTGAACGAAGCGATTTCAAACTCAGCGCAACGCCCACTACAAGTGCTATCGTCGTAACAATCAAGCGTTTACCCAAACTTGGGAAAACGAGCGAAAGACCTTCTGCCGCTCCTAAAATGTTGCCCGCCTCGTAAGCCGCACAACCCATAATTATCGCGCCAACAATCATAACTAAAACGGGAATTTGTGCTTTTGAACCGGCGTAGTGAAATTTTATCGCCTGACCTAAATTCATTTTGGAATATATTGCGGCTCTTGCACTCGCCTCTTGAAGTACCAAGCAAGCAATAGTAGCAAAACCTAACGCCCAAAGAAGTGAAAACTGAAAATCAGCACCTGCTTTTGTTGCAGTTGTAACCGTTCCCGGCCCAATAAAAGCCGCAGAAATTATAGACCACAACAGGACATTCATAATCCTGCCTTTAACCGTTTTTAGTTTTCCGCCCATTTGTAAAAATTTAGAGTTTTGTTATTTTATATCAGTAAAAACTATGCCAAAGTGTAAGATTTATATGACATTTTCAAATTTGTCTAAATTCTTTGAGTGAGATTTCGTATTTTTTTCCTTTTTATGTAAAAACTTTCAAAAAAATTCCGTTTTTTGCAATCAAAATCTTTCAATTCGCAGTAATTTTGCGGCAGATTTTTTTAACAAAATTTATTTAAAATGAAAAGATTACTATTTACACTAATGTTTTTTGTGCCGCTGATGGTTATTGCACAAAATGCCAAAATTTCAGGCATTGTAACCGACCAAAACGGAACTCCCGTACCTTTTGTTGCAGTTGCAGAACAAGGCACTTCCAACGGAACGATTTCAGATTCGGAAGGCAATTTTATTATCAAAGTTAAAACTCTGCCCGCAACACTTTCTTTCAACTGTATGGGTTTTAGAGCTTTAGAACTTTCTGTTACCTCCTCTGAAAAACTTTCCGTTGTTTTGGAAGAAGAAACTACCGAACTCAACGAAGTTCAGGTTACGGCAAAACACGGCCGCAGCCGTACCGACAACGTCATCATCGGCGTTGAAAATATTCAAATGTCCGAAATGGCGAAAGTTCCCGCGCTGATGGGCGAAAGAGACGTTATCAAGTCCATTCAACTTTTGCCCGGAATCAAGAGCGAGGGCGACGGTTCATGCGGTTTTCAGGTACGCGGCGGAACGGCAGCCCAAAACCTTATCCTTATTGACAACGCCGTCATCTACAACGCCGGACACTTGATGGGCGTTTTCTCGACTTTCAACGACGAGGCACTGACCAACGCCTCGCTTTACAAAGGCGCGATTCCGGCTCAGTTCGGCGATGCGTCTTCTTCGGTTTTTGACATAAAAACGCGTGCCGGCGATATGGAACATTACGGCTTGAATATGTCAATCGGATTGCTTTCTTCAAAATTTGCTTTTGACGGTCCTATTGCAAAAGATAAGGCGTCGTTTTTTCTTGCTGCACGCCGCACATATTTTGAAATTTTCTTGAAACCGACTGAAAAATATAAGGATAAAATTCTTAATTTTTATGACGTCAATTCTAAAATTACCGTGAAACCTAACAAAAACGGTACGTTGAACCTCATGTTTTTCCGTGGCAGGGACAATATGGATATGGGCAATCACATTGCTGAAATTCACTGGGGCAATACCGCCGCTGCAATTGATTATAAACATAATTTCGGCAGGGAGTTTTCGTCAAAGACAGCCTTGATTTACAGCAAATATGATTTCACCGAGTCAATGGACATTTTGAAAATTAAGGAAAGTTTTGACGGATATTTGCAGCATCAAATGGCGCGCGAGGATTTTCTATTAACGCCGACTGAAAATCAAAAAATCAATTTCGGCTTTCAGTTCGACCACGTAAGTCTTAAATCCGGCGAAATGCAACTTTCCAACGGTCAGAATATGAAAGAATACCGAACCGGTAACGAAATTTCGTTTTGGATTGGCGAAGACCTTAAAACTAATTTCGGTCTTGAACTTTCGTTTGGTGCAAGAGGCGTGATTTTCAATGCTTTGGGCGGCAATCCTTATTATACACTTGACAAAGACGGCGGAATTATCGACACTTTGCATTATGGAAAAAGAGAACTTGTAAAAAGTTTCTTCGCTGTTGAACCAAGGTTTAGCGCAAAACTTCAACTTTCTGACAATCAAAGTCTTAAAGCAGGATATTGCCGCACTTCGCAACACGTTCAAAATATTTTGAACAACGGAATGTCTTCGCCGATAGGACGCTCGGTTCTATCGTCAAACATCATAAAACCTCAAACAGCCGACCAAATCAGCGTAGGGTATATGGCTGACACTAAAAACAAAAAGTACGAGTTTTCTGTTGAGGCTTATTACAAAAAAATTGACAACGTCTATGACTATAAAGACGGCAAAAACCTTGTTACCGAAATCGAAATGGAGCGTTTGCTTTCACGCGGAGAAGGCAGGGCTTACGGCGTTGAATTTTACGTAAAGAAAAACATCGGCGATTTTTCGGGCTGGTTTTCGTACACTCTGTCATGGTCAGAAAACAAAGTTGAAGGTGTTAACAACGAGAAATGGTACACCGCCTCAAACGACCGCCGTCATGACGTTTCGATTGTTGCAATGTACAAATTGAACCACAAATGGGATTTGTCTGCAACATGGGTTTACACTTCGGGTCAAGCCTTGACCGCTCCGAGTGCAAAATACGACATCGACGAATGGACACATTATTATTATGCCGAGCGTAACGGTTACCGCGCACCGGCTTACCACCGTCTTGACTTTGGAATCAACAACACGAAAGAGCGTCCGAAATATACAAGAATTTGGTCTTTCGGAGTTTATAATCTTTATAACCATTACAATCCGTATGTTATCACTTTTGAAAACGATGACGAAAAAGTAACAGGTACTCGTACCGAACAAGTTTCGCTCTTTGGCATAATTCCGTCAGTAACTTACACGATTAAATTTTAATTGAAATGAAAAAAATATTCTACATAACAGTTTTGTTTGCAATGCTTTGCAGTTGCACAAAAGAGATTGAAATTGATTACAGAGACATAGAAGAAATTCCCGTAATCGAAGGTCTGTTGACCACCGACAAGGCGGAGGTAAAAATTACCAAAAGCCGCAACATGGACGATTCAACCAAAATGTCAGGCATAAAGGTTGATGATGTAAAAATAATTATGCCGAGCGGTGAGGAAAAAGTTTTGGGCTTCCAAAGCGACGGTTATTACCGCCTTTTAGAAAACGTTGATTTGCAGGACGGAAAAACCTATACGCTTAAAGTCAAAATTGACGGCATAGAGTACACCGGCAAATCGACGGTACAACCCAAAATCGAAATCACAGAGCCGCAATTTGTTTGGGCAGAACTTATGGATTGGATGCAGGTTTTGGAGTTTGAAACCCTCAACGTTCCCGAAGACGAAAAGGTTTACGGTTGGGCGCGTATTCACCGCAACGGTGAGATTTATTTTAGCGATTGCGGCAGTTGTAAAAGTAATTCACCTTTTGACATCGGACTTTATTACGATTCTGACATGGAAAACGATGACGAAATGATTCTTTATGACGGCGACATACTTACATTGGAGTTTCGCACGATAGACGAAAATGTTTTTCTTTACCTTTATGAATACAACAGTACGAGAGTAAATCCGCAACAGTTTTTTGTTCCTTCTGTTGAAGGAAAAGTTTGTATGGGATATTTCGCGGCTTACAATAGCGTAAAATACGAAATGGTTTACAAAAAAACTGCGCACGAATAAAAAAAATAAAAAACAATTTGTAAATTTGCGTCGAAAAAAAACGATTAAAATTATGGACAATTTCGTTGTAGAAAATCTTGGCCCAATAGCCAAAGCCGACGTAACATTCGGGGACCTCACAATTCTCACCGGTCCGCAGGCGAGCGGTAAGACGTTGTTTTTGGAGACGTTCTCATTGAAACTCAATATGAAGTATATTG
>JAEEGL014856353.1_pt1 | contig 11621 bp, 7 predicted proteins | sample 9134231 | NCBI WGS metagenome assembly JAEEGL01 (sample SAMN16246548, study PRJNA631951) | gut metagenome | biome: gut microbiome; feature: rumen; material: fiber-attached | host: Bos | place: Iran: Karaj | collected 2018-10 | reverse complement strand
CGAAGAGGAGCTTCCTTATACACTTACCAGCTATTCACCCTGCTTCCGTAAGGAAAAGGGCGCACATGGTCTGGAGGAACGTGGCGTATATCGTATCCATCAGTTTGAAAAGCAGGAGATGATCGTTGTCTGCAAGCCTGAAGAAAGCCCGATGTGGTTTGACAAACTGTGGCAGAATACTGTAGACTTATTCAGGAGCATGGATATACCGGTACGTACCCTTGAGTGCTGCTCCGGTGATCTGGCAGATCTGAAAGTCAAGAGCGTGGATGTTGAGGCTTGGAGCCCCCGTCAGAAGAAATACTTTGAAGTGGGCAGCTGCTCCAACTTAGGAGATGCACAGGCAAGAAGACTTAAGATCCGTGTAGACGGCAAAGACGGGAAGTACCTGGCACACACCCTTAATAATACTGTGGTGGCACCTCCCCGTATGCTGATCGCATTCCTCGAGAACAACCTCCGTGAAGACGGAAGCGTTGCGATCCCCGAGGTACTCCGCCCTTACATGGGAGGCAAGACGGAGATCCGCCCTTAATCTTAAGGAGGGGGCCGCGCAAAGCGTGGGAAGATTCCTTGCGATGTAAAGCTTTAAGTACACTACGGAGTTCGGCATGTTCTCTTAGTTAAGTACCGCACTTTGAAATGTAAATCACAGCCCGAAGCGTTCACCACTGAGGGCGTACTGTAGAGGGATGCACAATGTCAGCGCGACAAAGTGTTCCTTCAGCCCGAAGCACTACGCTGCTGAGGGCGTTTAGTAGAGGGATGCACAATGTCAGCCCGACAAAGTGTTCCTTCAGCCCGAAGCACCCCGCTGCTGAGGGCGTAAGATAATGCTTGGCCAGCGATAGCGGGCCGCCCATCTGCGAAGCAGATTATGCATGGCGGACCGCAACCGAATGGCGAAGCCATGAGGTTCTCTTAGTTAAATGGATATAACGGGTCCCTCCTAAGGACCAGTTGGGGGTTCGATTCCCTCAGGGAACACTTTTAATCGAATATCGGAAGAAAAAAGTCAGGTTTTATTGCAATCGGTGCAATAAAGGGAGGGCCTGGCGCATTGCTATTTTGTAGCGGCGGTTTTTTATGTTGTATCAATGGGATACAACGGGAGGAGAGATTATGAAAAAGAGAAGCATTACACTACTGATGCTGGGTATGGCAGTATCTATCTTTGCTGCAGCCTGCACCAACGAAGAGACTAAGCCCGCTCAGGATCCCGGGACAGTGGTTACATTAAATCCCGAAGAAGGGGGCGTTAATGTTTCCCAGGCCGGAAACAGCAATCCCGAACCTGTTGATGAGGAGCCTGTTGTGGAAGAGCCCGAAGAAGAAGAGGATATTATCCCCGAGGGTATGTACCGCAGCGAGCTTACAAATGAATTTATTCCTATCGAACTCAAAGATCAGCGCCCCATAGCCGTAATGACGGATAATGAGATCACGGCGCTTCCCCACTACGGAACCAGCGATGCGGATATCGTATACGAGATGATGAACAGTACGGCAAACGGCCGTATCACCCGTCTCATGCCTATCATGAAGGACTGGAAGAGCATAAAGCAGTTCGGATCTATCCGTAGTGCACGTCCTACCAACTTCATGGTGGCTGCAGAATACAATGCTATCCTGGTACATGATGGTGGTCCTTATTACATCAACCAGTATACCGCAAAGGATTATACCAACAATCTGAGCGGCGGTTTTGCACGTTTCTCAAACGGAAAGAGCACAGAGTATACAGAGTACATTACTTATGATACATACAACAATCCCAGTACAGGCAAGAGCTTTGACGGACTGGGAGCGCGTATACAGCGTGCCGGCTATTCCGAGACTTACAATCAGTATTATCCCGGAGAGCACTTTACTTTCTCCAATAAAGAGATAAATCTTTCAGACAGCCACAGTGATGCGTTTAAGGCAACGGATGTTTCACTTCCTTTCCCTCATAACAAATCCGAGCTTCACTACAATGAAGAGATAGGTAAGTATGAATACTATGAGTACGGCAACGTATATGTTGACGAAGGAAACGGCAATAAGCACCTTACCTTTGAAAACGTCATTATACAGAAGTGCAGCTTCACCCAGCTTGATGAGCATGGATATCTGATCTACAACATACTGGTAGGCCAGCCTTGGGACGGATACCTGCTTCAGAACGGTGAGGCAGTACCCATCAACTGGGTCAAGTACGGTGAGGCGGAGAAATGCGTATACATGTATTCGGATTCTTCCCATATAGTACTCAACACCGGTAAGACCTATATCGCAATAGTTCCTGATGATGCGTGGGGTGACCTCAAGATAAACTGATAAGATACCGGAAGGAGAATCAGGGATGGCTGCAGAGATTGCGGCCATCCTTTTGACATTGAGATGGAAACGTATGTAATACTCCGCGACCTGGCGATAATAATCCTGGCCGCAAAATTCATGGCCATACTGGCTAAAAAACTAAAAGCACCCGGAGTGGTGGGAGAGATAATAGCGGGACTGATACTGGGCCCCGCTCTCTTAAACTTTGTTAAGCCCGGCGATTTCATTAATCAGATGGCAGAGATCGGCGTTATACTGATCATGTTCTCGGCCGGCCTGGAGACTAATCTGAAAGAGCTTAAAAAGTCGGGGCTTATAGCGCTGGTGATCGCCTGTGTGGGCGTTTTTGTGCCTCTTGTGGGCGGAACCATACTGTACATGTGCATACATGGGTTTGCGGCGCCAGGGTCCGAGGAATTTCTGCGCGCCCTGTTCATAGGCAGCATAATGACGGCTACTTCCGTAGGTATTACGGTGGAGACCCTGCGGGAGATGGGTTATCTCAACGGCCGCGTGGGTCAGACCATTCTGAGCGCAGCGATCATTGATGATGTGATAGGCATTATCGTGCTTACTTTTGTGCTGGGCATGAAGGACCCCAACAGCAATACCCTGCTGGTTATCGGGAAGACAGCGCTTTTCCTGGTGATATCGCTGGTGGGCGGTTATATAGTATACCGCCTGATGAAGCTGGTTGATGCCCGTTATCCTCATACCAGGCGTATACCCATAATAGGTCTGGGACTCTGCTTTATCATGGCATATGCCGCAGAAAAATACTTTGGCATAGCTGATATCACAGGCGCTTACGTGGCCGGCATAATCCTCTGCAATATCAGGGATGCAAGCTATATCGACAGGAAGGTCAGCATTAACAGCTATATGATCTTTGCGCCCGTCTTCTTTGTAGCTATCGGCCTTAAGACGGATTTTTCGAAGATAGACATGGATATGATCTGGTTCTCCGTGGCATTTGTGATAGTGGCCCTTCTCACCAAGGTAATAGGCTGCGGACTCACCGCGGCAGTGTGCCGCTTCAAGCCTATCGACTGCTTAAAGATAGGCGCAGGCATGATGACCAGAGGTGAAGTGGCGCTTATCATTACCAACAAAGGCCTGAATCTGGGAATAATAGATTCATCTTATTTTACGGCGGTGATACTGCTGATAATCATATCCAGTATATCCGTGCCCATTATCCTTAAGATACTGTATACCAAAGCGCCTGATCCTGTTGAGGAGATCACAGCGTCATCCTGAGAAACGGAGAACAATAATGAAAAAAACTCTGTTTTTGCTCACCCTGCTGGCGATGCTTTCATTGGCAGCCTGCGGTAAAAAAGAGATCAAGGTGGTTACATTAACGCCTGCTACGGATCTTAATCCCGGTGAATCCGTGCCCCAGCCTGAGGACAGCCCCCAGGAAGTAAGGCAGCAGGAAAAATGCGTTATCAGCTTTGCAAACCTGACCGGCAGGGATATCGTGAGCCTCAGCTTTTCGCTGGGGGGAGAGGCTGCAAGGGAAGTCCTGGGCGGTGAAATACTGAGGGATGGAGCCATGATCAGATGGGAAGGCGAGGCCATGGCACTGATCGGAAGCAACCAGTGTGCTGATATCAGTGTTACTGCAAAGGCAAAAGACGGCACGGATATGAGTTTTGCCCCCTATACATTACTGGATCTTGAAAGTACCGATCTGGTGCTCACAAAAGACGAAGAGGGCTACAAGTTATATTTACAATAAGCCCCAAATCTGGTACAATGACTTCAAATCGTTAATTTCAGAGGGGTTGCGTGATGATTTTTGTACCTACCGATGAACTTAAGAGCGGGATGAGGCTTGCGAAGCCTATCTTTAACAAGCAGGGCGTCATGCTCTATGAGCGTGATTCACGGATCACACTACAGGGTATCAACAGTGTGCGCAACTTCGGCCTTATAGGTATTTATGTGCTGGAACCCGCAGAACCTCTGCCTCCGATGACAGAAGAGGACAGGGAATTTGAGCGTTTCCAGACAATGGCGGTATTCACCCTTAAGGATATACTTAGTGAGATACGTGACGGCGGCCAGCCCACCAGACTGGAAAGCCTTACCGCCGATATAGTCAGCCGTTTCGGCAACAATCCGTCCAAATTCAACTTCACACAGAATCTCCGCAGTGTGGAGGATAATGTATATAAGCATTCACTGAATGTGGCCATACTGGCAGCGGCTATTTACAATAAGCTGGCCGTTAACCGTGAGGCACAGCGCTGCTGTGTCATAGCTGCGCTTCTTCATGATATAGGTTCCCTCGATATACCTGATCCTATCAGCCGCAAAAAGGAAGCGGATCTGACGGATGAAGACAGGGAAGTGATCGAACGCTGCAAAGAAGAAGGCTATCGCATGCTTAGGGAGAACTGTGACCTTGACAGTGAGATAATGCGTGATATTTCTTTCCTGCTCCGTGATCTTAAGGAACTGAAGAACGGTGGCTACAAGGATATGCGCCAGCCGGATCTGCAGCTTGAAACCTTAAAAGTAGCCTGGTATTTTGATACCCTTACGGCAATGAAATACGGCGAGGAGCCCAAGAGCGATATAGCGGCATACAAATTTCTTCATCATCCCCGCAACCGCATGAACCAGCAGGTGGTGCGTGCGCTTACCCAGGCTATCAATATAGTTCCCATGGGCTGCACCATACAGTTTACGAACGGGACAAAGGGCATAGTCCTTACGGAAAACGGTGATGATATACTGAGGCCGTTTGTACTGAGCTTTAATGATAATCACGTATATAATCTTGCCGACGGTAAGGTTTACGAGAGCATGCAGATACAGGATGTCTTAAAGACTATGGACAACCGTTACATCATGACGGATAAATTTGAGGAATACAGACAGGCGTTGAAAAACGGAGAGGCGAAAGTTATTCACCTGGGATAATAAATGGCTGATAAGTTCACATCTATCGAAAATCTGTATGAAAACAGATTTCTGAATTTTTATCATATGGACGCGCTGACGGATTCCGGCAGGGCGTTCGATTATTTTTTTGTTTCAAGAAACGGCAAAGACAGGATAAGGATACTGACCGGATCGGATAAGCCGGAGGGCTGTGTGATCTACCCGCTGCTTAAGGAAGATCCGGAAAAGATAATACTGATACGCCAGTACCGCTATCCCCTGGGGAGATTTATCTATGAGCTGCCCGCAGGCCTTATCGAAGAAGGGGAAAGCCCGCAGCAGGCCGCTGTAAGGGAGCTTAAGGAAGAGACCGGTTACGAACTGGAGCCGGTTACCGGGGATGAGATGTGGAACCGTCCGTTTTTTATGGGAGCCGGTTATACCGATGAGAGTTCCGCCACGGTATTCGGCTACGCAAAAGGAAGCGCGGTAAGCGCTCCCGAGGATACGGAGAGCATCAGTGTGATCGTTGCGGATAAAGCAGAGGTACGCCGTATCATCAGGCAGGAGCAGGTATCCCTGAGGATGGCTTTCCTCTGCATGAACTTTCTTAATTCGGATCCGGGGGATCCTTTTGCCTTTATCAGGAGCAGTGAAAAAAAAGCCTGAAAAAGGTTTGGTAAGACAGGAGTATCAGAAGAAATGCTTAGTTTAGATCTGTGCGGCGGGAAATGGGAAATGACCGACTGCGCTTCCGGTAAGAAATATCAGGCCACTGCCCCGGGCAGTGTGCTTTCCGTGCTGCGTTCTGCAGGAGAGACAGCGGATCCGTATCAGGGTGAAAATGAGAAAGAAATGCTGTCCTTATTTGAAAAGGATTACGAGTTTTCTACGCATTTTAATATACGCGGGGACATACTTCAGGAGGAGACCCAGGAGCTGGTATTTGAAGGGCTGGATACCATTACGGAGATATTTTTAAACGGTGAGAAGCTTGGCAAAACGAAAAATATGCACCGTACTTACCGCTTTCCCGTAAAGAATATCCTGCGCATGGGCGAGAACGATCTTAAGATACATTTCTTTTCTCCGCTGAATTACATTAAGGAGCATAAAAGCAACGGGCATAAAGAGATAAGCCGCTGTGCCGGAGGTAGCCTTTACGGAAGCCATATGCTGCGTAAGGCGCATTCCTCTTTCGGCTGTGAATGGGGGCCGGTACTGCCTGATATGGGCATATTCCGCCCGGTAAAGATCGAAGCCTGGTCGAAGGTAAAGATCAAGGATGTCTATTTCTTCCAGGAGCATATTGACGGAAATGTCACGCTCTTTGTGGATCCTGTTATGGTATTCACTGATCCTATCCCGGTAGAGATGAGAATAGAAGTGAGTGGGGAAGCCCCTGTCGAGATCATGACGCGCATGCCTGATCCGGGAGTTATGGCTACGGAAAAAGGCGAAAATGAGATGGGTATACCCATTCATGAGCCTAAGCTGTGGTGGCCCAATGGCTGTGGGGAACAGAATCTGTATGAAGTGAAGATATGCCTGAAAAAAGCCAACAGGCTGTATGATGAAAAGACCTTCCGCGTGGGACTTCGCACCATAGAATTAAGCCATGCTGCCGATGAATACGGCGAGGAATTCTGCTTTATCGTAAACGGAAGGAAGATCTTTACGCGCGGAGCAGGCTATATCCCGGAGGATGCGGTGTATCCGGATATTACCGTGGATAAGCAGCGGAAACTGCTGGATGCGGCAGAGGCAGCAGGATTTAATTGTATCCGTATATGGGGTGGGGGCGTTTATCCTTCGGATGCTTTTTATGATATCTGTGACGAGAAAGGGCTTATGATATGGCAGGACCTGATGTTTGCCGGAAATATCTATGACCTTACGCCCAGATTTGAAAAGAGTATTTTAGCCGAGACCAGGGATAATGTCGCAAGGCTGCGGCATCATGCCTGCCTTGCATTGTGGTGCGGAAACAGCGCTTTAGAGAGTGACTGGGTAAATTCGGAAAGCTTTAAGGAACATGCGCCTGCACTTAAGGCGGATTATATAAAGATGTTTGAATACCTCCTGCCGAAGAAGGTGAGAGATGAGGATGAGAGTACTGCCTGGTGGCCTTCATCACCTTCGTCCGGCGGTTCTTTCGACAGTCCCGGTGATGAGGACAGGGGAGATGCCCATTACTGGGAGGTTTGGCGCGGCCTTAAGCCGTATACGGAATACGGAAAGCATCATTTCCGCTTTTTGTCGGAATTCGGATTCCAGTCTTTCCCCTCATATAAGACAATAAAAAGCTTTGCAGGATCCGGTGACCGGAATCCTTTCTCGCCGGTGGTGGAGAGCCATCAGAAAGAGGAGTCTGCCAACGGAAAGATAGTGCATTACATATCGGAGAGTTTCCGTTATCCTAAGAGCTTTGAGCAGCTGATATATGTAAGCCAGATATTGCAGGGCATGGCTGTGGAATATGCGGTGGATCACTTCAGGCGTGAACATGGCCGCTGCATGGGCACCCTGTACTGGCAGTTTAATGATAACTGGCCCGGGGTGAGCTGTTCTTCCATTGATCATGCGGGAAGATGGAAAGCCCTGCATTATATGGCTAAGCGCTTTTATGCGCCTGTAGCCGGAAGCCTGCTTACAGAAGGACGCACCGTTACCTCTTATGTGGTCAATGACAGCCCCGAAGTGGTAAGGGTTAAGGTGAGACTTACCCTGTTTTCCACCGACGGACAGGAACTCATGCGCTTTACCGATGACGGCAGGCTTGAACCCGGTACCGTTTATAAGGGGCAGAAAAGAGATTTTGAAAAATTATCCGGTAAAGATCCCCGGCAGACATATCTGCTGGCGGAATATGAATACAACAATAACAGCTTTACCAAGGAAGCGGTTTTTGTACCCTATAAGTATCTGGATCTTAAGAAACCGGATATCTCTGTGGAGGTAAGGGAGACGGAGGAAAATTGGGAGATAGTGCTTTCATCCGATGTCTACGCACCGTTTGTGATGCTGGATCTGAAGGAAGCCGATGCAGTATTTTCAGATAACGCATTCTCCCTTCATAAGGGAAGGGAACGTACCGTCACCGTGTCAAAGTCCGATGTAAGCACGGACTTTGCGGATGCGGAGGAATTCCGCGAACAGCTCGTGATCTACGATTTATATAATTCATATTAAAAGCGGGGAGGAGTAGCATATGCCGATTACAGTTAACGCCGGACAGCGCATTTTTAAACTGGATACCCCCAATACCAGCTATATCTGTGCTGTTTCTGATGAACCCGGTTATCCGGGACATGTATATTACGGTCCGCGCATCGTGGATGAAGATGTAACATATCTGCTGCGGACCGCAGAGAATCCCTATGTTCCCACTCAGAATAAGAGGGATAAGTTAAGCTTTATGGACTGCTATCCCTTTGAGTATCCGGCGCACGGTACAGGAGATTTCCGGGAATGCGCCCTTAAGGTGCGCACCGAAGAGGGATATACGGCCTGTGAGCTTCATTATACCGGATACAGCATCGAAAACTCCGTAAGCGGACCAATGCCCGGAGTGTATGGGGAAAACGGACAGGTTCTGGCTATAGAGCTTAAAGATGAGTGCCTGGGGCTTAAGGTACTGCTTAAATATACCGTCTTTGATGACTGCGACGCCATCATACGCCATACTGAGATCATCAGTGCGGACAGGACCATTTATCTTGAGCGTGCCTTATCTGCCTCCTTTGATATGGATAATGACGACTATGAACTGGTCACTTTGAACGGGACCTGGGCCAGGGAGAGGCATATAGAGAGAAAGCCCATAGCCCACGGTTTCCAAGGGGTATATTCGGGCAGGGGGGAGACCTCACACCAGCACCAGCCGTTCCTGGGCATAGTATCTAAGGACTGTACATATGTAAGCGGTGAGGCCATAGGCGTAAATCTTATATATTCCGGGAACTTTTACGCCGGTGTATATGAAGGGCAGTTTGATAATCTCCGTGTTATGATCGGCATTAATCCGGAGGACTTTGAATGGAAGCTGGAAGCCGGTGAGAGCTTTATAACTCCCCAGGCAGTGCTGGTATATTCAAAAGAAGGGCTGGGCGGCATGAGCAGGGCTTTCCATGATCTGTACCGTGGGCATCTGATCAGATCTTCATGGAAGGATAAGCCCAGGCCCATACTCATCAATAACTGGGAAGCAACATATTTTGACTTTAACGAAGAAAAGCTGCTGGCCATAGCAAAAGAGGCGGCAGAGAGTGGCATAGAGATGCTGGTCATGGATGACGGCTGGTTTGGCAGAAGGAATGATGACAACAGCTCTCTGGGAGACTGGTTTGTAAATGAGGATAAACTGAAGGGCGGGCTTAAGAAACTGGTGGACGGAGTAAACGCCCTGGGACTTAAGTTCGGCATCTGGTTCGAGCCCGAGATGATAAGCCCGGATTCCGATCTGTACCGTACACATCCCGACTGGGCTATAGCCGTACCAGGCAGGACTGCAGGTCTGGCCAGGAACCAGTATGTACTGGATATAAGCAGAAAAGAAGTCAGGGATCATGTTTTTAAAGTTTTGTCCGATATATTAGATAACGCTAATATCGAGTATGTTAAGTGGGATATGAACAGGCCCTTAAGCGATCTGGCATCCCTTGAACTGCCGGCTGACTGCCAGAAGGAGCTTTCCCACCGTTATGTGCTGGGTGTTTATGAGCTTCAGGGCAGGCTGATGGAGAGATATCCCGGGCTGTTGCTGGAAAACTGTTCCGGTGGCGGGGCGCGTTATGATGCGGGAATGCTCTGCTATAGTCCGCAGATATGGTGCTCAGATGACACGGACGCCATTGAACGCCTGATGATACAGGAAGGTACTGCGCTGGTATATCCTCTTTCCACCATGGGAGCGCATGTGAGTGACTGTCCAAACCATACGGTGGGCAGGGTGACTCCTTTTGAGACCAGAGGATATGTGGCTCTTGCCGGAACATTCGGCTACGAGCTGGATATTACCCGCATACCCGCACAGGACAGGGCTATGATACCGGGGCAGGTTAAGATGTACCATATGTATCATGAGCTGGTGGCGGCGGGGGATTATTACCGTATCGCTTCATATTCGGAGAACAGGCTCTATGACAGCTGGATGTGCGTAAAGAAAGATAAGAGCGGGGCACTGCTCACCTTTATACAGGTTATGGGCAGGGCCAACTGTCATTCACGCAGGATAAAGCTGCAGGGACTTGATCCGGAAAAAACATACAGGATATACCGTTTTGATATGGAAAACGTAAGAGAGAAGCCTTACGGTCCGGAAAAAGCATATCGCGGCGACACGCTTATGAATGCGGGCATCATCATAAACAACCTGTGGGGCGACTACAAAGGGATACTGCTGCATGTTATAAGCGAATGATCTTAATGAGGAAACAGCCATGAAAAAGAAAAAAAACAGGATCATTATCAAGACCATAACAGCATTCATGCTGACATTCCTGCTTGTATTAAGCAGTTATGCTCCCCGTGCGGCAGCGGAGGGAGAGGAGGCAGGACAGCCTTCTCCGGTACCTACGCCTGCAGCAGAGGAAACAGAAACTGTTTCCGGTACGGAAGAGGAAGCACCCCTTCCCACCGCGGCAGAAGACTGTGATGCAGATGATCCTGATGAAGCTGCGCCCACTCCGGCGGAGGAAGACAACGAAAACGGAGAAGGGGGGATCCTTGGTGCGGCTTCACCTACTCCCACGCCTTTTCAGATAAAGGAAGCGGAGATAAAACTGGCTTTTACATCGGCTATATATACAGGATACGATATAGTCCAGGAAGTGGTAAGCGTTGAGTGGAACCATAAGATCCTCACAAAGGGTAAGGATTACGTTGTAACAGGCGCCCTGGTGAAGAAGGAAGTAGGAACTTATACGGTTTCTGTTTTGGGGACCGGCGAATTCAGCGGTACGGCTACCGCAAGCTGGAGTATAGTGGCGCCTACGCCTGTTCCCGAGCCCAGTATTGAGCCCGAGGAGCCCACAGGGCCGGCAGAGCCTACCGAAGCTCCGACTCCGGCAGAGCCCACGCCTATCCCGGATCCCGGATACAGGGTTATAGGGGTACAGGGAAAGACCTATACCGGTTCAAAGATCACCCAGGATGATATGATAGTCAAATATGACGGACTGCTCCTGGCAAAAGGCAAGGATTATACCGTTAAATACAAGAACAATGTAAACGCAGGCGTAGCCAGCGTGGTCATAAAAGGCAAGGGCAATTATAAGGGGAGCTGCGAGGTGGAATTCACCATCGTGCCTGCGGATATAAATGAATGTGAGGCGCCGGAAGAACTGGTTCTTTCTTCGGGAGCAGGCATGTCCGAAAAGATCCCTGTTATCAAATGGAGGGAT
>JAEEGL014224130.1_pt1 | contig 11621 bp, 6 predicted proteins | sample 9134231 | NCBI WGS metagenome assembly JAEEGL01 (sample SAMN16246548, study PRJNA631951) | gut metagenome | biome: gut microbiome; feature: rumen; material: fiber-attached | host: Bos | place: Iran: Karaj | collected 2018-10 | reverse complement strand
TACTGCCGCTATTTCCGCATGGGCGACTATATCGACTACTACGCAGGCGTGCTAATGCCGTCCACGGGTTACCTCAACATCTTCGACATAGAACCCTACTTCGACGGAATACTCATGCGCATACCATGCCGCAAAGACCCGACACGACTCGAGGAAACCATCACGCAAGACAAGATGTTCGAGATCTTCAACGAATATATCGCATGGAATCACCTCATGCGTATCGACAATGTGGCAGACCTGAACGTAGCATGCAAGAAAAACAAAACTTTCGACATCATCAAACTCAGTGAAGCACTTCAGGAAAAGAAAATATCGCAGATTGCCGACATGATAGCGCATCGCGAAGGCGGGCGACCCAAGTTCATACTCATATCAGGACCTTCATCTTCGGGAAAAACCACCTTCTCCAAACGACTTACCATCCAACTGCGAGTGAATGGTATTACGCCCGTAGTCATTTCCATGGACAACTACTTTGTCAATCGTGAAGACACGCCTAAAGACGAAAACGGAGAATACGACTTTGAAGATATCCATGCCATCGACCTCGAGCTCTTCCGCCAGCAACTCGCCGACCTGCTCGAAGGAAAAGAGATCAGTCTGCCCACATTCAATTTCGAAGACGGCAAACGCTATTACCTGGGCAACAAACTCAAGATCGAAGATGACAACATCATTATTCTCGAAGGTATACACGCTCTCAACCCGATGCTGATTCCGAATATACCGCGCGAAGCCACCTTCCGGATCTACGTCTCGGCACTCACAACCATTAACCTCGACAACCACAACTGGATTCCTACTACCGACACCAGACTTATCCGCCGAATCGTACGCGACTACCGTTATCGTAACTATTCAGCCAAAGAGACTATCGCCCGTGCAGAGAGTGTGCGTCGTGGAGAAGAAAAATGGATCTATCCGTATCAGGAAAATGCAGATGTAATGTTCAACTCGGCTCTGCTTTTCGAGTTGGCTGTTTTGAAACGTCATGCTGAACTCATTCTTGCTGAAGTACCCAAATACTGCGATGAGTACACCGAGGCCCACCGTCTTTTGAAGTTCTTGCAGTATTTCGTCAGCATACCCGAGAAAGAGATTCCACCAACCTCCCTACTTCGAGAGTTCGTCGGCGGCAGTTCATTCCGCTACTAATAGCATAGTTATTCTTCACTGCAAGGCTGACTTTTTGATATGTCACAAAAATGAGATAGAAGAAGTTGAATACGTATGACAGGCAAAAAGCAAATTATCAACTCATTTCACAACAACACCTCTTTTCGTGAAATATGGCATAATTATCGGTCTGAGGTTGCGTTTTTGCTCATTCTTTCCTCTCTCACGGTGATAAGCCACATTCTGTCACGATTTATACCTGTTGATTTTTTCAATAACGTGCTCACACCTGTCCAGAACTCTTTTACCATTGCAATTTGTCTGTTTGGTGCTTGTGTCATGTTCCTTCATTCCGACGGTTTGCGTATCCGAAAAGCTTGGGCGTGGACACTGACGGCTTGGGGCGTAGCTGACACATTTTTTCTTCTGCAGACTTACGTTTTCCACAATCCTGTTCTTCACATCGGTTCTTCTGCCTTAACAGCATATATGCTACTTGCAGGCAATTTTCTCGGTTGGCTTTTGCTGGTCTATCCAACGGAGGCACTTCAACCAAAATGGTTGAACTGGAAAAATGTGCTATGGCAACTGCTTCCAATGGTGGCATTAGTTGGTTTGGATTACATCACAGACATCAATCTGGCTCCGTTGATAGCGCTATATCCGGTGGTACTCTTCATACTTGTTCTCAGCCATATACGCGCATATAGAATATGGTGTGAAGAAAACTATTCTTCTATGGATCATATCGATGTTCAATGGATATTGCGCTATCTGTTCATGCTGTTTGTGATCGGCGGCTCGTATTTATACATGAATCTCACAAAGAATCCAGTAAGAGCTTTCACGCAACAGTGGTTGTTATTGCTGCTATTCGGCTATAGCACTGAGCATATACTGTTCCGTCGGAATCCTTGGGACAATCTGACTTCCAACAATCAGGAGGACGATCCTGACATTGATGGCAATCTGACAGATAAAGCCAATCTGGCATCTAGTGAAATGCGAGCCCTAACTTCAAAACTTGAGCAATGGATGGAAAGCGAGAAACCCTATCTTAATCCCGATTTCCGCCTAATGGACCTGCGCAGCATTCTGCCGATGAACCGGACCTATCTTTCCCAACTCATTCATAGTGCGTATGGTTGCACATTTTATCAGTTTACCAACCGCTACCGCATCGATTATGCGAAGCAACTCATGCGCGAGAATCCCAGAATGAAGATTGCCGATATAGCAACCCAAGCAGGGTTCTCATCACAGAGTATCTTCTCACAAATATTCTCCAAAGAGACCGGTATGAGCCCTCGCGAATGGAGTAAGAAATTTTTATAATTCGTAAAAAATTTCATCTTTTTTTTAGTCTATGTCAAAAAATGCGTTCACCTCGCGTGTGCGCATAAATACTTATTGTTTTTTTACGTACCTTTGCATAAATATTTGCAATAAAAATAACATTACTAAATTAAACAAAAAACAATGAAAAGTATTATTTTCAAGTCACTACTGGTTGTAGTGCTTATGGCAGGTCTTTGCGCTTGCAACAACAATGGGAACAACAATCCTCCTGAACAACCCAAAACCGTTGATTATGACAAAATGATCGGTTCCTGGAATCTCGACAGTTTCGCAGAGAAGTGGGTTAACACTGATGAAAACATCGTAGAGCGCGACACCACCATCACTAAAGGTTCGATCACTATCAAAAAAGAAAAAGACGAAGATGGTGACATGCAGTATTACTATACTGAGAACTTCCTTACCATGGACGGAGAAGAGTATGAAGGTCGCTTCTTCTTCAGCGGAGGATTTGCATATCTTTATGCTCAGGATGGCTTCAACCGCAAAGATCAGGCTTCCACATATGACTTTACCGTCACTTTCCCCGCTGAAAACAAGATGGAATGGACCTACAACTGGAAGGGAACTCATGCCGATTACACTATGTCTCACCAGGATCATCGTACAGTTACCGCTAAATTCACAAAGAAACAATGAAACGAATTCAAGTTTTGTTGGCGGCCATCGTAGTCGCAATGATGAGTTCTTGTCTTCATAAGACAGAAGCTGTTGTAGACGTAGAAGTAAAACAAAAAGGCAAACCGCTTAGCGGCGTCACCGTATACAAGTTCAAGGACAACGGACTTGGAGAAGGATCCACTCTTTTCAAAAAGAATGCCTCAGGCAGCGAGAAAACAAATGCAGGAGGAGTGGCACATTTCAAACTCAAATCGCCGGATGATTTCACTCCAAGCGACGTCAGCATGGTAGAAGGAAAAGAAACCAACACCTTCTTTTTCTGCACTTACGACAAAAACGACGAACGCAATTCGATTGTAATCGTTGCAGTCAAGACGGGTGATCACAAGACTGTGCAACTGGAAGTTCCGGAAGGACTAGTCAATCCTTAATACACTCCGAAAATGGAAAAATTGCAATATTTCCTTGTCGCCATCTGCTGCAGTCTGTTAGTTGCTTGCAACCCGGTAGAAGAACCAAAGCCGGATACTAAACCCGAAGAAGGTAGTTTGCCCGAAGTAAAACGCGACTTCGACGTGTTGATCAATTGGTTTGAGGTAGCTGTAAAAAAAACACATCCGAATATTCAGAAAGCTTGGAACACCGATGCCAATCCTGACGATTTCAATCTTCTGCTGGTCAACGATGACCGGAGCCGTATCTGTGCTATCACGCCAAACGGAAAGCAGGAATGGAAAAAATCGGATTGGCCGGAAGAGATTCGGTCGCAAGTCGAGCAGATGAATTCGTTTGCTTGCACTTATGCCGATAATAAATCTTACACCCTCATTTGGTGCAATTACGCCGATTTCGATCGTATCGCCGATTCGATGAAGCCATTTGGAGTCACCATGAACGACAAAGACATGGCCTTCCATTGGTTGGAACTCTTTTATCATGAGAGTTTTCACGAATTCGTGCAGCGTAGCGACAAAGGTTGGAAAAAATCCAGTGAAGCATATAACCGCGATCAATCCTATCCTATCGACTATTCACCTCGTATCTACCGCAAACTGGCGCTCATTGCCCTGAAAAACGCATGGGAAAAAGAGAGTGGTAAAGCCGACAGTTATGCTCGTGCAAAATACTGGACCGACAAGTATGAGAAAACTTATCCCAATGAAGCTATAGGTATCAAGAGTACCGATATCGACGAGGCAACGGCTGAGTTCTTTGCTCGAAATGTGGTTAATATGGCTTTCCCCGATTCCTATCCTCTGATTTACGATATCGACACGTATAATCTTGGTCGTGGTCTGGATGCTGAGAGTTATATGAGTTCCATTGCTATTCAACTCTTGCGTCGGGAAGGACGTATGGAGGAAGCTATCAGCACCTTCAAAGCGCAGAATCTGACTCCTGTCAATTGTCTGCTCAAGGACATTCCTGTTCCCGCCAACTACGATGAGAGTCAAGATGCTCAGGATAGTATTCGTATTCGTCGCGCTACGGAAAAGACCATAGGTGACGAGAATCCTATTGTAAAGCCGGTAGCAGAGATAATGAAAAGCCACAAAGAAGGCAAAAACATCTATCTCGGCATGATGGAAGTGAACGGGTCTTACACCTCATCGCAAGGCTCCTATACGCTGAGCGAAATAACGGGGTTCTATTGCTTCGTAAACTTCCAGATTTCCAGCGATTTCTATGAGATCAAAGGACAAACCATCATGTATAGCAACGGGTATGACCTGGCTCCTGTTTCCGATATGTCGCATTTGGTGTTGACCGACTCACAAACGGCATCCACTCCTATTCCTCCTCTTTCTTCTGTGTCTATAACGACCTCTGCCAAACTGACACAAGTAACCGGAGAAGAATTTGTGGAAATCAAGAAACTTCCAGTCAATGTGTTGATAGGAAAAGACTCCTACGGAAACACTTATGTATTCTGTGACTTTAAAAAACAATAATTTCAAAAAATAAATAATCTTTTGTTTAACAATTCAAATCAAAAAAAATGAAAAAGTTAGTTTATTTGGCAGTATCAATCTGCCTCGTTATGACAGGTTTCGTATTCAATTCTTGCAATGGTCAGCAGAATGTCGAAAGCAGTTATCAGTTCAACTATCGACTTGACCCATCGAACACAGTTGATGATGCAACTTTGGCGCAGTTCGAACTCTCAGAAGACGGAATGGTAGTAATCTACAATGAGATGAAGAAGACCGCCGACCAATCTACCGACGCCAGCCGTACATGCACCTGGAAATCCACACGCGAAAAAGCTATCAGCAGTGCAAAGAAAGCTTTCGCAGCAGGTATGGAAGCTGTTCGCAAAGACAACGCCTCGTTCAAGGGAATCAAGATTCAGCTTACTATGGATGACCCCGACACCAACAAACCGATAGTTATAGAGACCGCAACAATCTAATATAACTAAATTAAGTAAACAATGAAAAAGATTTTTGTAAATTTGACGGCTGTTTGCCTGATGATCTTTGGAGTTGGTATAACTTCTTGCACCAATACCGAGACTGTAGAATCACAAATTTTCGATCTCACTTATGATGATTCGAACGTAGAGCAAGGTGAAATCACTATTTACCAATTGAACTATGAGCCCATCTTCATCCAGGAGATCAGCAAGGTGGCAAAGCCTACTATCGAGGGAGGCAAAACATTCATGGTGAACGCTTCCGAAAAGAAGGCCAAAGACGATGTAAAAGCCGCTTTTGACGCTGCTGCCAAACAGGCACAGAGTAAAGCCGGTGATCCGTCTTCTATCAAAGGTCTTAAAGTCATTTTGAAGTATTCAACTGCTTCCAACCAGAAACAGGTTGACTTCACCAGCTACACATTCAAATAATCCGAATGAACAAGAGAAACATATAAGATGTTTCTTTTAGGCGTGCGAGGCTGAATACCTCGCACGCTTGCAAATAATATCATACCGAAATCACTGAAAAAACAATGCGAAACGTACTAAATCGTGCCCTTCATCTGGGGTTTGTAACGGGTTTCCTGCTTCTGGCTTCGTTCACTGCAAAGGCCAACGACTATCTTGAGTTGCAAAAGCACTATATGGTGTATACCTCCGGTGCCAATTCCATTCATTTCAAAATCCCCGTTTGGGCTTATGGTAAGTCTTACGACTATTATCTGGGAGGAGACACCTGCCGAGCCGAGTATATAGTTCAAACAAAAAACGCCAATGGCGAGACGGTCGACGGACCTGCCGTCACCCTCTGCTATTTCCGCTCGGAGCGTTATGGCGAGAACGAGAAGAAAGATACGCAGAAGGGAACAGCATGGCTCAAGATGGCTCCTGATCAAGGTATGGCCGTCGTTACATCCATGTATAACGGTTCTCACAAAGCTATCTACGACACCGGCGAATGGAGCGACCAACTGATTGTCAAACAGGTGGAAAGCGACGATTGTCCTCAAGTTACTATGCTTGAGTTCGACTGGTATCCACCAGAGTCGCTCAACGAGAAGTCGTTTACAATATGTCTCCGGTTGGCTATCTATGCCAGTCTCACCAACAACATGAACTACCCGAAGAATTTCCTCTTCACAGGTCCTTTCACGGGTGCCAACAACCTGATGGCACCGCAGTTGAGTGAGCCTTACCTTTATACGGTGAACGGATCAGGTGTTACAGGATACGGACAAGCAGCTGTGCAATACACCACTTTCCAAAAGCCTATCTGGTACGTCACCAGCAAATCGCCAAAAGATACGGTAAAAATCTCCGATAGGTCAGGAAGTATCTATATCAACACTACTGATACTGTTCAAGAGTCGTTCACCGCAACCTTCGGAGTCTATCGTGACGAAGCTGTCAACAACAAAACCCAACTTACTACTCCTTCTGTCGACATCCCGCCTTTCCATCGCATCTACAACTTCCAAGCTATAGAGGAGAAAGATTCAATGGAGTCGCTTACAGGTAATAATGTGCTCCAATGGGAAATCAAGAATCCCGAACTCAAAGATATTGTTGACAACGACTATTTCGAGATTCAGCGTGCTACCAAAAGCGATTTTTCCAATGCTCAGACGCTTAATGTCATGCAGATGCGTCGTGGATCGGAAGGAAAATACACGTTTGTAGACGATACCCACACGACCCAAACCAACACTTCTTCCAACTCGCAAACCGACACTTTGAATAACTGGCTCAGTGCAAACCACGACGGGTATATTTTGAGAGATGCATACGGTAATCCTATGTGCGAACTCAACCTCGTATTGTTCGACAACCGGTTCATACTGCCTTCAGCTCCTGTCTATTACCGGATCCGTCGTGCTGCATCCTCGCTTTGGGGTTGGAATCACGACTTTGCCAAGAGTGCTACTGTCAACAAACATAACTATCTGGCTCCGTTGGCGGCAGAACAGACCAACTACCGCAAGGATGACAAGTTCGAAGAGAACCATATGGTGCATTTCGATATCAAACTCGACAATATGCAGATAGGTTACCACCCCATTTCTGTAGAGAACTGCCAGTTGACTTACAAACGCGGAAGAACGCTTAGCGACACTCTCGATTATATCGTTGAATACAATCCTGTCACTTTGGATTACAGAGGGTATTACAACGGCACCGAAGAAGCTACCATCTATGTCTATGCCAGCACTGAGGATGAGGAGGTTTTCGGACCTATGCCAGGCAAAAAGCTATCTTCCAACAAAGGCACCTTGCGTATCCCTCGCGACAGTAGGGTTGTCACAACCGTTAGACCAAAGTATCCATCATATGAATATCACGACACTGTCTATTCGTTCGTAATAAAAGACCATATAGAGCATCATTTCCAGTTCCATACACGCTCAGCGTTGTATCTTGTTTGTACTCCCAACTGGCCTTATATGCCTGGTATGGATTGGAACACACTCCTGCCTGCTGAAAAGCAACGTATACAAGAAATCGAGACCTCTATCAAGCAAGCTGCCTTGCCCGATCTGCTTGCCAAAAACGAGTCGTTCGGACGTTGTGTATGGGACAAGACAGCCCGCCTGCTGCTGTGCAAAACGAATATTGAGGCAGGTACTACTATCGAGATCATTGTTCCTCAGGATAGCATTCGTAGGCAGGCCGATGGATCTTGGATCGCTCATATGACCGACGTAGCTGGAGAACCTTGTACTAACTACAGTTATGCTGTCCGTATCGATCAATCCGATGCCTCCATCCACGTCAGCGATTCAGTATATCTGCGACCCAAGCCTTTATACGGTCCTTCGCTCTACTTCGACGAGTCGGCAACCATCACTTCCTTCACTGCTTCTCAGGGTGAAGCTAAGGGTAACATGAAGAATGGTATCCGACTCTCCTGGATAGCTTCGTCGGCTGCTGTCGACGAGTTCTTACTGACCCGAATAGTGAAAGACAGCGATATGGTGCCCGACACCATTATACGAACTGTCGATACAAACTATTTCGACGAGTCGGCAAAACCGGATGTACATTACGAATATACCGTCACTGCATACTATGCTTGCAACGGAAAGAACACCAGTCATAGTGCTTCAACCGAAGGTTGGCGCACTCCTTACGGTCAGATAAGCGGAAACATATTCATGCCTGACAACAGCGGTATGGCGAATGTCCAGGTATCTATCTCGGCAAACGGACAGACGCTGAAAACCATCACTACCGACGCTTCTGGCGCTTTCCTCTTCGACAGTCTTAAATACGACCTCGTTTCAGGAACTGTCTACACTATTTCGCCTACTTCGCAATATGGTGTGTTCAGCTATAACAACACATCTTCAGGCGTTGCTTCCGTCAGTCTGGCTGACAATCAGGCTATCGTCAGCAGCGTCAATTTCGTCAATACCTCCGCCGTTCGAATCAGCGGTCGTATTCTCTACAAGAACTCCACCATCCCGGTAGCAGGTGTTGCTTTCATCCTAAATGGCGACACCGTTCGACGTGGAGGAGCGCCTCTCTTGTCTGCTATCGACGGATCGTTCGAACTCTCGGTTCCCAAGAGTCAGATGCTCACTCTGCAGGTAACCAAGGCAGGACATACGTTCGAAGGCGAGGGGATACTACGTCCTGAGAGCAACTCCGATCAGTTCTCGCTTGTCAAAGCGCTCGACGGAGTCCGTTTCTACGATGCCACGATGGTTCGTCTGATCGGACGGGTAGCAGGTGGTAGCGACCAACAGGCACTCAAGCATGGCTTCGGTCTGGGCAAAAACAACCTTGGTGACAACATCCAGTTGGTACTCATGCTCGAAGGTGACAACACTGCGCATATAGTTCACGATCCCGACGATCTGACTCGCGATACTCTGCATTACGCCATTGGTGGCACAGAGACCGTATTCGAGCAGAAGCGTATCACAATCAAACCCGATCCTGCTACCGGCGAATATGCAGTCGACCTCTTCCCTGTCAAATATAAAGTTGTGCAAGCCACTGCTACCGGTTATGCTACCCTTTTCCCCACAGGGACAGGCAGTGAGACTTTCGATCTGACAAATGCTCCGCTTACCGTCATTCGTGACACTCTCAGTTCCGACAATCCCAATGCCCAACCGGCTTACGTTCAGTATAATGCCGTTTACGACCGCATCTATCATAATCCCGTTCAAGTGCAACTCACGCAACTCAACTACGGTATGGAGGCCGACGGTTTGGGAGAAGCACAGATCCAGGTCAACAGCCTTACGCCTCTAACCGACAACACATTGCCGCTCTATACCAAACAGGCAAACGGCGAAGTCAGCTATCTGCTCGGTCATCCCGTCTTCAGATATAACCGTCGCTATCAGTTCCTCGCTTCCGCCTTTGAGGAGTATCTATACAACAACGAACCCTCGGGAGCTGTCGATCGCGTTCCCCTTCGTAGCGGATCGGTAACTATCCAGAACGGTATGAGCAAATCTGTTGACCGACAGACCTACCAACTCGATAGCAACGGCAGAAACAAAGGCATATGGCTCACCGTCGATCATATGGATGTTCAGAGCAGTGCCGAAAATGCCTTGCGAACTGTCAGCATAGCTCTGCAAAGTGAGTCCAACACCATAGAAGCTGTTGCTTTCCGCGCTTTCGTAGAAGGTACTCTCATTCAACCTGAGGCCCTCCAGTCGACCGAAGCAGATATCACTCTCTTGGATATCCTCCGCGACCCGGGAGGAAACGGAAGTAGCGCTTATGTCGAGTCGGGAACCACCTACAAGTTCGCATATACAGAAAGCTACTATTGGAAAGCCGGTGTCGTTCTCACTCCAACTTGGTCGGCAGGTTTAACACAGGATATAGGTATGGTTTCCGCACCTGCCGGAGCCGGTAGTTACATTGGAGCCACCTATTCATCCAAACGCGAACTCTCCTTCGATATTCCTATCGTCAACGAGTGGAAATGGGGATACAAATACGACTATACATTCACCACCACCGATCGTATCACTACCAGCACAGGCAAGAGCAAAATGGGTGTAGGTGCCAATGCTGACGTGTTTATAGGTGCTACCACCAGTCAATTCGCAGGTAAAGCCAAATCCATTGCTCTCATATCCGACAGTCTCTATCAGGCTCGACAACCGGCTATTCAGGCAGGAGTCATGAAAGTTCTGGCACAAGGCTCCGACACAGTCGGCAACCACTTCTATCTCGTCACTGGTGAGAAAGTGGTGATGGGTAGTCAGATCACCAACACCTTCGTTTACTCGCAGGGATACATCTATCAGACCATCATCCCGACCTATATCTTGCAGCGTCAGAACCTCTTGATGGACTTCAACAGCGAAGAGGAGGCTCAAAACGTGGCAGATGCTACAGGCCAACCTGTCTATTGGAATCTGCGCACGGCTCCCGTCAACATGCATGACACGCTCACTAATGCCGAATATAAGATGATAGTACCCAACAATGGTAATGCATATGTCGACCGAATCAAAGCGCTCGACAATATCATCATGAAATGGACTACACTCATCTATACCAATGAGAAAGAGAAAATCATGGCGCGCACTTCCGGCGAATTCCTTGGCACTTTCTCCGTCAACTATGGCAACACCTTCACCCATTCCGACTCCTATTCAGGCATGGCAAACTACAATCGTATGCCTCAAGGATGGGGCCTCTATTTGTCCGAAATTCAGGCAGGCTTAGTAGGTGTAGTAGACGATGTTTTGAAGAGCCTCACCAACTCCACCTCCAACTTCCGAAAAGGATTTAAGTCAGAGACTATCGGCAAGTCGGTGGCCGATGCCGTAAAGGACTACTATAAATATGAGAACGGATTCAACCTCGGCAAGAAAGAGGATACCAAACTTGGCACAAAGACCAACTCCTCTGAGTTCGAGATGGAATATACTCCTGTAATTGAATTCGACTGTGATGACAATCTGTCTATCGAAACCACTCAGAAGAAAAACACAGGTTTCACCATTGTCAGCGATGCCCAGGGCGACATCACGGTGAGCGTCTATCGTGCCCAACTGGACTCCGTATGGAAACATTATAGCGAGAATATTCGCGACAACACCGAAGCAGGCGACAATCTCCTCTACGG
>JAEEGL013520190.1_pt1 | contig 11621 bp, 7 predicted proteins | sample 9134231 | NCBI WGS metagenome assembly JAEEGL01 (sample SAMN16246548, study PRJNA631951) | gut metagenome | biome: gut microbiome; feature: rumen; material: fiber-attached | host: Bos | place: Iran: Karaj | collected 2018-10 | reverse complement strand
TATTTGGAATGGTGTCATCGTTTGGGGGTGAAAGCCCGTGCACAAGCATACGGTCGGGGCTTCTATCCTTTGGAGAACGCCATGGGTTACGACATCCCCGAGGGCGAGTCGTGGACCACCAACTGGCTGAAACACAAGCCTGGTGAGGAGATGTCGGAAACCGACTATCGCCGTGGCCGTGCCTATACCATGGTCAACAAATTCGTGTCATCGGCTGCCCATTTGGCAGGCAACCGAATGGTGAGTTGCGAGGAGATGACCAACACCTACAATGTGTTCAACATGACCTTGGAGCAATTGAAGATCGGAGGCGACCAAAGTGCCATCTCTGGCGTGACCCACAGCATTTATCATGGCTTCAACTACTCACCCAACCTCGAGGTGGACTTCCCCGGCTGGGTGCGCTACGGGGCCTATTACAGCGAAAACAATCCCTGGTGGCCATACTTCAAGGTTTATAACGACTACAAGGCCCGCCTCTCCTACGCTTTGCAGCATGGCACCTATTATGCCGACATCGCCATCTTGAATCCCGAAAACGACATGTGGAGCACCATCGGGATGCAGAACGAGCCTTTCCCCAACACCACCCGAGCCCCTTATAAAACGATGGTTTGGGAGGCCATTAATAAATGTGGTGGCGGAGTGGATTACGTGAGCGAAAACATCATCAATAAAGGCGAGATGCGTCATGGCGCGTTTTGTTTTGGCGACCGCCGCTACAACACATTGATAATCATTGATATAGAACGTATGCATCCTGAAACTGCCGAACACCTTTTGCGCTTCGTTGAGGGCGGTGGCCGGTTGCTTTGCATCGACACCATTCCCTATCAGTCATTGGAGTTGAGCGGTGATATCGTCATGAAAGATTCCGTTGTCCAAAGTTGTTTTGAGCAGATTCGAGCCTTTGACGACCGTTTCATCTTTGTGGAACCGCCCAAGGAAGGCTTCATCCCTTGGTACGACAGTCTGATGCACGTCTATAACCTGCCTCATTACCTCGACATTGAAACTCCCGACCCCTTCGTGATGCAAAACCGCTACACCACCGACGACGGGAGTGAGATGCTCTTTTTGGTGAATAGCCATCGCTATCAATCGCACCAAACCAAGATCACTTTCCATCGCGAATTAACCCATCGCAACGATCCTTGGGTTTGGGATCTTCACACTGGTGAACGATATCCATTGACTTTGAACGTGGACGACAGTTATGATTTCGACTTGGGTCCTGCTGAATCGATGTTAATCGTGTTTGAGCGTAGCGGAGTAAGTAAGCGCCCCCGGCTTAGCGAGACAACCCCAACGGCGCTGCATAACTCCCTTCGGTCGTTACGAATGCGCCTTTTGGGGTTGCCTCGCACGCTTACGGGGTCGCTTACTTACTCCCCAACGATGGGCGAATCTTTCGGAAATCCCTGCGCTCACAATGATGTATTCGATGACCTCTCCTCTAATTGGGATGTTGAACTGGTTCACGCTCGCCTAGACACCACCATCCATGCCCATTTCGACACCCTTTTTGACCTGAAAGATCATCCTGATTTCCAGCATTTCGCCGGAACCATCGTCTATCGGAAAACCATCCAAAACATTGGAAACATCCTCGACCTAGGACTGGTAGAAGGCATCAGCGAGGTATTTGTCAACGGTCAATCCGCTGGGGTAAAGTATTATGGCCGCCGCCAATACGACATCAGTGACCTGCTTCATGAAGGCGACAATGAACTCGAAATCCGCGTCACCACCACCTTAGGCAATTACTTGAAAACCTTCACCAAAGAAGATAATCCCACGGTTTGGATCTACGTAAACCATCCAAAACGCAATCAACCCTTGCAGCCGATGGGAATGATTGGACCGGTTACGATATCCAAATAGAGACCACCTCGACAACCCAACCGTCTTCAGTCTTCTTAACTTGATAATCAGTTCCCCAATTGAGTTCACTTTTGACAACCTTGAAACCACCATTTTCTTGTTTTACCGTAATGATATTTCGTTGTCTCAGGTCATTTCGGAACTGATCTTTTGTTTTTTCATATTCCTCTGAAGTTAGAAAAATGACCCTAACGTTTTTTGGCTGAACGCCCATGATATCCAAATCATCTGTCAGTATCATTACTGTGGGTGTAGTATCAGTGGCAAAATTGGGCTCGTCTTTTTTATCAAAAGGAAGAAAAAGGAAGGAATCCTTTTCACTATAATAATGACTTTCGGGTTCGTCATTGATAATAGCCTCGTAAACGATGGTTTTTTCTGTTCTTGGCACGTTACATCTTGGGTTCAAATCCAAATTATCGGGAATACCATCGTTGTCGGTATCAACATTATGAGAATCTGTCCTTAATTTAGTTTCTTCAATGTCGGTCAGTCCATCGCCATCGGAATCCATCCGTAATGTTTCCATATCGATGGTAAGCAACAAACCGTCTTTAGTAACCTTATATCCTGGATTCGAAAATAAAGGAGACGAAACCCATTTTGTCATACATGCCTCAATCTGGATATTGCCTTCATCGTCAATCAAAGGATATTTCGAGTGCCACTTGACGAATAAGGGATCCGATTGAGTTAGTCCCGTATAGTAATAATCCCAAGTCTTGCCATTATCGGACGAAAAAGCCACACTTATTCCATTATAACCTTTATCATAGCGATTATCCAAATAAACGATGGCCTCAACGGACTCTTTTTCGCCATGTTTTATGATGTGAAGCTTGTCGATTCCTGCAACAAGCTGCTTCCTTATGGGAGTCGGATTGTCAGAATTTTTCCAATACACAGCTGAAACCGAATCCTGATAAGGAGTTCCACGGGTTGACTCGGAATAAGGTGAAAAATCGGCGATTCTTTTATAGTGAAAAGATCCGATTTGATGTGGCGTCACTTTCTTTTGGGTAGAACATCCCGCCAACAACATGGTTGCCAGCAAAATCATCCAAAGTTTTTTCATCGCTTTATTTCGTTTTCGCAAAGATACATACAATTTGCTATCTTTGCAAAAATAGTTAGAGGGTGATCACAAAGTAGTAGCGGGTACGTCATTGCGAGCGGAACGAAGTGAAGCGCGGCAATCCAACCAGAACCATCCTTGTCCGGGTCAAGTTGGATTTTCTCCCTTCGGTCGAAGAGCCTTCGGGTTGCCACGTCGCTCCGCAAGCTCCGCTCCTCGCAATGACGTCTAGCGCGCCCTTTAGGTCACTCTCTTAAAAGGAATTTGATAATAATGAAAAGAGCACTATTAATTACTCTATTTACCCTGCTGTTAGACCTTGGACATGCTTCCGCCCAAGAAGCCAAACCCGTTTATAATGCCTCGAAGTTCGGCATCCGCAGCGACGGGGTGACCATGAACACCCGCAGCATCCAGTTCGCCATCGACTGGATCGCCGAACAAGGCGGCGGCACCCTTCGTTTCTGGGTAGGCCGATACCTCACGGGAAGCATCCACCTGAAGTCGAACGTCACCATCGAACTGATGGAAGGCGCCGTGCTTGTCGGTAGCACCAATCCCTTCGACTACGACCGCCTTGTCGCCACCAGCGACCATGCCCTCATCATGGCGGAAGGCGTCGAAAACATCAAGCTACTCGGCATTTACAACAGCGGCGGCTGCATCGAAGGCCAGGGAAGGGAACTGGGCAACAACTGCACCGATCTGGTCCACAAAGGCCTGATGAAAGACAAGCTCAGCAACGACCGTGTGGGCGAAGGCTTCCGCCCAAGGCTGCTGCTGTTCAGGGAATGCAAGAATGTGGAGGTGGACAACGTCACCTTCCGCGACGCCGCCAACTGGGTGTGCATGTACGACCAGTGCGAGAACGTGAAGGTGAACAACGTACGGGTGCAAAGCACGGCCTTCTGGAACAACGACGGCATCGACATCGTGGACTGTGACGGTTTCCTGCTCACCAACAGCTACATCAATGCCAGCGACGATGCCATCTGTTTGAAGTCGCACAGCGCCAAGAAGCTGTGCCAAAACATCGAAGTTCGCAACTGCACTGCCAGAAGCTCAGCCAGCGGCATCAAGTTCGGCACCATGGGCGCAGGAGGATTCAAGAACGTGAAAATCATCAACAACGTGGTGTACGACACCTACCGCAGCGCCATCACCATCCAGAGCGTGGACGGCGGCATCTGCGAGAACATCCTGGTGGACTCCCTCCATGCCACCAACGTGGGCAACGCCATCTATCTGAACATCGGCGCCCGCCGCGACAAGCAGAGTTTCATGGACGGCATCACCCTCCGCAACCTCTATGCCGAGGTGGCCGCCACCAAACCCGATGCCGGCTACGAATACGAAGGCCCTGTCGAAGACCTGCCCCGCAACATCTCGCCCTGTGGCATCATCGGACTGAAAGACAGCAAGATCAAGAACGTCACCTTGGAGCACATTGAGATCGTGTTTCCCGGCGGCGGCGATCCGCACTATGCCCATGTCGGCCTCGACGAACTCGACAAGGTACCCGAGATGCCCAAGGCCTATCCCGAGTTCTCGCAACATGAGGAGCTCCCCGCCTGGGGCTTCTTCATCCGCCATGTCGACGGGTTGACCATGCGCGACATCAAACTGACCGCCTTGAAGAAAGACTACCGCACCGCCATCGTGATGGACGACGTCAACAGCCACGATATCAGCGGATTAGTCGTAGAAGAACCTGAACAAGGAGCCAAGGAACCCGTTTTTGAGCGAAAATGACCGCTCGCTGGAGAAACAAACTGCAACCCTGTAATCGGACGACCATGAAATACGCTACCAAACGACTGGCTTTCATTTTTTCGGCGCTCATCACCCTGGCCTCCTGCCACGAAAAGCAGCCCGTCGCCATCACGCACCCCAACGTGGAACAACAGGCCCAGCCGCAAGCCCTGGCCACCAACGAGCCCCGCTTCAGCTGGCAATACGAAAGCAGCGAGAACGAGGTCCTGCAGCTCGATTACCGCATTGTCGTCGCTTCCAGCGAACGGTTGGCGAAGAAAGGCGTGGGCGACCTCTGGGACTCCGGTACGGTCCCGTCGAGCCGGATGCTCCTCATTCCCTACCAAGGCAAACCCTTGGACAGCCGCGACCGGGCCTATTGGAAGGTGGTCGCCACCGTAAGTTGTGGAGATCGGAGCATGACGGTGGAGAGTCAAGTCAACACATTCGAAATCAGCTTATTGCATCCAGAAGACTGGGAAGCCCAGTGGATCGGTCGCGAGTTCAACGATGACGTGATGGTGGGGCACACCCGCCTGGCCGCCCGTTACCTGCGCAAGACCTTCAAGACCCAAGGCGCCGTCAAGGAAGCCCGGCTCTACGTCATTGGACTCGGCGTGTACAGCGCCTTCCTCAACGGCCAGGAGGTCGCTCCCGAGGAGCTGCTCAAGCCCGCCCTCTCCGACTATGACAAGCGGGTGTATTTCAATGCCTACGATGTCACCTCGCTCCTCAAGCGAGGCGAGAACGCCTTGGGCGTCGTCCTCGAAGGGGGACGTTATACGGCCGTGCGTTACACGCCCGGCGCCCTCTGGGGCGGGCTCAGCCACACCATGCACTATGGCGTGCCCAGGCTTCTGCTCCAGCTGGAGATCACCTACCGCGACGGCCGCCGACAGTGCATCGTCAGCGACCCCAGCTGGAAGATGACCAACAAAGGCCCTATCCGCACCGCCAACGAGTTCGACGGCGAGACCTACGACGAACACTACGCGCTCGGCGACTGGACCCGGGCCGGCTACGACGACGGGGACTGGCTCGAAGCACAGCTCATGGAAGCTCCCAAGGGCGTCCTCACACCCCAACCCAATCCCAACATCAAGGTGCAGGAGGTGTTACGGCCCGTCGCCCTCTTCCAGCACGGCGACGCCTGGTACCTCGACATGGGCCAGAACATGGTGGGCGTACTGGGCATCCACCTCTCCGGACAACAGCCTGGCGACACCCTCACCTTGCGCTTTGCCGAACTGCTCGCCGACGACAGCACCCTCTACACGGCCAACCTCCGTGGCGTGGAAGCCACCGACCGCTACATCGTTGCCAGCACCGATCCCTTCCATTGGCATCCCAGCTTCACCTACCACGGCTTCCGTTACGTGGAGCTCAAGGGACTGCGTGCGACGCCTTCCCTCGACGATTTCGAAGGCAGGGTGTTCTACGACGAGATGGCCACCACCGGTTCGTTCGAGACCTCCAACGAGATCCTCAATGCCGTATACCGCAACGCCTATTGGGGCATCCGTGGCAACTACCGCTCCATGCCCACCGACTGTCCCCAACGCGACGAGCGCATGGGCTGGACGGGTGACCGCACCACCGGCGTCTATGGCGAGTCGTATCTCTTCGACAACCACCGGCTCTATGCGAAGTGGCTCACCGACGGCGAAGACGCCCAACGCCCGAACGGCTCCATTCCGGACGTCTTTCCCGCCTATTGGGTCCGCTATTCCGACAACATGACCTGGCCCGGGGCCTTTGTCACCGTGGCCGACATGCTCTACACCCGTTTCGGCGACGACCGCCCCATCCGGCAACACTACGAGGCCATGAAACGCTGGATGGTCCACATGCGGGACCGCTATTGCACCGACGGCATCCTCACCCAAGACACCTATGGCGACTGGTGCATGCCTCCCGAGTCGCTGGAGCTGATCCATTCCCGCGATCCCCAACGCATCACCGGGCCCGAGGCCATCTCCACCCCCTTCTACTGCTATCTGGCCGGCAAGATGGTCCGGTTTGCCGAGCTGATGGGACGACCCGACGACGTACAGTATTTCGAGGAGGCCATCGCCCGTTCCACCGATGCCTACAATGCCCGGTTCCTGGATCCGAAGACGGGGCGTTACGCCAACAACACCGTCACCGCCAACCTCCTGCCCTTGTGGTTCGGGATGGTACCCGACTCGCTTCAGGACCAGGTGTTTGCCAACATCGTGGACAAGACCGAACACGAATGTGGAGGCCATGTCTCTACCGGTGTCATCGGCATCCAACAGCTGATGCGCACCCTCACCGAACATGGACGCGGCGACCTCGCCCTGAAGATCGCAGCCAACGACACCTACCCCAGCTGGGGCTACATGGTTCGCAACGGCGCCACCACCATCTGGGAACTCTGGAACGGCAACACCGCCGACCCTGCCATGAACAGCGGCAACCACGTCATGCTCCTCGGCGACCTTCTCCTTTGGGAATACGAATACCTGGCTGGCATCCGCGTCGACTTGTCGGTCCCCCCAGCCTGCAATGCGCAACAGCCAACCCCTGCTACGCGCCTCACCCTCAAGCCCTATCCCCTCGACGGCCTGGACTTCGTGAACGGCACCTATGAATCCGTGTTGGGTCGCATCGAGAGCCGTTGGCGGCGCGACGGAGACCGTTTCGAATGGGACATCGTGATTCCCGCCAACACCACGGCCGAGGTTTGGCTGCCTACCGCAAACGGATATGAAACAAAGACTTACAGCAGCGGCAAGCATCATCTTTCGTCAAGACTGTAAGGCCATAAACCCCTCCGCCTTGGAATGGTTTTTGCTTGGTATTCTCTTTTGTCTAACCACGAAAAACAACGAAAAATGAAAGCAATTCGCATTCTGTTTCTGGCCATCCTCTTCATGATGGCGTCAGCCGCCTCCGCCCAAGCCGTCTACAACAGCAGCGGCTCACGCTGTGGAACCATTGAGAGCGGGGGCACTGTGCGCAACTCCAGCGGCTCCAGCGTCGGCAAGTTCGACAGCGACGGCACCATCCGCAATTCCTCCGGTTCGAGCATCGGAAAGATCGACCGGGACGGCACCATCCGCAACAGCTCCGGTTCCAGCATCGGCAAGGTCAACAGTGACGGCACGGTGCGCAACAGCTCCGGCTCCAGCATGGGCAAGGTCGAGAGCGACGGTACCGTACGCAACAGCTCCGGCTCCAGCATCGGCAGGGCCCAAGGCATCCCCCGTGAATGGGTCGCCGCCTATTTCTTCTTCTTTCCGTTCTATTAGTATAGGCGACTTCCTCACTTGAAGCTCAAAAGAAAACAATCTCGCCACCTTCTCCCTCCAAGAGAAGGTGGTTTTTTTGTCCATTAAAAAAGTCACTTTTTTCTTGCACAAACCAAAAGATTTGTATTTTTGCTGAAAAATATGAATTTTCATACAAAACATACAAATCATGTTAGAAGAACAAGGCAAATACATCTTCGGGATCGTCAAAGTAGGCGACCGCGGACAAATCGTCATCCCGAAGGATGCGCGTGAACTCTACGGCATTAAGGCAGGCGACAGCTTATTGGTACTCGGCGACAAAAAAGGCATGGCCTTGCTGAAAACCGAGATCTTTCAAGACAAAATCAACGAGGTATTAAACGAAGACTGACCATGGAACGCAAACATTATCTGGACAACCTCCGCTGGGTGACGGTGCTTTTGGTGCTGTTTTACCACGTCTTTTATTTCTACAACAACAAGGGGGTCTTCGGTGGCATCGGCGGGTTTGGCGAATATCCTCAATACCCACAGTACCAAGACATCGTGATGTACATCCTCTACCCCTGGTTCATGCCCATCCTCTTTTTGTTGGCAGGCATCAGTTCCCGTTATGCCTTGGAGAAGCAGTCGGCCAAGGAGTGGTTCAAGGCCCGTACCCGCAAACTCCTGGTGCCCGGCACAATCGGCCTCTTTGTGTTCCATTGGATGGTCGGCTATTTCAATACCGTCGTGGCGTCCAGACAAGGCGTGTTCGACGGCGTCCCGGCCATAGCAAAGTATTTCATGATGGCCTTCAGCGGCACAGGACCGCTGTGGTTCATCCAAGTGTTGTGGTTGCTAAGTCTGGTCTTGTTGCTCGTTCGGGCGCTCGACCGGAAGGACCGCTTCTACCACTGGTGCGGCAAGGCCAATTACGTGGTCATCCTCCTGTTGGGCGTGCTGTTCTGGGTGGGCGAGCAAACCCTCGTCAAAGATCCCCGTCCCGCAAGCCTCGACGGCCTTTTGAACCTCTACAAGCCCTGCTTCTACCTGTTCCCCTACTTGCTGGGCTATTTTGTGTTCGCCCACGACGCGGTACAGGAGAAACTGGAGAAAGCCTGGATCCCGCTGATGGCCGGTGCCGTCGCTGCCGGCACGGTGCTGGTGGTCACCACCTTCGGCCAGGACAACACCTCACCGCAGTATCTGGGCCGTCCGCTCAATAGCCTCTATGGTTGGCTGATGTGTTTGGCGATGATCGGCTGGTTCAAGGCGAAGTTCAACCGCACGGGCGCTTTCGCGGGATACATGACCCGTTCCAGCTATGGGATCTATATCGTTCACTATCTGGTGATTGCATCGCTTGGTTACATGATGAAGATGTATACCAGCCTGGCCCCCTGGATGATGTATGCCATCCTCTTCGTGGCCGTGATGTTGCTCTCACCAGCGCTTTACGAAATCATCAGGCGCATCCCCTTGATCCGATGGTGTGTGCTGGGAATCAAGAAAAAACCGGCAAAGGCGTAAAGAAGTGCACCCTGGCTTGCTGAGGCCGGCCTATCAGTTTTTCCTGAAAACACTGCCGATCACGATCAGAATCGGATAGATCTCAAGACGTCCGAACAGCATCAAGACGGTGCTGAAGAGCTTCATGAAGTCGGACAGTCCGGCGTAATTGCCCATCGAACCGACTTCGCCGAAGCCCGGACCCACGTTGCCGATACAGGCAATGGAGGCCGACAAGCCGGTTTGGAAATCCATGCCTCCAGCCGTGTAGACCACCATGCCGAGGCCAACGATCAGGATATACAACATGATGAAGGTCATCACCGAAGCCACCTCCCCCTCCGTCTTGGTGCTTCCATCCATTCTCACATAGCCGTATTTGTAGGGGTGCATTAGGGTCTTGAACATCTCCGAGGATCCCTTCATGGCCATCCACACCCGGTCGATCTTGATGCCACCCGAGGTCGATCCCGAGCATCCGCACACCAGCGATCCAATCAGGATGATTGCCTTGCAGAAGCCAGGCCACAGGTTGGTATCGGCCGTGGCAAAGCCCGTGGTGGTGGAGATGGAGCACATCTGGAACGAAGCAACCCGGAACGCTTCACGGAACGTGCCATAGGTGCCAAACCACAGCAAGTATAGCGTCATGCACAGGATTCCGATGAGGACCGCACCAAGGAACACCCGCACGATCTTGGTGTTGAACAGGTTCTTGCGATTGGAAACGCTGGGCCAGAAAGTAGCAAAGATCAGGCTGAAATTGATGCCCGCCAACAACATCGAGACCGAGAGGATGGCCTCAATGGCCTCGCTGTCGAAGGCGGCGATGCTGAGGTTCTTCGTGCTGAAGCCGCAGGTGCTGCAGGCCGACATGGCGTGGGTGATGGCGTCGAACCAGGTCATGCCTGCCAAATGCAAGCCAATCGACGAAGCCAAGGTCAGGCCCACATAGACCGCAAGAAGGCGGTAGACGAACTGTTTCCGACGGCCTCGGTAATACTCCTTGGCGATGGACGACAGCTCCATGCCGGCCAACTGGGCCTGCTTGTCGTTACGGGTGGAGATCACGATCGAGATCAGCGACACCACGCCAACGCCGCCGATCCAGGCCGTGGCGATCCGCCAAAACAGCAGACCTTTCGGAACCGCCTCGATGTCGTTTAGGATGGAGGCACCCGAGGTGGTGAACCCCGAGACGCTCTCGAACAAGGCGTTGACGAAAGTGAACTCCCGCCCATACAACACAAAGGGCAACGCCCCAAACAGGCAGGCGGCCAACCAACAAAACGTTACGATAAAATAACCTGCCTTACGGTCGATCCGCTGCCTCGCTTTGGTAGACAGGAGGCAAGCCAATCCAGCGGCCAAGGTGACACCCGAGGAGATCAGAAGCGGAAAGAGGCTGGCGTCCCGGTGATCCACAAAGGCGATCAAGGCTGAAAAGGCAATCAGCAAGAAGAGGCCCAAGAGCGTAAAACCGACAAACCGTATGGTGATCTTAAAGATGTCCATTCCATTTTTTAGAAAAAGCAAAAATATTTTTCAGAATTCTATTGGGCAATACAATATTGTTTATCTTTGTATTGATAATAATCAATAAAGATGACCCTACAACAGTTGGAATACATCGTGGCCGTGGACGAACACCGCTATTTTGTGAAAGCAGCGGAGGCCTGCGGAGTGACCCAATCGACCTTGAGCCTGATGATCAAAAAGCTGGAAGAGGAATGGGACGTCACGATCTTCCGTCGCAACACCCATCCCGTTGAGGCGACGGAGACCGGCAGGAAACTCATCGAGGAAGCCAAGATGGTGCTCTACCACACCAAACAGTTGGTCGAGCTGACCCAGTCGGAGAAAGAACTCGCCTCAGGTCCTTTGCGCGTCGGCATGATCTCGACCGTAGCCCCCGTGCTGATGCCCAAGACGTTCGGTTACCTAAGCGCCTTCTATCCCGACATCAAGCTCCAAGCCCTCGAGATGCGCTCTGCCGCCATCGTCGAAAGCCTGAAAAAAGCGGAGATCGACATGGGCGTCCTCACCTCGCCCATCAACGACAAGGAGCTGCTTGAGCTACCCTTATACCACGAACGGTTCTTCGCCTACATCGTTGACGAGGACATTTTGGACACCCACGAGTCCATCGAACGCAGCCACCT
>JAEEGL013168052.1_pt1 | contig 11621 bp, 9 predicted proteins | sample 9134231 | NCBI WGS metagenome assembly JAEEGL01 (sample SAMN16246548, study PRJNA631951) | gut metagenome | biome: gut microbiome; feature: rumen; material: fiber-attached | host: Bos | place: Iran: Karaj | collected 2018-10 | reverse complement strand
GTAGGAATGAAGCGTAATGTTGCTCTCAACCATGTCTGAAACGCTGTAAGTTCCTAAAAACCTGAATGAGATAGGAAACAGGATGTAATAGGACATCAACACGCCGACGATGAAAAGGACGAATACGATGATGGCAACTCGGACGGAGTACTTGCGTTCGTTTTCGTACAACGCAGGCGTGACGAAGCGGAACAATTCATAAATAATATATGGTGAGGCGCCCAATAATCCAAGATAAAACGCCGCTGTGACATGGGTCATGAATTGGCTGGAAAGCTCCGTGGCGATGAGGTTGACGTGGTATTCGTCGAAACTGAAACTTGACCCTAACCAGTGCAGGAACTTCTCGATGTAGCGGTAGGTGATGAAGTCCCATTGACTGGGGGCCAAAAGCATGCGGAAAGTCCAGTCTTTAAAGCAGAAAACAACAATGGCAATCACCATGACAGCTACAAGGATACGAAGCAACATCTGGCGTAGCTCCTCGAGGTGCTCGCCGAAAGTCATGGCGTTGGAATCGTGGTGTTCTACGCCCATAGCAACAAACCGCAACAGATGATGAGGCCTGTGACAAACAGGTCGATGATGCAGAAGCCCATGATATCCTTCGCGTTGAGCTTGGCGATAGCTAAGGCGGGCAGAGCCCAGAAGGGCTGGATGAGGTTAGTCCAGGCGTCACCCCATGAGATGGCCATTCCTGTTAAGCCGGGATCCACGCCCAAAGCGGCACCAGCGGTGAACATGATAGGTGCTTGGATGGCCCAGTGACCGCCACCTGAAGGGACAAACATATTCAGGATGGCAGCACAGAGGAAAGTGAACAGGGGATAGGTCTTCGGGGTGGAGATGGCCACACAGGCGTTGCTGATGACGGTGCCGAGGCAGATGCCCGAAGCACCCACACCAGTGATGATGCCCATGATGCCAGCATAGAATGGGAATTGCAAAATGATTCCCGCTGCTCCGCTCACTGACTTACCAAAGGCTCTCACGTAGGCGAGTGGCGTGCCATGCAAGATGATGCCGGTAAACAGGAAGAGCATGATGACGGAACCCAAGTCGAAGGCACCTTTTCTGACGAACAGGTGGATGACCAGGTACGAGAGACCTAACAAAGCGATGATCCAGGCCAACAGACGGCTGTTCTCCATCTTTTCAGCAGGTGAGCTTGCCTCGGGGGCAGGAGAGTGCTCCTCTTCATGTAGTAAAGCAGGATCCACGGCAATCACCATATCCTTCTTGGGATGCATCAATGCGTTGACCACTACAATGGCGATGATGACGATGCCCACCATGATGAGGTTTTGTGGGGCGAGGACGGTCTGACTCACAGGAACGGGGTTCTGCAGCGCTCCTTTGGTAATCTCTTTCAGCCCTGATCCAGGGGTAGCCATGGTCAACGGGATGGAACCGGAGAGACCGGCGTGCCACACCACGAAGCCACTGTAGGCTGAGGCGATCAACAGACGGTAGTCCACGCCGCGCAACTTACGGGCGATTTCCTTGGCGAAGATGACACCCACAATGAGCCCGAAGCCCCAGTTGATCCAGCAAGCGATGGCGGAGATGACCGTCACCAAGGCGATGGCTCCAGCCGGTGTCTTGGGTTTTGAGGCCAAGGCACTGATGCCTTTCTTGATGGCGGGGGCGGCTGCCAGAGCAGATCCACTCACCAGCACCAAGGCCATCTGCATGGCGAAAGCCAGCAGTGACCAAACGCCGTTGCCCCAGTGCTCGATGACTTCGAGTGGGGTTTGATGGCATACTGGAATGGCAATGATGAAAGCCAAAAGGGTGAGAATCACCGCAAAGATGAAAGGTTCAGGCAGATATTTCTGAACGAGCTTTACGCAGAATCGGATGAGTCGTTGAAACATGGTATAATGGCTTTATTCCACCATGATTTTGAGGATTTCCACGTCGGTTTCCTTCATGCCGAGGCGGCCCAGGCGTCCGATGTGGTCGATGGTCTCTTCCACGTCGTTGCCTACGATGCCGTCGCCACCGAGGAGTTCGTTGCCTTTTTTGGCCATCTCGTAGCCGAGGATGCCTGACTCCACTGAGACGGCAATCTTACCGGCGCATGAGGGCTTGGCGCCGTCGCACACGATGCCGGCGGCGATGCCGAGAGCGTTCTCCAGAGTATGGTCGATGACGTTCAAGCTCTCGCCCATGAGATAGGCAATGCCGCAGCCTGAGGCACAGCCGGCGCTAACGGCACCACAGTAGGCTGATAGCCTGCCGATGCCCGTCTTTTGGTGAATGGCCACCAGGTTAGAGAGAGCGATGGCGCGGATGGTGCGTTCCTCGTCGATATGGTATTCCTCAGCGTAGGCAAGGATGGGCAGACTGACGGTCATGCCTTGGTTGCCACTGCCTGAGTTGATGATCACGGGCATCTCGCAGCCGCTCATGCGGGCGTCGCTTCCTGCGGCGGCCCAAGCTCTGGCCTTGATGCGGATGTCGTTGCCGAAGCTTAGGATGGTGCTTCCGATATTGGCGCCCCAGTTGTTCTTTAGGCCTTCCATGGCGATGGCCTTGTTGCACTCAATCTGCGGACCGATGATGGGCTTCAGCTCTTCGATGTCGACCGTATTGGCGAAGTCGTATATCTTCTTCATGCAAAGGCATTTACGGTCGGTGAGCTTGGCGTTAGCATCGGCTTCGTAACCTGAGTCGAACAGCACCTGGTCATTCCTCTCGATCTTCACGATGTTGGTATGGTGACCAGCGATGCGGACGCTTGCAGATTGGTTGCCGTCGTAAAGGGTCACGGTGACGTCGAGTTGAGCGATGACGTTGAGCGGAACGATGGTCATCAGGGTGTCCTCAAGGAACTTGGAGATGGCTTGCTTCTGTTCGGGGGTTACCTCAGCGATGACTTCCAGAGCTTTGTCTGGGTTGCCGGCTACGATGCCAGCTGCCACGGAGGCTTTCAGACCTTTCATGCCCTTGGTGTTGGGCACGATGACGCTCTTTACATTCTTGATGATGTTGCCGCTGGCTTTGATCTCTACCCGTTTAGGCAGGACACCCAACACCTCGCGCGCCTTGGCGGCGGCGTAGGCCAGACAGATGGGTTCAGTACAGCCCATGGCGGGCACAAGTTCTTCTTTCAGGATAGCCAGATAGGACTGGTAACAACAATCAGATTTATCCATATTAATTACTTCTTGAAATCATCACTAAACTCACTTCTACATCGTCGTTTTCGGAGATCAGCTCGATCCAGGTGTTGTTCTCGCTGAACCATTTATATTGGCCGCCGATGCGGAAGATATAAGTCTTTTCTTCTTCGCTCTCGTTGATGGCGAGCACGAAACCACCGTTCTTGCCGCTTTCGCTGCCGAAGGAGACAATCATCGGGAAGCTCTTGCCTGGAGTGAGGTTGCGGGCCTTCAGGATGATGTAGTTGGAACGACGCGAAGCCACATCAACAGGGTTGAAGGTGAAACGGCGAGGCGTGTTGGCCGTCATGGTGAAAGCATCCTTGTTGAGCTCATAAAGCTTGTTGTCTTCAATGATCTTGTTGATGCGGGCAATCATTTCGGTGGGGTAGGTCTCGCCGATGTTCAGTTCTTCGGCTTTAGCGTAGGCTTCGACAGCCTTGTCGAACGACTTGGAGGCATATTGCTTGTCGCCTTCCTTGACGAATGCGTTATACTGTGGACGGAGCGATTCTATTCTTTCGCGTTCCAGGCGCTCAGCTTCCGCTAAACGTTCACGTTCAATGCGAGCAGCTTCCTCAGCGGCGGCGATTTGGGCCAAAATACCGTCAATCTCTGCGATCTTGGCAGTGGCGATGGCATTTCCAGCGTCAACGGCGAAGACCTCTTGGTATTTGTTTTTGGCTTCCACGTATTTTTCTTCGGCAAGGAGTCCGTTGGCTGCGCTAAGGATGTCTTGGATTTGGGCCTGACGAGCTGCTTCAGCAGCAGCTGCGGCTTCTGCTGCTAAACGCGCTGCCTCGGCCTCTGCGGCGAGTCGTGCTGCCTCTTCCTCGGCAGCTTTTCGGGCAGCTTCCTCAGCGGCCAGACGTGCGGCTTCCTGTTCTGCTGCGATACGTGCGGCCTCGGCTTCGGCGGCTAACCTAGCGGCTTCTTGCTCTGCAGCGATTCGAGCAGCCTCTTCAGCGTCTTGTTGAGCGATAAGAGGATCGAGTCGAGCGATCATATCGGTGGCGTAAGCATCACCGGCAACAACAGCCAATGCGTTCTGGTATTGCACCTTAGCATCTTTGTATGACTTGCTTTCATACATGCGGTCGGCCTCGGCGATGATGGCGTTGTAACGGTCGTTGATGTCCTTTGAACCTTGCAGCTCTTGTAGCTTTTGTTGTGCCTGAACATTGTCAGGGAAGATTTCCAAGGCCTGGTTCAGCTTTTGGATGGCACCGTCGAAGTTCTTGCGGAGTGCGAGGTTGTTGGCCTCCTCGGTCAGCGTGTTGAAACGGGTTACTTTCTCGTTATAGAGCGACTGGAGCCGCTTGGCTTCAGCAATGCGTTCTTTCGGAAGGTTGTCGTTGGGGAAGATCGCCTTAGCGGTCTCAAACTGCATGATAGCAGCATCGAAATTCTCTTCTTCCAACAGCGTGTTGCCTTGTGCGATAGCGGTATCGTAGGCATCTTGCTTATCTTGGCGTTCCTTGAGGATGGCTCTGATGGTCTCGGCCTGAGCGCCAACATACTTGTCGTCAGGGAAGATAGCCAAAGCCTTGTCGTATTCAGCCAAAGCCTCAGCATATTTATTCTGTGCGTTGAAGGCGTCGCCGGCATCGAGGTGGGCATAGAAAATCTCCTGCCGCTCACTATCTTCCTGAATCTTCACCAAGGTCTGGTCAAGCTTTTTCTTGGCTTCCGCATCGTTGGGTTTCCGTTTCAATGCCATTTCATAATAGGTTTTGGCACTGATATAATCCTTGTCTGAAAACTTCGTATTGCCGCTGCGCATCAGCGATTCGTAACTCTCGTTATTTTGTGCCTGGATACCATTGGAACACAGTACCGCTGCACCAAATAAAATCCCAAATATGATATATCTTCTCATTTTCTAAATTCTTATCTTTTTTCTCTTATCTCTTAACTGATAACGCCGTCTTTTATTGTGATGGTTCGGTCTGACATGGCGGCTAAGTCGGGGTTGTGGGTGACGATGACGAAGGTCTGTCCCAACTCATCGCGGAGCCTGAAAAACAGCTGATGCAGCTCTTGGGCCGATTTTGAGTCGAGGTTGCCTGAAGGCTCGTCGGCAAGCACCACGGCTGGCTTGTTGATCAAGGCGCGGGCCACGGCAATGCGTTGTTGCTCACCGCCCGAAAGCTCTGAAGGCTTATGATCTTTTCTATTTGTTAGATTTAGATAATCGAGGAGTTGCATGGCGTGCTTGACGGCTTCGTCTTTCGGCGTCCCACCGATATAAGCGGGAATGCAGATGTTCTCTAATGCCGTGAACTCAGGCAGTAAGTGGTGGAATTGAAACACAAAACCGATGTTCTTATTCCTGAACTCTGCCAAAGCCTTGTCGTTGAGTTTGTTGACCTCTGTACCGTCGATGAGGAGCGATCCTTGGTCGGCACGATCGAGCGTGCCGATAATGTGGAGTAGGGTGGATTTGCCAGCTCCCGAAGCTCCCACGATGCTCACGATCTCTTGCTTTGCGATATGCAGGTCGATCCCCTTGAGCACTTCAAGGTTCCCGTATGACTTATGGATGTCTGTCGCTTGAATCATACCGATGATTTAAAGTTGCAAAAATACGGATATTTCTTGAATGTAGGTTCAAAAACTGTATCTTTGCCTTTTTAAAGCACTTTCCCCATGGCAAATACAAAGATTCAGCAGAAGTATGACGCATTTGTGGCCTATTTCGAGGAACACATGCCCTTGGCGACGTCGGAACTGAAGTTTCGCAATACCTACGAGTTGCTTGTGGCAGTCATTCTCTCCGCCCAATGTACTGACAAGCGGGTGAACATGACTACACCAGCGCTGTTTGAGCGTTTTCCTGATCCTGAAACGATGGCGGCATCGACGGAGGAGGAGATTTATACCTATATTAAATCGATCTCGTATCCGAACAACAAGGCTAAGAATCTGTTGGGTATGGCCAAGACTTTGGTGAGTGATTACGGTGGGGTAGTACCTGATAATATGGAGGATCTGCAACGGTTGCCTGGCGTGGGCCGTAAGACGGCTAACGTGATGATGGCGGTGGCTTTCAACCAGCCTGCCATGCCGGTCGATACGCATGTGTTCCGTGTGGCCAATAGGATAGGCCTGACCAAGAATTCAAAGAATGTGATGACGACGGAGCATACCTTGGTGAAGTATTTCCCGAAAGAGGTGCTTTCCAATGCGCACCATTGGCTGATTTTGCACGGACGTTACGTCTGTCATGCTCGCAAACCAATGTGTGAAAAATGTGGAATTATTAATATTTGTGATTATTATAAGAAAAAAATATTATCTTTGCAACTGGATAAATAGTGTGTAAATAATTAATAATTAAAAATAAATAGTTATGACTACAGAAAAATCACAGGAAGATGCCCAAAAAATCAAGCAGGAGAAGCTGAAAGCTTTGGAAGCTACATTGGGCAACATTGAGAAAAACTTTGGCAAAGGCAGCATCATGCGTTTGGGTGCCGAGGCCGAAAAGATGGAGTCCATCTCCACCGGTTCATTGGGCCTTGACTATGCTTTAGGCGTAGGTGGTCTGCCCAAAGGCAGGATCATCGAGATCTATGGTCCCGAGAGTTCAGGTAAGACGACCTTGGCTTTGCACGTTGTCGCCGAGGCACAGAAAAAGGGTGGCATCGCCGCTTTTATTGACGCTGAGCATGCCTTCGACCGTTTCTATGCCGCCAAGCTCGGCGTAGATATCGAAAACTTGTTGATCTCGCAACCCGACTACGGTGAGCAGGCTTTGGAGATCGCTGAGAACCTGATCCGCTCAGGCGCCATCGACGTCATCGTGGTTGACTCCGTCGCTGCTTTGACACCAAAGAGTGAACTCGAAGGTGAGATGGGCGACAGCAAGATGGGTCTGCAAGCCCGCTTGATGTCACAGGCTATGCGTAAGCTGACCGCCACCATCAACAAGACAGGATGCATCTGCATTTTCATCAACCAATTGCGTGAGAAACTCGGTGTGTTGTTTGGCAACCCCGAGACGACCACTGGTGGTAACGCCCTGAAGTTCTACAGCTCTGTCCGTCTCGACATCCGCAAGGTCAGCCAGATCAAGGAAGGCGAGAATGTGATCGGTAGCCGTGTGAAGGTGAAAGTGGTGAAAAATAAGGTGGCTCCTCCGTTCCGCAAGGCTGAGTTCGACATCCTTTATGGTGAGGGTATCTCACGCACTGGCGAGATCGTGGATCTCGGCGTGGAGACCGGCATCATCAAGAAGAGCGGCTCATGGTTCAGCTATGGCGACGCCAAGTTGGCTCAAGGTCGCGATGCTGTGAAACGCCTTATCGACGACAATCCCGAACTGGCCGAGGAACTGTCAGAAAAAATCCTGGAAGCGCTTGACAAGATTGAAGAATAAAGTATGAGAAAGAGCTTATTTTTCGTGGTCTCGTTGGGGATGGTGGTAATGGGCCTGACGGCTTGCCACAATAATCCTCCGAAAGATAATCCGGGAAACAAAGAACAAGAGGAAGTAGTGGATTCCGAAAGGGATCCACTTGCCCTCTTGAACGACTCCATCGCCATGGACGAGAACCGTGCAGACCTTTATCTGAAAAGGGCGTACGTGTATATGGGAAAGGAACAGGTGGGCTTGGCCATGGTGGACGTGAATCACGCTATTCAGCTGGATCCAAATAATGTGGATGCCTACCTGCTGTTGTCGGACATTTATTACCTCTTGGGCGACGAGGCTAACATTTCGGCAGCCCTGAACAAGGCTTTGGAAGTCGACCCGTATGATGCCCGCCCGATGGTGAAGCTTGCTGAGCTGAACCTCTTGCAGCAGAACTACAACCTCTGCTTTGGATATATCGACAATGCCCTGAAGGTCAGTAGCTATAATCCCAAAGCTTATTTTGTCCGTGGCATGGCTTATATGGCCAAGCAGGATACGGTGTCAGCCATGAAGAATTTCATGATTGCCCGTGAGCAGGATGCCAACTTCTTGGATCCTCAGCGTGAGATTTGTGCGATTTATCAGGCGCAAAACAATCCGTTGACAGAGGATTTCATGCGTTCCATGCTGGTCAACTTTCCTGATGAGCCGATGGTGCGTTACGACCTCGCTTTGTATATTCAGGATCATGGAAAACCCGAAGAGGCTTTGGCACATTATGACACTTTGCTGATGTTACAGCCGAGCAATAGCCGTTTGCTGTTCAACAAGGGCTATGTGTATTTCGTCTATTTAGGCGATAACGAGCAGGCACTGGATTATTTCAACCAGTCACTCCAGAGTGATCCGACTTATACCGACGCTTTGTACAACAAAGGCCACGTCTATGAGCAGATGGGCGACTACGTCCAAGCCAAGGCCATATACAAGCAGGTATTACAGCAGGAACCCGGCTATAGCCTGGCTATCGCAGGTATGAACCGGGTTTCTAACCAAGTGGAATAATTATTCTGTCAGCAGCTTTGCAGCGGCGTTGAGCTTTTCGTCGAGACGGTTCATCGATTCGTCGATACCGCCTTCGATCTTACCTTTCATGCTGAAATAGAACTTAATCTTGGGTTCGGTGCCTGAGGGACGGATGCTGATTTTCGATCCGGTCTCGGTGAAGAACTGCAGCACATCCGATTTCGGGAGGTCGATAGGTGTGACCTTACCGGTGAGCAGGTCTTTGGCTTCCAAGGTCTTGTAGTCGCGGATTTCCACCACTTTTTCGCCGACAATCTCGGTAGGCGGGGTGTTGCGGAATTTGGCCATCATGGCCTTGATCTCTTCGGTGCCGCTGATGCCCTTCTTGGTGAGGGAGACGAGTTTCTCCTTGTAGAGGCCGAACTCACGGTAGATGTCGCAAAGCAGCTCGTAGAAGGTCTTGCCTTGTTCGGCGGCCCAGGCCATAGCCTCAGCCAGGAGGCTGGTGGCTATGACGGCGTCTTTGTCGCGGACAAAGTCGCCTGCGAGGTAGCCGTAGCTTTCCTCGCCGCCGCCGATGAACTGTTTCTTGCCTTCCAGCTCCAAGATCTTGCTGGCGATGTACTTGAATCCAGTCAGCACATCGTAACGGTCCACATCGAACTTCTTGGCGATTTCGAAAAGCAACTCGGTAGTGACGATGGTCTTCACCACGAACTCCTTGCCAGTGAGCTTGCCCAACTCATGCCAACGGGTCAGCAGGTAGTAGAGGAACACGCTGGCGGCCTGGTTGCCGTTGAGCAGGATGAACTCGCCATTCTCTTTTTTCACGGCGACACCCACGCGGTCGGCATCAGGGTCGGTGGCCAATACCAAGTCGGCGTTGATTTCCTGAGCCTTCTTCACGGCCAAAGCCATGGCAGCAGGTTCTTCTGGATTGGGAGACTTCACTGTCGGGAAGTCGCCATCGACCACCATCTGCTCCTCAACGCAATAGACGTTCTCAAAGCCTTTGCGTCTCAGGATTTCGGGCACCAAGCGACGGCCTGTGCCGTGAATGGGTGTATAAACTATCTTCAGGTCTTTGTGCTTCTTGATGAGATCCAAGGAGAGCGAAAGACCGAATACCTTATTCAAATAGATGTCGTCGAAGTCTTCACCCAAAACGGTGATGAGTTCGGGGTTGCGTTTGAAGTTGACCATCGAGGGATCGAGGATCTTCTCAACTTCGGCGATTACGTTCTTGTCGTGCGGGCTGACCAGCTGTCCGCCGTCGTTCCAATAGGCCTTGTAGCCATTGTATTCCTTGGGGTTGTGCGAGGCGGTGACCATCACACCGGCATGGCAGTGCAGCTCACGGACGGCGAACGAAAGTTCCGGAGTGGGGCGGAGGCAATCGAAGATGAACACCTTGATGCCGTTGGCCGACATGACATCGGCGGTGATGTTGGCAAACGCGGGACTGTTGTTGCGGCAGTCGTAAGCGATGGCAACGCGCAGATCAGAAACACCGGGATTCATCAGTTTGATGTAGTTGGCAAAGCCTTGGGTGGCCATGGCCACGGTGTAGATATTCATGCGGTTGGTGCCGACGCCCATGATGCCACGGAGACCTCCGGTGCCGAATTCCAAGTTGCGATAGAAGCTCTCAGTCAACTCATTGGGGTCATTGTCAATAAGATACTGGACCTTTTTGCGGGTCTCTTCGTCGTATTGGTCAGTGAGCCAAGCTTGGGCTCTTTCAAGTATTTTTTGATCCATGTTATTTAGTTTTTTTGATGATTTCTTCGATGCATTTTTCAAGACTGTCACGCCAAAAAGGGATCTCCATCCCTGTAGAAGCCTTGATTTTGTTTAGGTCCAGAACGCTATATGCTGGGCGTTTGGCCTTGGTGGGGTATTGGTCCGTGGTAATAGGGTTCACCTTGCAGTGCTTTCCACCGATTTCCATGATGGCGCAGGCGAAGTCGTACCATGTGATCTGTCCTTCGTTGGTGAAATGGAATGTCTCGTGAACGGGTTCTTTTCCATACTTCTCAACCAAGCAATAAATGGCGTGGGCCAAGTCTGATGCCCAAGTAGGGCAGCCTTTTTGGTCGTTCACCACGTTGATCTCGTCTTTGGTGTCGCCAAGCATGAGCATGGTCTTCACGAAGTTCTTTCCGGTGGAGGAATAGAGCCATGCCGTCCGAACGATGCAATAACGACAACCGGTCTGGATGACGGCTTGTTCTCCGTCGAGTTTAGTCTGTCCGTAGACAGAGGTGGGACCGGTGGCGTCGCTTTCACGATAGGGGAGCGTGCCATGTCCATCGAAAACGTAATCGGTGGAGACGTGAATCAGGAGTGCGTTATGGCGCTGACAGCATTCGGCGAGGTTTTTGGGGGCTTCGACATTTACCTTGGCGGCCAAGACAGGCTCGTCTTCGGCTTTGTCGACGGCGGTGTAGGCGGCACAGTTAATACAAACCTCAATGCCGTTGGCGGCAAAATAGCGCTCAACGGCATTGAGGTCACAGATGTCTAATGTGTCGATGTCAGTGAAGAACCACTGTTGTGCACAGTTGTCAACGGCTACTTTCTGCAATTCGGTGCCGAGTTGTCCGTAACATCCTGTCACTAAAATATTCATCGCGGCACAACGTGATTATTCTTCCTCGAATGACTTCTGGAAGTTGGTCTGATAGAGATGCTTTTTGACGTTGTCATATTCGTATGACACACGGTTCCAGATGTCCACCTCTTTCTTGATGCCCAAGATGCGTTTCGAGGTTTTCTTCAAACTATCGTCCAAATGATGGTAGATGGTGCCGGAGATGCCGACAAAGAATGGACGCTGACACTCATTGGCGATGGTCTTGGCTTTTTCAATATCGGGACTGAACCAAACGATATGGCTGAATTTGCCGTTATTGATGACCTTAGTGCCAAGGACATTTCCATAGTCAATGCCCATCGAGAAGCTGAGATGGCTATGCTTCTCAATGCTTTCTCTAAGTGTAGTGCAGAACAATGTCGCGGTCTTGACGGCTATGTCTACCACATAAGTGACGTTGTAGTTGTGCTTT
>JAEEGL013125955.1_pt1 | contig 11621 bp, 8 predicted proteins | sample 9134231 | NCBI WGS metagenome assembly JAEEGL01 (sample SAMN16246548, study PRJNA631951) | gut metagenome | biome: gut microbiome; feature: rumen; material: fiber-attached | host: Bos | place: Iran: Karaj | collected 2018-10 | reverse complement strand
GCTTTGATTCGGCGGACGCCGTGCTTACGTGCCTCACGAACTTCTCCTTCTCCAGCGGCACCGTGAGCGTCGCGTTCGGCAACGGCGTCGTGCCATCCGACCGGCAGGTTCTTGTCCAATGGCCGAGCGGAAGTCCGGTCCCTACTGGCACCTTCGTTTTCGCGAACGCCTCGCTCGCCGCGAACTGGGATCTCTGCAAGACCGCCAACGGACTGATCGTAAAGCCTAAAGACCGCTTCGACGTACCTGGAACCGATGCATACATCACGCACGACTCTGCGCTCGACGACTGGCTCGACGAGCAGAACTTCTGGATGTACGAGGAAAACAACCCCGGCGCGACATGGCAGGATTTCCTTTCCGAGAATGGCGAGAACGGATACGCGAACTGGATGAACTACGTGCTCGGACTTCCAACGACGGATGCCAGCGCGAAGGTGCAAGCGACGATCAGCTTCGACGAGCAAGGGCGCGTGGTGGTGTCGGTGTCCGACGCCCTCTCGAACGCGCCCGCCATTCCGGGACTGACTATCGTCTGCACGCTTCTTGCAACCGGCGACCTCTCAAACTGGCCGCCCGATTCGCAGGGGACCGACATGAACGGCAAGACGATTGCCATTCCCGTTGAACACAGCAACCGATTCTACAAAGTGATTGTTGAAATCCGATAGGGAACTTTTGCTATACCATCTGGAAATCTAAAAAAGAAAGGTCAAACATGAGAAAAGCAGTGATGAATTGGGCGGTTGCCCTTGGCCTCGCCGGGACGGCCGCAGTCGCATGTGCAGACAAGGCTAAGCCTTCGTTTGAAACCGACGCAGGGCGCTATCTCGCGATGCATGCAATTGCAGGCGTGAAGGACTATGGCGAGCTGAAGGGACTCATGGCTACGCAGTGCGGCGTTGCCGCGCCCATCGAGACGGAGGTGCAGCCTCGCCATGTGGCGAGGAAAGTCCGCTGCTGGGGGACGCGTATGGTTCCGTTCTTCAGGAGTTGGGGGATTGACGCCGACGAGTTAGACCCGGAGTCGTTGTCTCGAGGAGAGCTGCCAGACGTGATATTCGTCACCCAGCCGCCGCACTATGCTGCGGGAGATGTCGAGATGATCTACCGCGCTGCGGCCGAGGGTGTACACGTGGTCACGCTGTCCGGCACCGACAAGTGGAGCAACGAGATCGCGAAGCGCCTCGGCTTTTCATATCGCGGCGTCCTGACGATAGGCGGGCCCGAGAAGGGCGGCGTGGTGATGCCGAATTGTCCGAAGCTCTTCGAGGGGCTTCCTCGGAAGGCGCGCCTTGACGCAGAATTCGCCGCGATACCGAAGTGGATCCACGGAATGTACCTGACCGGCGACAAGTGCCTCATGGCCGTGGCTGATTCCGCGAAGGGATGCATCGCGACGGCCATCGCGCAGTATGCCGTGGGACGGGGCGCGGTCACTCTCGTTGGGCCGCGTTTCTACGAGACGCCGAACACGCCCATCTGCAAGCGGATGCTGCTCAACCTGATCGACCTCCTGCCACCCGCGCCGAAGGCGCTCAACATGCCTTTCGTGTACCATCCCGTACCGCCTGAGGGCAAGCCCTACTTTGAGTTGCTCGTCCCCGGCTCCTCGGACGAGTATCTCACAGAGGCGCGTCCAAGGGATCACATCTGGCACCTTGCCTTCTTCTATTCGTGGAAGTACATCAACAAACGCAATTTCTGGGAACCGCGCGACAAGGGGGCGGTGAACAGGGTCGTCTCCCACAGCGAGACGGCCGTTCCCGGCGGCGCGGTCTTCGAGGTCGAGCTTTCATACGAGCTTGACGGCAGGGCCATCCTGCGCGAACACCGCATCGTCAAGGCCACGGTGAAGCCCAACGGCGACTATTCGTTCGACTGGACTGGTCGGTTCGAGGCCCTTGAGAAGCTTGCGTTCACCGCCAGCATCCCGAAGTGGGACAAGGCGAAGGGCACGAACAACTATTGCGGCTATGCCGGCTTCTCGATGCGTCTCGCCCCCAACGACGCGTTCTCGTACGCCTACACGAACGCGGTAGGGTCCGTCGATGCGTACGGCTATGGCGACGTTTCGCCGAGGATCGACGTATATGCGAAATCGAAGATGACCGGCGACACCACGCGCTTGTCCTTCATCGCCGACCGTCCCACCGCAAACTACACCCTCCACCAGCCGAAGGCCCACAACGGCGCGGGATTCTACTTCATAGCGTTCCCAGAGATGTTCAACACGACGCTGGAGATGGCGAAGGGTGAAAGGCGCGATTTCCACTACGTCCTTGAGGTGACGAAAAATCCATGACGGCCAGCAGATACATTCGCCATTTGCGTAAAGTGCGCGACCTCGCCGTTAAGTCAGCCCGTGCTGGGCACGGCCTGGTGGTAGTGGCACTTGCCGTCGCCGTGCAAGCCGTGTCGGCAGTGGAGATACTGTACGACTTCGAGACGGAAGCGGAACGCAAGGCTGTCCCCGCCGTGGCGGGAAAGACCTTCTCGGTGTGCGTCACGAACAGGTTCGCCACTTCGGGAACGAACGCCCTTGGATTCACATGCCAGCCGTGGAAGAGCGGCATGCCACAATGGCCGTCCTTCACGCTGAAGTCACCCGTCAAGGATTGGAGCGGTTACGATAGGCTTGTGGTGGACGTGGTGAGCATGGGCGATGCGGGCGATTCGCTCAGTCTGTTCGTCGCCGGGCCGGATGGGCGCGTACAGAAAGGGCTCCACTCGACGATGCGTCTGCCCGGGAAAGATTACGTTCAATGGATCGTGCCGTTGAAGAAATGGCCGAAGGCGACATCCCCATGCGACATCGCCAGAATACACTTCTTCACTTCAGAGCCGCAGAATTTCGCGGTTGTGCTCGACCGCCTGACGCTTCTGAAGGAAGGCGAGGCGCCGCCCACGCCCGATGGTCCGCAAGTGGGGCGCGACATCCTCCCGCTCGTCACGGCCGGCCGCAAGGGCATGGAACGGCGCATCGGCGAGCTCGAGGAATGGAAGTCCCATGCGGCCGACTACATCCGCTTCAGCGCGGCATGCCATTCGAGCGGCATCGCCTCCCGCGACATGCTGCTCGGCGTAGCCTCGTCGATGGAGCAGGTCATGCCGCGCGGACGCTTCGCGGCCAAGCCTCTTACGAAAGACGGCATTTCCATCCGGCTCGCCGGCAACGAATACGAAAGCGTACAGCTGATCGTCGCCCCGGCGGCGGACGGTCTGTCGGACGTTAAGGTGCGCGTCGATGGAGACTTGAATGGGAACGGATCAACATTTGCCGCGTCGAACGTGCAGTGCCACGTGACGGGATACGTGAAGACGGTGCGTTGTCCGCCGTACAGGGTCGGACGAGACGCACGCAGTCCGGTCGTCGGATGGTGGCCTAATCCGATTCTCGGCTTTCTTGACGGCGTGGACATCAAAGATCAGGACGTCCAGAGCATCTGGATTCGCGTACGCTGTCCGGCGGGCCAGTGCGCCGGCGTCTATCGCGGGACGTTGCTTGTCTCTGCGAAGGGCGTGGACACGGTGCGCGTGCCGTTCGCCGTGCGCGTGAACAACTTCTCGCTCGGCTGCACTTCCGCACTTCCGCTCGCCGTCACGTTCAATCCGGCTCCGACCATGCAGTGGGAAGACGCCGACGGCATCGCCGCTGCGGAAGCACGCCGGGCGGATCCGCTTTCGCCAGTCAACCAATGGCGCCGTCACGAGCGTGAATGGGTGTCGTTCCTTGCGGACTACCTCATCCCCTACGACAGCCTTTATCATCACAGTGATACAAATCGTTTGAACGCCATCCGGCAGTTGAAGGAGGAAGGTCGCACGGGTTGGTTCAACCTCGGCTACTGGTCGTATCCAACATCGACGAACGCGTCGGACATGGCGAAGTGGCGAGCGGCGACGATTCCTCGGCTCGTCAGGTTCTACGAGGGCGCGAAGAAGGTAGGCGTGCAGGATTATGCATACGTATATGGGTGTGACGAAGTAAACAAGGAGTATTTCCCCGCCATTCGCGCGGCGGTCGGGGAAATCAAGAAGGCACTGCCGGGCGTCCCCGTGTCCACCACTGCATACGACCACGAGTTCGGCGTAAACACGCCGCTTGACGTGATGGACTGGTTCACGCCGCTCACGCCGAAGTTCAACGCGGAGAAGGCAGCGGCTTCGCGCAAGGCCGGCCATCAGGTGTGGTGGTATATCTGCTGTAGCCCCAAGGCGCCATACGCGAACATGTTCGTCGAGTGCCCCGCGATAGAGGGAAGGCTCCTCATGGGCGCGCAGAGCGTGCGGATGCGTCCAGACGGATTCCTCTACTACCAGATATCGATCTGGAATTCCAAGCGGTGCATCACGTCTGGCCCGTTCACGGACTGGGATCCGCGCAGCTGGACGACCTTCCACGGCGACGGCGCGTGGACGTGCGCCGGGCCGGATGGAACGCCCGTCCCCACGATCCGCCTTGAGAACTTCCGCGACGGACTTGAGGACTTCGCCTACGCGAAGCTGCTGGAGGCGCGGCTTGCCGCGCATACGGACGCCGACGACGAATGGAGCCGCAAGGCGAAGGAGACGCTTGCCGTTCCGAAGGACGTGATGGAGACAATGACCAAGTACACCGACGATCCGTCCGCGGTCTATCGGTGGCGCGACGCGATGGCCGACCTGATTGAATCGGCCGAGGCAAGGTGACATGAGTGACTTCCTGATGTCGCTGAAGGACGTGTCGCTTGCGTTCGGGGGACCGAGCGTGCTGGACGGCGTGTCGCTTTCCGTCTCGAAGGGTATTCGTGCCGCGCTGACGGGACGGAACGGCGAAGGCAAGTCAACGTTGATGAAGGTGATCGCGGGCGACCTTGAGCCGGACTCAGGCGAGATTGTCCGCGCTCCCGGGCTAAGGATAGCCTATGTCTCGCAAGAGGTCCCGGCGGACCGTACGGACGATCCTGCGTTCAATGCGCTTTCCGGCGGACGCCGCCGCAGGAGCATCCTCGAGTCGGCATTGCTGGCGCGCCCCGATCTCCTGCTGCTCGACGAGCCCACGAACCATCTCGACATGGAGGCCATAGACTGGCTGGAGGGGATGCTGCGCCGCATGCGCGACATGGCCGTGATAGTCGTCACGCACGACAGGCGATTCCTGAAGCGCGTCGCCACGAAGATATTCGACCTCGACCGCGGGGAACTCTCGGGCTGGGAATGTGACTATCCGACATTCCTCAGGCGCAAGGCCGAGCTTCTGGCGGACGAGGCGGTGTATTGGGAGAAGAAGTCCAAGAAGCTCCGCGAGGCGGAGGCATGGATCAGGCGCGGGGTGAAGGCGCGGACTACCCGCAACGAGGGACGCGTCGCCGCGCTGATGAAGTTGCGCGAGGAGTTCGCGGCGCGGCGGACGGCGGCAGGCGCCGCGACGATGAAGCTCGACACCGCCGCGCCAGGAGGCACGTGCGTGCTGAAGGCGAGGAAGTTGTCGTTTTCATATCCCGGTTCTGAGAAGCCGGTGGTTTCGGATTTCACCGCGACAGTGCTGCGCGGCGAAAGGATAGGCATACTCGGCGCCAACGGCGTCGGCAAGACGACACTCCTCAACCTGCTGACTGGAAGGATAGAGCCGACGTCCGGCGAGGTGGTGCGCGGAACGAACGTAGAGCTTTCGTTCTTCGACCAGCTGCGGAGCGAGATGCGTCCGGAACTCACCGTCGGCGAAAACATCGCGTCCGACCGAGACGAGGTCGTGGTGGGCGGGGTCAGGAAGCACGTGTATTCGTATCTCGCGGACTTCCTTTTCACGCCGGAGCGCGTGCGGACGCCGGTAAAGGCGCTTTCCGGCGGCGAACGCGCAAGGCTGATGCTCGCGAAGCTGTTCCTCAGGCCTGCGAACCTGCTTGTCATGGACGAGCCCACCAACGACCTGGACGTTGAGACGCTGGAACTGTTGGAGGAGCAGCTTCTCGCGTATTCGGGTACGCTCCTGCTCGTGAGCCACGACCGCGAATTCCTCGACAACGTGGTGACCTCCACCTTCGCGTTGGAGGGGGACGGGACTGTGCGGCAGTTTCCGGGCGGATACGACGACTATGTCCGTCAGCGCGGCGCGATGCCGGGACGCGGCGAAGAGAAGCGCGGGGAAGGGCGCGAGAAGACGCCTTCGCGCCTTGCCGACGAGCCTGCGCCGCGAGACAAAAGGCTTTCATACAACGAGAAGCGGGAACTCGACGCCCTCCCAGGCAGGATAGACGCGCTTGAGGGAGAGCTTGCCGAGATTCGCGAAGCGCTGGCGGACGGATCGATCTACAGGTCCGACCCCGACCGCGCCAAGGCGCTTGGAGAGAGACTACCGCTCGCAGAGGCGGAGCTTGAGGCCGCAGTGGACCGCTGGGCGGAACTGGCCGAGCGCGGCGGAGAATGACGGCCAGAAAATTTTTTTAGATTTTCGCAACACAGCGTCCGAATTTTATGATATAATATATATCCTATTGACAAAGTGCAGTTGGGTGAATTGTATTCTGGAGCAACCATGGCTAAAGTGAAGAAGGCCCTGAAGAAGGCAGCTAAGAAGGTAGAGAAGAAGTCGGCAAAGGGGAAAAAGCCGACAAAAAAGGCGGTTTCCGTCAAGAAGCCCGCCGTGAAGGCCCCCCCCGCGAAGAAGCGGGACGACGACGTGTTCGACGCGCCGTCCCTTTCCGCGTTGTCCCGTTCCCTGCGCATAGACCTTGATGACGACCTTGACGACGATCTCCCACCGGACGACGGCGATCTCACCGAACTTGAGCTGGAGGCGCTTGACGACGAGAAGCTTGCGGCGGAGGTCGAGGCTGGCGAGGCCCCCAAGCAGGCCGAAGGCGAGGAGGGCGCCGAAGGCGAATCCGAGGAGGCCCTCGAGCAGCCTCTGCCCAGCATCGAGGAGGGCAAGGACACGGCGGAGGAGGAGACCGTCCTTCCGTCGATGGAGGGAATGTCGATCCTGCGCGAGACGGAGCTCAACGACGTCATCGTTGACGTGAAGCGCCGCAGCGAGGCGAACGGTGGCTACATAACGTACGAGGAGCTGAACCAGATACTGCCGCAGAACATAGTCGATGCGATCCAGTCGGACCGCTACCTCAAGATACTCGAGGCGCTCGGCGTGCAGGTCCTCCGCGAGGAGGACGTGAAGAAGTGGATCGAGGAGAAGAACATCAAGATGGCCGACCCGAAGGCGAGGGCGGCGGAGATGATCGACGATCCGATCCGCATGTACCTCCACCAGATGGGCCAGGTCCCGCTCCTCACCCGCGACGAGGAGGTTGACATCTGCCAGACGATCGAGGACACGGAGTCCAAGTCCCGCAGCGTGTTCAACAGGTTCCTCTTCGCGCCGAGGATGTACGCGGACCAGCTCGACAAGATCGAGAGCCAGTCCGAGCGCTTCGACCGCATCGTGACGGACAAGTTCGACGAGAACCGCGACGCGTACCTCGCGCTCATACCGTCGTTCCGCAAGAAGCTCGCGGAGGTCGAGAAGCGGCTCTCCGAGGCGTGCGCCTACCACCACGCGACGATCGCGAAGAAGCGTCCGACGCCGGCGGAGGTGCGCGGGGCGGAGAAGCGCCTCGAGAACGCGCGCGCGGCGCTGAGGCAGTGCTTCATCGACATGAGCTTCAAGCAGAAGGTGCTCGAGACGCTGTGCGCCGACGCCGACGAGAGGATATACCTCCCGTACCGCGCGCTCGTCGCGAGGCAGTCGGCGCTCATGCAGGCGAAGCCGTCGAAGAAGCGCGACAACGACCTTGCGCAGATACGCGCGAGGATGGCGCGCCTCGAGTCGTTCTTCGGGATGCCCCCCGAGGAGTTCATTACGACCTTCTCCGACCTGAGGCGCGTCCTCAAGGCCGGCCAGAAGGCGCGGACGAGGATGGTCGAGGCGAACCTCCGCCTCGTGATCTCGATCGTGAAGAAGTACATGAACCGCGGGCTCTCGTTCCTCGACCTCATCCAGGAGGGCAACACCGGCCTCATGAAGGCGGTCGAGAAGTTCGAGTACAAGCGCGGCTACAAGTTCTCGACGTACGCGACGTGGTGGATACGCCAGGCGGCGACCCGCGCGATCGCGGACCAGGCGCGGACGATCCGCATACCGGTCCACATGATCGAGACGATCAACAAGCTGATGCGCGTCCAGAAGAAGCTCATCCAGAAGCTTGGCCGCGAGCCGAACGAGCAGGAGCTCGCCAAGGAGATGAACCTGCCCAACGACCAGATCAGGGCCGTGAAGCGCATGGCAATGCAGCCGATATCGCTGCAGTCCAAGGTAGGCGACAGCGACGACGCGCACTACGGCGACTTCATACCCGACCTCTCCAGCGAGAACCCCTTCGAGGTAACGGATGGGCATCTCCTCAGGGAGAGGCTCAGGGACATACTGAACACGCTCACCGACAGGGAGCGGCAGGTCGTGGACTTCAGGTTCGGCCTGTCCGACGGCTACAGCCGTACCCTAGAGGAGGTCGGCAGGCTGTTCAACGTCACGCGCGAGCGCATCCGCCAGATAGAGGCGAAGGCGCTCAGGAAACTACGCCACCCGAGCAGGATGAAGTCGCTCGGGGACTACAGGAACAAGTAAGCAAGCGAAGAAGGAAGGAGACAACGGAAGATGAACTGCATAAAGGGAATCGCGGACCTGTTCGGCACGGCGCCTTGCGCTGCGACCGCGCTCGCCGCCATCGCGTTCGTGGTCGGCGCCGTCGCCACGTGCATAGTCTGCAGGCTTCGCCGCAGCTGCGGCGGAGGCAAGGAGTCGTGCTCCTGTGCCGCAGCGCATAAGCGCCCCCAGGGCGCGGAGCAGAAGGCCAAGAAGCCGCATCCGGCGCCGGCCGACGGATCCATCGAGATATACGTCGGCAACCTGAGCTACGAGATGACCGAGGAACAGCTCCGCAAGGAGTTCGAGGCTTACGGCAAGGTCAACTCCGTGCGCATAATCACGAACCGCTACAACGGGAAGTCCAAGGGCTTCGGGTTCGTCCACATGCCCAACAGGGCAGAGGTAGACGCCGCCGTCGCCGCGCTCTCCGACAAGGAGGTGTGCGGGCGCCGTCTCAAATGCAACGAGGCGAAAAATGTCGGCTAGGGCGCTTGTCGTGCTCGCCAACGGGTTCGAGGACATCGAGGCCATCACGGTCGTCGACGTCCTGCGCCGTGGCGAGGTGGAGGTCGTGACGGCCTCGTTGGCGGGCGGCCTGGACGTCCGCAGCGCGCATGGCGTCGTCATGCGCGCGGACGCGACGTTTGCGGATGCCGCAGACGCGCCGTACGACGCAATCGTCCTGCCGGGCGGCGGCGAGGGGACCGCGAACCTCAGGGACTCGGATGCGCTTCGGGCGCGCATCCTCCGCCAGAAGGAGGACGGCGGGCTGATATGCGCGATATGCGCGGCGCCGCTCGTCCTTGTCGACATCGAGGGCCTCCTCGAGCCCGAGCAGCACGTTACCTGCTATCCGACGTGCGCGCTCGACCTCGACAGGCCGTGCGCTGGCGTCCCCGTTGTCTCTGACGGCAACATTATCACGGGTCAGGCGCCTGGTTCCTCCATGCTGTTTGCGCTTGTCATCCTCAGGACTCTTGAGGGCGACAAGGTCGCGGGCAAGGTCGCGCGTGGACTGGTGACGTCGGCCCTCGACTGACCCGCCCATGCTTAGGCGCATCTCCATCGCCGGCTGGAAGATATTCCTCGCCGGCAAGGGAATATCGTTTCGCACCGGGCAGTACCTCGGCGAATCCGTGCTTGTCGGCCTTGTCACGGGTTTCATCGTGGTTGCATTCCGCCAGCTAATAGACGTAGGCGAGTCGCTGCTCATGGGCAGTCCGTTCATCGCCGGACGGCGGTGGGCGATGATTTTCCTCCCCGCGCTCGGCGCACTCGCGGGGCATCTCCTGATCCGCCGGTTTGCGAAGCTGGAGCACGCGCGCGGAACGGACAGCGCCATCAAGGCGTACCACCAGCACGGCGGATACATAACCTCCACCGTAATCCCCATCAAGTCCGTCGCGTCCGTCCTCACCGTGGGATCCGGCGGCTCGGCGGGATACGAGGGCCCCGTCACCCTGATCGGCGCGGCCTGCGGCAGCGTCGTCGCCCGCATCCTCCGGCTCTCGGTCCGCGCGCGCCGCATCCTCATGGCGGCCGGGCTCGCCGCCGGAATCGCCGCGCTCTTCCAGGCGCCCCTCGCGGGCGCGATCTTCGGATTCGAGATATTCTACTCGTCGAGCGACGTGGAGTACGAGACGGTGCTTCCGTGCTTCATCGCGGCTCCGATCTCGTACACCGTATATGCCTACTTCTTCGGCTGGCAGCCGCTCTTCACGATGCCGGACTGCGCATACGAGAACGCGCTTAGGCTCCTGCCGTACTTCTTCCTCGCGATCGTCATCACCTTCGGGGCAAGGCTCTACATCAGCTTCTTCAGGGGCACGGAGGAGTTCTTCGCGAACATACGGATCCCCGGATGGCTCAAGGTCGTCGTCGGAGGCCTCGTCGTAGGGCTCATTGGATTCTTCGTGTTCCCCGGCATACACGGCGCCGGATACCCGATAATCCGTCGCTGCCTCACCGAGAGCGGCGACGCCACCGTGTTTCTCGCGATGTTCGTCCTGAACGTCGTCGCGACGTCGTTCACCGTCGGCTCGGGCGGCTCGGGCGGCGTGTTCGCGCCGGCGCTCGTCTGCGGCGCGACGCTCGGCGCGGCGACGGGGCTCGTGTTCGCTCGGGTCCTGCCGGCGTCATGGGGAATCCACCCGTCCGCGTTCGCGCTCGTCGGAATGGCGGGCTTTCTCGCGAGTTCCGTGCGCATTCCGCTGACGGCCATAGTCATGGTCGCGGAAATCTCCGGCAACCACCAGCTGCTCGTCCCTGCGATGTGGGTGTGCGGCATAGCGTTTTGGCTGAACAACGGCTGGTCGCTCTACCGCAGCCAGCCGCACAGCCGCGAGACGTCGCCGGTACACGCGGCGAGCCAGCGCGCATGAGGGAAGGGGGGATCGCGCATGGACGACTGGCTTGACCTTTCACCGGACCCCGCGCACGTGCGGCGCGAGCGCGAGAAGGCGCGCGAGCTTCGCCGCACGGACTGGTGGCGCGCGCTCCTCGCGAAGGGCGAGTGCCACTACTGCCACCGTGTCGTCGGCGCGGCGAACCTCACGCTCGACCACGTCGTCCCGGTCTCGCGCGGGGGTCGCTCCACGCGCGGCAACTGCGTCCCTTGCTGCAAGGAGTGCAACAACGCAAAGAAGTCGTACACCCCCGCCGAGCAGATACTTTCCAGGCTCTTCCCTGGGGAACCGTCCACGTGAACTTCAAGATTTCCAAAATTCCCATCAACGAAAATGTTCACTTTGCAATGGAAGAGGATGGCGTGGTTGGTTCAAGACACCTGTATATGCAGGGTGTAGTACAGGTAAACGTTGGTGCCCTGAGTGCCATGAAATGGTGGGGGCAAGCCATTCGCACGAAAGATGTCCGTCCTGCGGTGGCAAAGGCTATTATTGATCCTTTTCTTCATATTCAATAGCCTCAACACGACATGAACGAGAGTCTTCCCAAACCCTCGATTTGTGATCAGATATGTTCCTCGCGTGAGACGCAT
>JAEEGL012681367.1_pt1 | contig 11621 bp, 7 predicted proteins | sample 9134231 | NCBI WGS metagenome assembly JAEEGL01 (sample SAMN16246548, study PRJNA631951) | gut metagenome | biome: gut microbiome; feature: rumen; material: fiber-attached | host: Bos | place: Iran: Karaj | collected 2018-10 | reverse complement strand
TAATAAAGCTGTAATAGCAAGTTTATTTTTTCTCATAATAATCACCGATTAAATATATTATCACATATATGCGAAGAAAATATTGTGCTTAATGGCACATATATAGCAAAAAAAGATACGATTTAGACGTATCTTAATTGTGATTATATAAATATCAATTATTCTTTTGGTTTAATAAAGAAACATCCTGCCGTAATAGCAAACATCAAACTTTTTTTCATAAACTTATACTCCTTAATTTCACATTAACCAATAAAGAGTAATAATTCTTGTTTCTAAAGAAGAGCATGACAAAAAATGAAAAACTAAATAAATGATTAACTTAATGAACTGTAATTATGTTCCCTGATAAAGGGTGCCAACCATCGGTTGTATTGCTTTGCAATACAAGAGGCGCGATGGTTGAAGTTCACGGGTTTAATGAACATTTTAATGTTCAGGACGGTTGAAGGAACATATTTTGACGTTCTTTTTTATGTGTTTTTTATAAAATAAGTCACAATCCATACAGGTTCATCAGCACCAAAAATTTCCATTTCGCCGCCACGAGATGATCCTCGATAATACAAATATCCTTTAATAACACCTGCCTTTGCTTTTTGCCAAGCTGGATTAAAAACCTTGAATGTCCTTTTTGTCTTAACATTGTAGCAAAACAAATATTTAAGCGGCTTGTACTTTTCCCATAGTTGAGCCATTGTTCGCAAAGATGATGATGGGGTGTTTAAACTTATTTTTATTACTTCACCATCTTCGGTGACACCATTAATTGCTTCTATGAAGCCATCAAGGTTTCTATCTATACTTTGTATTTTATTAATGTTCTTCAAATCGATTTTTCTGCATCTACCGCTGCACTCAACGATGTGTGGGTCTTCATTGTCGTCATATTTCTCACAGAATTTACAGCCATAACACTCATCCACAGAAATAAAATGATTATCTGTTTTTGGGCAGGCATAAAAATAATCATATCCATCAGTTCTTCTAATCGCTCTATGAACATCAAAAAGGGTGCTTCTATCAATTGTAATTGCACCTTTGGATAAATATTCAATCAGTTCATTTTTCGAATAACAGTGACCGCATTCAATTATTTTAAAACCTCTAAACTTATCATCTGATAACACTTGGAAGAAATTTGGCTCATCTTCTTCGCATTCTCTCTTTTTAGAAAACCATATTTCAATATCTTTATTCTCTTCTGGGTGAAAACCATCGAAAGTTTTGCTTGAACGAGACCAGCCTCGCATGCAGCCTTTATTTAGCTCATAATTATCGATTGACTCATTCTCAAAAGGGATTGATTCATCAAAAAGCCACACCACTTTGTACCCTAATTTTCTAAAGAACTCGTTTCGCTTCGAAAATTCAGTTTGCCTTATTCTATCCCCTTGAAATTCAACAACAAGTTGTCTGTCTTTAATAAAAACGTCTGCTCTATGCTTTTTCTCTTCCAATTCCATCACTATTTCTTGGTTGTCGTTTGGGAATAGACCTTGCATTAAATAGTGCCATTCAGATTCATCATATTGCCAATTATCAACACATTTGGTATTTGGATAATGTGCAAAATGATGAGCTTTAATCTCACCACGTCGCTGCACCAATCTTTCGCCACACTCTTGGCAATAAAAGGTTTGGCTTTTTTCGACATCATCAATGCAAACACGCCTAGCGTTCGCATCCACAGCAAACCTCATTTTAAAGTCCTTTCTAGTAAGTAGTTGTTGTATTTCTTGAATCTAACTATTTTCTTTCTATTGTCAAAAGGCCAAAAGAAGCGTTGGTCTGTGCAAGAATATAATCTTATTAATTTCTTATCGCTCTTGATTATTTCTTTTGCTCTCGAAGGTCTAACATAAAATTCTTGGTCATGCACAATTAGTGAAATAAATAAGAAATGTAATTTGTCATCTTCAGAAAGAGCTTCAAATTGTTTTATGAGCGTTTCTACACGCCACATCCATTTTTCTTCTGTGTAAAATAAAACTCGAGTGTGTTCCTTAACAGGAAGAATCATTAAATAGAAATATGAGCACTTATTGTCTAGACTCAAATTGTTTGGATCAAATATTTTTCTTCCTTTTAGATCATAGATAAAACACATTACGGTTTGAGTAGCAAAATCTGTCTTATAATTTAAAAGTTCATTATACAAAATCCTAAAAGGATTTTTGTTAGTTTTTTCGCTTTTTCTAATAGAATCAATATACTCAAAATGCTCAATCAAATCTATTCGTTCAGGAGTCAATATTCCTTGCTCTTCAAGTTCGTGTGCTTTGCCGCCTGTTGCAATATCTTTAGATATCAGTCGATTGTATTTTGTTTGGCAATGAGATAGATGAGACTTTAATGACATTTGACACAGCATCTGTTTTTGAATTTGCGGAGAAAGCGAATCAAAGTTTAGAATGTTGTCTGGATTCTCGTAATCTCTGAATGCCTTTTTATCACATTCAGTGCAAATCAACCTAAAAGTATATGCGTTGTTTATGCCAGTTGTTTTTTCAATTCCAGGGACTTTGAGTTTATGAAAAATATGTCCATAAGAAACCATGCCATCTTCTGCTATTTCTTTTAAAATAAACTTTGGAACAACATGTGAGTTGCAAGCCGAATCAATTCTTTTTCCGCACAAAACACAGTGGTCTTGTTTTGCAGAAGCATGGACGCCCTTTAAAAACTCGGATGTTAATTTGTTGGCATTGTAGTTTTTCATACTACAAGTATTCTAGCATATAGGTTTAGCATCTGCCTTTTATTAAATGTGTCTTATCATTTTTTCGACACATTTTTTCTTTTGGCTAATTGTTGGGTGAACGTATAGGTTCATAGTTGTCGAGATGTTTGAATGTCCAAGGATGGAGCTGATTGTTTTATAATCGCAATTTGAATCAACACACTTCGTTGCGAATGTGTGCCTTAAGCAATGGAATTTTGTTCTATTAATATTCAATTGATTCAGCAGCTTGTGAAAATAGGTTCGATATGTTCTTGGCTCTATTGGTTTGATTCCGTTGGAAATCACAAAGTAATCTAAATTAACAACTTTTATTAGTGGCCTTAATAATTTCATCATTTGGCTTGAAATTGGTATTTTTCTGTTCGATTCAAAGGTTTTGGGTTTATCAATGTGGATTTCAGTTTTTCTGGCATCTCTGTTATAAACACGTTGTACGGTTTTATTAATAGATATTTCGTAGTTGTCTATATCTATATCTTTCCATTTCAAACCACATACTTCTCCGATTCTTAAGCCGGTATTCATCGTTATAAAAATCCCTAGATTCAAGAAAGTAAAGTTTTCCTGAACATATTTATAAAGTTTTTTGAAATCACTGTTAGACATTGTCTCAACAGCTGTCTTTTCCTCTTTAGCCGAATAATCAATGCAAAGCAATTCAGATTCACATAAGCCTTTGTGTATTAAGGATTTAATAATCATTTTCAAAACAGTTAGAACATCCTTAATACTTTTTTGCCCCAAACCAGATTCTTTAATTGTTTTCACATATTCTTCTATAGTTGCCCTGCTTAGATTTCGACTTGTGAAAAAAGGATTAATCTTGCTTTTGACAATGTTTAGATAAGCGCAATATGTGGAATATTTAATATCTTTCCGTTTTTCTTCTATCCACACCAGAGAAAAACGTTCAAATTTAGTGACCATGTTTTTTCCTCCTTATAGTCACTAAATAAATTACCTAAGAACCTCTTTCTAATCTCCTTTATCAACAAGATTAAGGAATTAAACGGAGGCCTCTCTTATGCTATTTAAAATTAGTGAGTTGGTAGTTGAAAAAGGACTCTTAAGAGGTCCGTTTGGTGGTGCTTTAAAAAAGGAAATATTTGTTCCAAAAGGCAAGGATACTTATAAAGTTTATGAACAAGGGTGTGTTCTTAATCACGACCACACCATTGGAAATTACTATATTTCAAAAGAATACTTCGAACACAAAATGAAGAATTTTGAAGTGCTGCCCAATGATATATTAGTGTCGTGCTCTGGCGTAAACTATGGCGCTATTTATAAGATGCCAAATGATATAGAGAGGGGGATCATAAATCAAGCCTTGCTTAGAATCAGATTAAACAATGATATTGTTGATGGGGATTATTTTTGTTTCCTTTTCGATAATCTAATTTCCACTATTATCACAAGCGGAAGTGGCGATTCAACAATACCAAACTTTCCGCCATTATCAACAATAAAGGAAATCAAAGTTGATTTGCCAAAATTGGAAGAGCAAAAAAAGATTGCATCATTTTTGATGAACTATAAAAGAATGATCTCAACAAACAACCTAATAGTAGAATCTCTAACCAACAAGATTAAGGATTCATTATCCTTTTATTATTCCGAATTAGAAAAACATGAATACAAAACAGTTCCTCTAGAAAAATATGTAGAATCAGTCAATAAACCATACGACGCGAAGGAAAAAGTTCCTTTAATTGACTTGTCAATTATGGAAAGCGAAAGCTTGCTAATAAAAAATCTATCAACATCGGATAAATTTGATACAAATCTCAAAGTGATGGAAAAGGGAAATATTTTATTTGGGTCAATAAGGCCATATTTAAAAAAATGTTGCATAGCTTTTACAAATGGTGCAGTTACTGGCACTGTTATTCAATTTAAAGTAAAAGAAAAAAAATACAAAAATTTTATATTTGCAAACATGATTTCAGATTCTTTCTTTAGTTATGCTGTGAATTATTCTACAGGGACAAAAATGCCAGTTGTAAAATCAAAAGATCTACTCAAATATCCATTAAAAATAAATGATAATTTGTTAAATGATTTCGAATTTAATAATGAATATATGGACTTTTTGATGACTTTGCTTGATGAGAATATTTGTTTACACGAAATTATTAAAACATTTGCGCCTCTTCTTTTGGACAAAAAGCTCATTTTACAATAACGTTATTTGAAAGAAATGCTTTTGCGAACCAAGACAAATCATTTAAAAGAATTAGATTTTCATAGTTGAGTTGGCATATTAACGAAAGACAATCTTTGGTTTTCTCATGAAACAAATCTAACAGCTCATTAGGAGGTATAATTATTTTCAAATAATTAATATTTTCTTCAGATATGGCTTCTTGCGTCGATCCTGAAGCTATATAATCTTTTGACTTTTCAAACCAACTAGAATTAATAATTGACCACAAATATTCAAATGAGTTTTCTTTGCATTTAAGTCCTAATAGGCCAGTTGAAAAAACACATTCTCGTATCAATGGGGATTCGTTTGTAATTGCTAGATGTTTAACGGTTTTTTTCATTTTTGCAAACCATATTGAATTACCAACCGGCTGCATGTTAGCTCGAGACTCTCTGTTAAAATAATCTATGTCTTCACCAAAAATATACGTGTTCTGCTCAACTTCTGATGTAGAGAGATATTTCTTTTTTCCATTAAATTCATGAATTCCTGGTTTAATATTCGTCCATAAATCATTTTCTAAAAAATTCTTTATTTCCCATTGTTTTGGAATCAGCATTTTGTAGTATTGTTTTGTTAAATCGCTGTCATTAAATCCAGGATATTTGAATTGCTCAAACCAATAGGAATAAATATCCTTAATCTTGTTGCTTAATACATTGATAACTCTCTTATTGCAATTAATTTTTTTATCGTATTGTCTTAAAAAATCAGCAATTCTTTTCTGCTCTTTGATATTTGGAATATCTATTTCTTCAGCTTTTATAACATCTAGCGAGGGAAGATGCTTTAAACATGAATTAACGTTTCTTTTGGTGATAGCATCACAAAGATAAAACTTCCAAAAATAGTAAAAATACCAATAGTCAACCTTGCTAGAGTCAATTCTGATGATAAGCAAAGACGAATTAATAACTGATTTTCTACAAAGCGTATCAATAAATGTTATTCTTCCTAAGGTGCCATCACAAGTAATTAAAAAATCTTTATCGAATACTTCAAATCTTTTCATTTTTTCATAATAATCTTTTGCAATAAAATATGATCCAAGATTTTGGTCTTCTTCGAAAACATTCTCTTGCGTCAGAACCTTTATTGTATCTTTCGATTCATTAACAAAAAGTGATTTTTTCATGTCAGAGCCAAATGGACCGCGAATCAATCCATCAGGCAAAAGGATTTCACCGAACTTAATCTTCGCCATGATGCTTTACCTTTTTGAAACCTTCCAAAATATTCTTTTGTAAATCGTCTGATTCTCCAAAAAGGGTGGTCAAACGTTCTTCATAATCACTCATTCGTTTTTCAAACTCTTCTTTTGTTAAATTTTCATGTTCGATTTTGATATCAAAGTATTGTCCTGCAACAAGACTATAATTACGTTTAGAAATAGTTAATGTGTCTTTCTTAACAGATTTTCCTTCGTCAACAAATCTTGTTCTAACAGAATTGACAATATATTCTCTGTCACTTTCATCTAAAATTGTTTTCTTAACTTTCTTGTTGTTAATTTTTATTGTTTCAGACCTTCCCATTTCAGAAGCATCCAGCAAGAAAACATCATTGTTTTCTCTGGACTTATCAATAAATAAAACAGAGACACTTGTTCCTGTATTAGCAAAGACATTAGGTGGCATAGAAACAACCGCCTTTAAAAACTTATTATCGATTAAATACGCTCTAATAGATTTGGCGATTTTGTCTGTCCAGTCTAAAAATTTTGTTGGAACAACAATTCCGGCCTTTCCATCATCTTTTAAGGAATAAAGAATGTGCTGTAAAACCATTAAGTAAATGGCCATTTTCTCTTTGTCTGCATTTGGAATATTTGGTACCCCTGCAAAAAACCTTTTTTGTTCCTTACCATTAATAACTCGAATGTGTTCATCATCCAAACACGCTTGATGAGTTGACTCAAAATTAGTTTTAAAAGGGGGATTTGAAACAATAAAATCAAACTGTCTTAAGTTTCTTCCATTGTCATCATTAAATTGCGGTGTTGCCAAAATATCGGCCTGTCTAACATTAGGCAATGAATGAGTTAGATTGTTCAAAATTAAATTTAATCTTAGTAATTTAACAGATTTTTGCGTTAAATCTTGAGAATAGATAGAGCACTTGTCTTCTCCTATTTCATGGGCAATAGCCATGAGCAGTGTACCAGAACCTGCAGTTGGATCACACACTTCGACATTTTGTACAGGCTCTTCAATAAGGATTTTTCCTATGATTTCAGCAATGCTCTTTGGCGTGTAATACTCTGCGTTTGCTCCACCACCATTTGAGTTATATTCGCTAATCAAATGTTCAAAAATGGTAGAGAAGAAGTCATATTTTTCTGTAAATACTTGGTCAAAATTATAGCTGTTGACTAACTTACTAATTACAGCTTTTGCAAAATTGTTTCTTTTGACAACATCTATAATGTTTCTACAAACGCCATTAAATAATTTGATTTTATTTTTATCGTCAGTCGACACAGAAAAAATACCCAAGTTGTTATTTGCAATATCAACCAACGTTTTATCTAACAACCAAGCAAAATCATTTCCCTCTGAATCTGTATATTCTTTGTGTTGATATAGGAAAGAGATTGTTTGGTCTCTTTTAATTATTGCAGTATCTGCGTTTAAATCTCTTAGCAAACTATTAAATTCCTGCTCCGATAAATCATTTAATGCTTTATCAAAATCTTCGGCATCAGCCAGTTTTGGAGATATATTTTTTAATTCGTATCTAAGCTTGTCGTTTAAAAATTTGTATAAAAAGATCTCCGTAACAACTTCAAATTCACTTGAATCATTGTTAATTCCGGCCGCTCTTATGCACGATTTTATGTCGTTAATAAGCTCATCAATATTATTAATTAGTTCTGCTTCTCTCATAATCATACACACGCTCCTCTATATTCATTAAAATATTCATTGAAAATCATCAAGTTGATTTGGTCCAAATCATCATCGCTCAAATCAATATTGTGGTCTCTAAACTCGGTATTAACTTCTTTTTGAATGACTCTTTCGAAATATGGGCCATTGCTCAAAATTGATCCATTCTTTCTTATAATGTCATCCAAATAAGACTTAATTTTAAATAGGATAGAATGAATTTCAGACTCGGTGAGTGAGGCAAAGAGCCTTTTAAACTTTTTGTGAAGTCTGACAAATTTATAGTCATTATTATATCTTCCAGCAATTCTCATATCGGAAGCATTAAGATTTAATATTTGACTTGTTAAATTCTCAAGTTCATCAAGAATTTCTTCATTAACTTCTTCAATATCATGTTCAGACATTATTCTTCGTAATTCTTCATAGAGAGAAACGAACTCTGGATCATCTCTATCGACATTCCTTTCAAATTCATGTCCAAGTCTTGCTACAACGCCTCTCCATCTATCAGCAAGAACAAGTTCATGTGTTCTAACTTTAATAAAATTAAAGTCGATGTTTTCTAAAGCTCTAAAAAGCATTCCTGCACTTTCTGGATTGGCGTTTCGAAGCGATTGTTGAAGTCTGACAATTTCATATCTTCTATCGACTTCTTTACTCATTGCCTGAATCTTGCTGATGTCTAGTTTATAGAATTTGACATTGTCGCCGATTCTGGCCGCGTTGTATAAATCTTTTGCATCATCAAGGGTCTTCTTTAATTCTTTCAACTCTTCATAATTTGTTATCTGATTAATTTGGTTAGTAAAGTTTTCTAAATTACCTGAATCAAAAGAGAACAATTTATCATCAATTTCTTTGGAACGATTCTCGATTTCAATTCCGTCTACGAAAATATTGATAGTGCTTATTACATCGTTGCCATAAATCTGATTTAGCTCTCTCATATATGCATCGTTGGTCTTTTGGAATTCACCCATAATGCCTTCAAAATCAACAATATAGCCATATTTGTACTTTTTGAATGGTCTATTAACACGTGTAAGGCCTTGAAGTAAATTATGTGCGTGCATCTTCTTTAGAAGATACATTTTCTTTAATTTAGGACTATCGAAGCCAGTTAAAAGCATGTCTTCAACAATAAGGAAGTCCAACTCGTTGGTCTTTTGGAATTTATCAATTAATCTATCTTTTTCATCTTTTTCTAAACGATACGTAATTAAAGCTGCTTTATCGCCGAATTTATCAGCGATTTTCTTTGCTTGCTCGTAGCAATAGCAAACTATCATACCACCAGTTTTCTTGTTTTCTGAACCAAAATCATGAGCAAGTTGGAACTCGGCAAAATCATTTTTTATGTATTCAACAACTGGATTTACATATTTGTCATGTGAATATATTTGTTCAAGAGTTAAATCGCCTCTCTGCACAAATTCTGCTTTAACGCGCTGTAAATCATTGTAGAAAGTTTTAAGTATCTCTTCTCTCATTAACTTTAAGGTGCATCCATCAGCAATTGATTGATTGTAGTAATAGCAATGAATGTAGTTCCCAAACAGGGCTTTTGATTTTTCTTCATCTCTCCCCATAATTAATGGAGTGCCTGTAAGGCCAATGATTATTGCGTTTCTATCGATATTTATTAAATTCGCAAGAAAAACGCCATTGTTATCATAACTTCTATGACATTCATCGACAAAAATAACAGTTTGATTATTCGTAGAATAGTGAGTATTAGAAGTAACTTGTGATTCTTCAGATAGTTTTTGGGTGTTAATAACCATCATTTCCAAAACGCCGCGCTCATTATGAGAAGAACTATTGCTTCCGATAGCTTCAATAAATGCTTTTTTAGAGTTAACTGTTTTAACAGCTAGCCCTCTCCCAGAAAAAGCGCCGCATGATTGTTTCAACAAATCAGTTCTATCTGGAATAAACAAGAATCTAGAGTTCATTCCTCTTTTGTTATAAAGGTAATCATTCAAAATCTTAACAAGATAGAAAGAGAGCTCTGTCTTGCCACTGCCTTGGGTGTGCCAGAAAATTCCTTTTTTCCATCCCTCATCAAGCCTTGATAATAATTTTAACGATCCAAGTAATTGAGGATATCTCATTATGTGCTTCGTAACTTCTGTTTCTCCAGTTTCTTCATTCTTTTCTCTTACATAGCAGAAACCATAATTAAGCAAATAAATGAATCTTTCTCGGCTTAAGAGTGAGGTTAATATCCTGTTTGTTGGTGTTAAACCATTACAATTAGTTTTATATTCTCTTGTCCATTTAATGCTAATAGCATTAGCTTCATTCAGAACCTCATCTTCTGTCACGGTGTCAAATAACAAATTTGCCTTTGCTTCTAAAAGGTTTGTGTTTTCTTCTCTGAATGGCGAAAATCTAAAATTGTCTCTTTGAACGGTACTATAAAAAGCTCCACAAATAGGAACAAGAGCATCGGGGTTTTCCTCGTACTCCATATTGTTAGAGAATATTAATAACTGCAATTCGTTAAAAAAATGCTTGAACGAACGGTTTTGCAGTCTATCATTCATTCTTCTTCTTTCAGCTTCAATTCCTTCGCGATTATTTGGAATCTTTACTTCTAAAAAAGCAAGTGGAATGCCATTAACATAAACGGTAACATCAGGTCTAAAATCGTCATTGTTCTTTGTGAATGGCATTTCATATGTACAAGAAAAATCATTTCTATCGACATTGAAAAAATCGATTAAGCGTGTTCCATTACGTCTTTGTAGCAATTTAAGAAACGCTTCTCCCAAATCATCGTTTTGGAGTACTGCTTTAATCTCCTCAAAAAGAGCAGTAATCTCACTTTCTTTAGAATTTGGATTAATTCTTCGTATGGATTCTCTAAAAACATCAGTCAAAATATTGGTATCTTTATCCCAATTTAATCCATTCTTTTTTCTGAATGTATATCCCAATCGATTTAAATGTAATATCGCTGGTATTTGAACTCTAGTTTTCTCTACAAAATAAGGCACAATTCAAATGATCCTTCCTAAAGATTAAGGATTTATATCACTTAATACTTTATCATATTTCATCATTCTTAACTATTTAATATTTAAGAAGGAATCCAAAGTAAAGAATCCAGAAGCACGTAAAGAGATACTAGCTTCCCTATATGAGGGTATTAAAAATTCTTTGCTAAAATCATCAAATAAATTGCGATAGATCTGCTTGTACTTATTATTGGATAGCATATTGATTTTATATCAATATCACTAAGTAAATAAAAGATCGCTTGAACAAAGAAAAACACGCATCTGAGGGATACGTGCATTTTAGACTTATGGTGCCTCCTGCCAGAATCGAACTAGCAATAGATCCTTACCATGGATCCGTTATACCACTTAACTAAGGAGGCATCGCTTAATAGCGAAATAAATATTATCTTAAAAACGATATATCTACAAGTAGAAAATAGATTATTTGACGTGCTCTCCTAAGAGGTCATAAACGAACGCTTCATTAATTTTCACTTTAACGATATCACCATCGTTTAATTTCTCCTTACTAGTAAAGTATATCTTTCCATCTACATCATCTGGTGCATTCCAATAACTTCTTAATAAGTATTGTTCTTTTTCTTTTCCGACCACTAGGCCTTCCATTATCTCACCGATGTGTGTTTTATTTCTTTTATAAGAAACGCCTTGCTGCGCTCGCATGAGGCGGTCTAAACGTGCTTTCTTAGTCTTCTCATCAATTTGATTATCAAAGTTATAGGATTTGGTGCCTTCTTCACGTGAAT
>JAEEGL012425588.1_pt1 | contig 11621 bp, 7 predicted proteins | sample 9134231 | NCBI WGS metagenome assembly JAEEGL01 (sample SAMN16246548, study PRJNA631951) | gut metagenome | biome: gut microbiome; feature: rumen; material: fiber-attached | host: Bos | place: Iran: Karaj | collected 2018-10 | reverse complement strand
GCAGGAGGTGAGGAGGGGGAGGTTGCCGCCCTGGGTGAAGCGTTTGATGAATTCGGTGCCTTCTTCCATGATGGTGACGTCGGCGGAGAAGTTGGTGTCGAAGACGTACTTGAAGCCGAGGCGCCGGAGGGCGGCGTAGATTTTGCCGGTGGAGAGGGCGCCGGGCTGCATGCCGAAGGCTTCGCCGAGGGCGACGCGGACGGCAGGGGCGATCTGGACGACGGGGGTCTTGGTTTCGTCGCGCAGGCCGGTGATGACTTTGCCGGTTTCGTCTTTTTCGTAGATGGCGCCGACGGGGCAGTGGGCGGAGCATTGTCCGCACTTGATGCAGGGGGATTCGCCGAGGGCGATGCGGACGGCGGGGGCGATGCGGTGTTTTTGTTTTCAAGCCCCTTGGGTTTTGCACAATCTGGTAGCTCGCCGGCGGAAGGCCGGTTTTCCAATGATTGGAAAATATTTTTCCAATGCTTGGAAAAAATGGGGCGAATTTTCCAATGATTGGAAAAAATTTTAGGAGGTTTTCCAACGATTGGAAAACTTTTTCGGGGCGGGTTTTTGGAAACAAATAGGACAAAAAGGGAAACAAAAGATGAGGAGAACAAATGTCAGACAATTATGACAATTTCTGACAATTAATTGAGGAGACAACTTGGACAACTCGGGACAACTATTTCAAGGGGGCCGGGCACAACTCCGCCCCTTGCGGAAAAGCCCGTTGGTTTTCGCATTGCCCTCCGCACGCCCCTCCCGGCAGCAAGGCTCATTGTTTTTTCCGGTCTCCCAAGTGCCAAGACCCTCCGTAATCCGGTCCGTCCCTGAAAATCACGCCCATTTTCTTCAGTGCCGACAACACTTTGGCCACTCCGCTCGCTGACATTCCGGTACGCGTGCACATTCCCTCTGTCGTGATTTTGGAATCGAGCCCGATGGCCACGAGAATCCGCACCATGTTGCCACGGGCGTCCGTCCTGAGTTTTGTGGGCAGGACCGATTCCGCCCATGCCGCAATTGCCTCCTCACTTTGGCCCCCGGTCTCCTTACTTTTTTCCCCAGTCTCTCCACTTTGCGTGTCTCTCTCCCCACTTTTCCCGTTTGTCACTGCACTTTTTCCCGCAATCGTCTTGCCGCCGTCTTCCACCTCCCCCGTGCGTCCTTCCGTTCTTTCCCTCATTGCAAGATAGGCCGGACATGCCTCGCATTTCACCATGACGCCGCTTTCCCCGATGTCGTAGGCCGGCAACGCGCCCCCGTATTCCCGACACCCGGCGGCAATCTTGTCGAACCCGCGTCCCCAGGCCTCGATTAACCCGCACTTGAAAAACACACCGGCGAGCAAGGGATTGAACGGCTTGGACGAATGCTTGCCGAAAAGCTTTTCCGCCGTGTCCAGTCCTGCGGGAAACGTCCCGTCGTTCCAGATGTAGATCCGGTCCGGGTAGACGCTGATCTGGATGGGATTGCGCCCGGCATAATCCTTGTGGACGATGGCGTTCAGCACGATTTCGCGGAACGCGTCCTTGTGGAACATGTATTGCTCCACGCGGTGGATTCCCTCGTATCCGATGAGCGCCTTGAGATACTTCGTGTAGACCAGCTCCACGACCTTGTCCGCCTGCATGACGAGCGGCCCGTGCACTTCGTCCTGGTAGAGCAGGTCGGAATCGGACGCTCCGAAACACCCGATTTTCACGTAAGCCCCTGTCACCCACTTCTCCGGGTCGCGGTGGAATGCCAGCATCGCCGCCCTGACCAGAAACCCGTCCTCGTCCACCAAGTGCAAATTCTCGAGCAAAATGTCCCTTCCTACGCGCGTTTCCGCGCGCATCAACCGCTTGCGGCGGACCGCCTCCTCCCGGAAGTAGCGGATGGCCTCGGCGTCGAGGTCGCGTGCCTTGAGGCGGGGCATCGGCACCGCGTCCCAGCCCATGCCCCCCTGTTTGAGGAGGAGACGGTCGAGCTCCTTCCCCGAAATCATCCGCATTGTCGTACCGGACCGGTAGAAATACCTCCCGTGGTAGCTGATGGGCGACGGATATTTTTCGACCTTGATTTCAATCACGTCCTTGCCGCCTTCGTCGAGCAGGTTCACGTCGGCGATGATGCCCATCGTGTCAGTGATTTTGCACGGAATCGACTCCATGAGCGACTTGGCCTTCGCGAGGCCCACGGGCGTTCCGTTGTCCGCGCGCCCGATGAAAAGCGTTCCCCCATTGGCGTTCGCGTATCCGCAAATCCACTCCAGATACTCGTCCCGCCACGACTGTTTGAACTCGACCGCCTGTGTCTCTTTCTTCATCGACATGCCTCACACACAAGTCTACCACATTCCCCCGCGCCGTTCATGCAAACCTCTTGCCAACCACTTTTCTGCCATCCCGCGATCCCTTCCGCTCGATTCTTGCTCCAGTCTGCCGGACATTCCAGCTTTAGCGCAATTCCTTCTGGAAATGGTCCCATTTGTTTTCCGACTTGTCGTCCGCCACGCCAATCAGCATCCGTCCGCCCTCGGCATTCGCGAACCCGCAAATCCACTTGAGATATTCCTCCCGCCAGGTCCTCTTGTATTCGCTGTTTTGGTCTTCTTTCCTCATTTCCATGCCTCCCTAAAAGTCTACTGCATCCCTATCGCGCTTGTAGCCCTGATCGCGTATGCCATCCCGATGGGGTCCATCCCAAATGCCTCGTCCGCCCTCTTTATCCCTCAGGCTTCAACAATCCAGTTTTCTGGAATCAACTTGTTGCCATTACGCCAGTTTTCGACTTCATGAACGCCATCCACTTCCCCGTACACGGACTTGTCGGCGTGATCAAGGACTATCCCCTGCCATGCCCCGTTTGTTGATTGAATTGATTGACTAAGGGTCTCAAAAATCTTGCGAACGGCTTTCGTATCCTCATCATTGGCAAAGGACGCGAATTCATCCCTGTCTTGGTAGCCATGAGGGAAATACACCTGGCTGGGTTGATCAAAAACAACAAAAGACGGAACCGGACACGGGTTGGGCCGTTTGGTTGTGAAGAACTCCTGTAGAGCGCAAACTATTGCCAAATGGAAAGACAGCCAATTGGAAGCGCTACCAATTTCCGCAAGGACGTGTTCAGCGTTATCTGCGCCTTGGACACGAATTGTTAAATCACTATAGGAAAAACGAGGTCCAATTCTTGAATATCGAGGGTCGAGGTCCAAAGTCTTCAATCTGTCCCATGCAAGCCCTGAGAGGCAAGCCTCGGCAACCTGCTGTCTCTTTTCCCTCGCGTCCTGCGATGAGAGTCTCTTGCGCAATTCGGCCAATTCCGCCTCCAGACTCGCCACTCGTTTCGCCATATCCCCCTCTTCGCTATAGGCTTCGTAAAAAGCCAATTTGCTTTTCAATTCACCGAGAAATTCCCAACGCTTGCGATTCTTTGCTTCTAATTCGCGCAAGGTTTCGTCGTTTTTCTTTTCCATATCGGCGCGCTTGTCCAAAGCATCCATTTCGGAACGGGCTTCACGCAAAGATCGTTTCAAGGCCGCATACTCCTTGTCAAAAGAACGCAACACCGGTGGTGCCGACGAAAGGGATGTTTTGTATTTGTTGACCGCCGAACGAATGGCTTCTGACTCTCTCAATGCCAGAGGGTGCGTGTCACTTCCACAGAAAGGACAAGCCGCTGGATGCTCGAGCAAGTGCTCCAACCAATCAGTAATTCCAAGACGATCAATTTTACTGTTGATGACAGCTTGATATTGCTCGCGTGTTTTCCGCAAAGTATCGATACTCGCAATTCGCTGGCGAAGTTTTCCAATCTCCACATCAAGTTGATTGCGCCGTTCTTCAATCTTCCGAAGGGTCTCTTCCGCTTTTCTGAACGCTTCGGTGTTGATTTCAGGTTGCTTGGCTGGAGATCTGATGACGGCTTTTCCAATCTCAACCAATGCATTCAATGAACTGTCTTGCGGTATATCCCCGTCATACAACCCCAGATCTCGTGCAAGATTCAATGTTCCAGACAACTGCTGGCATTGCGACTTGGCGACCTTCAACAAACGACGTTGCTCTTTTGCCAATTCGTTTTTGCTTTCTTCAAGATCGTGAATTTGTTTTTCGAGAAGGAGATCGTTCTCGGATTTGATTCCCAACAAATAAGGGAACCATTCTTGTAGCTTCAACCGGTATTTGAGTTCATGCCCTTTGTAAAAAAGTATGCTTTGATTTGCGACAATGTCCTGACTTTGGAAAATCAGATGGCAGACATCCCGGAACGACAGTCTCGTCTCGCTGTCATGTTCGCTTTGCCCCAAAGAAGAAAGCCCGGACAAGGAATCCAAATACATTTTGATTCCCTCAAGACTCGCATTGCGGCTTGGTGGTTCAATGGGGATGACTATTTTTTGCCCTAAATCCATATGGTAATCAGGCAAGGCCTCCTTGCCCTCCGGTCCCTTGCGAGCCAAAAACAGTTTTTGATCTTCAAGGGCAACAACCACTCCGAACCAAGACACCGAATCCCGGATGGTATCTATTGGAATCAAACATTTCTCGGCGCCGAGACAATAATCAATAATCGGAATGATGGCGGATTTTCCCGTCCGTGAATTGCCAGAAATGACATTTACCTTGGACAATTCAAAATTCAGAATTCGGGGTGAAAGTCCCGTCTTTTTCGGCCAAAGGACAATCTGCTCAATTTGGAAATTCATGACAATTTCACTCCCAACAATCCAGCGAAAACAGGCAATTCGACAAAGGCAACCCATGTTCCAAAACGAAAAGCCTTTGCTCCCAACCCACGAACGGGCTTGGACAATCTGACAACCAATTCGTCGTCTTCTTGTCGTGTCGCATGCACTCGTGTCATTTCGTCTTTCCATTCAAAAAGGTGAGCTGCACACCCGATATCCAAAGCCCGCCATGTATTCACGCGCTCCTGAAATACCTTGTCGTTGAGCTTTGCCAACACATCCATTTTTTCATCTTTTGCAAAACTTTTAACATAGGATGAGAATTCTTTTCGTTGAGGATGGATAGGGCGGGACAATTCCGGGCTTTCCAAAATAGGAAGGGCTACAAAATGGAAAAGGAATTCCGGACTCCGTTGTTCACCGACCGATTCGTATCCTTTGGTAAACTGCCACAACAGATATGCCCCAAGAAGAGGCGTATACCACTCCTTGATTTCCTTTGAAAATGAACTCACGACTCTTCCTCCTCCTGTCCGAGGAACAGGGCCCGCCATTGTGGATGCCAACCCAGCTTGCATTCATCGGCAAGATGATGGTATGTGCCAGGGATGAATCTGTCCACAACATCCATCCCCGCCAATCTTTCCTGTCGCCTTTCGCAAGCGTTCAGCAATAGCTGCCCCTTCTGGATGTCATTCGCACCAGTCGGGGAAAGCTCAAGGAGGTCGCGTTCGTTTTCATATGCGGAACAAAGCCGTCCTTCGAAATCCTTTGCTGCCTCGTGAGATACCATTTCTTGGTCTATCCACATCTGACGATTGATTTCGGCCTTGTAGTAATCCGAACATGCTTGCAACATTTTCTTCCCTGAAATATCAATCGCCTGAAGTTGGCGGACATAGACCTTGTCAGAGCGTCCTTCATCAGCCAACATAGCCTCGTCCGGCATCTGGTCCTGCGAGAAATCCATAAGCACCCCAGAGCGAACCTCTTTGAAGAAAGCCGAATTCTGCCTTCGAAAATCGTCGTACTCAATAATCGGAGTCCGCTGTTGCCGAATTTCACCAATAATCTTGCTAATCAGCCACCCAAGACAATGATTTTTGGATTCATCCAGTCGGTTCTCCGATATCAACCAAGACCGGAACACATCGCGAATTTCCTCCTCAATCATGACTTCGCTGTCCACTGATTGGACATCGAGGCGGCAAATAACATCACGAAACATTGTTCGGTTCTCTTCCAGAACGATCCTGGCGTAATCCATGATATCTTGTGAAGCACTTTTGGATACGACATCCTTGGCTTTGGCAATTGCCCGGTTGGCCGCAGATGGTATCGTCGCTTTTGAAAAAGCCTCCAACAATGACCTCTTGCCACTGGGGGCAACAACGTAGAGGACAAAATGGCATCTGGCGACATCTGTTTTCGACTCTTTCAGATACAGAATCCAATTTCGGAATGTCTTCCAAAGATTCGGAGACAAATCGCCAAGCGGGTTGCTTGCAATGCTCGATTTGTCCTCTTCCAGAATGAGGTTGCCATTGCGTTGTTTGACGCCCACATCACAGACGTGCTCTATGGAAACCGCTTCCCCCGGTTTGCACTGCAACAAACGGAGAAGAGCGCGAAAATACTGCACCGTATAGCCAGCAAGCTGGCTTGGAGCTGTTGTGGTTACATGACAATTCTCTTGCGGAAAGATTTGGCTCATGTTTTTCCCTCATCCGTGTTCAAACGATGCAACATCTGCTTTTATATCTCGGAATCTCAATGATAAAATACGGTTCACTTGATACGGTATTTTTCCCGGAAGAGAAAACACCGTTTGGGGGATGAACCAGAATTGGAAGACAGCGGTTACATCATTTTCTAGGGATTGAAAGGCAAGGCTCATGGGACAATCAGAAGGTGGGGAGGACGGCGATGAATTCGGCAATGGCATTGAGGGCATCTTCCGGGGTGTCGGGGCCGAAGGAGAGAGGCGGGAAATCGGGGTTCAGGGGAGAGAGGGTGATGCGTTCGTGGCGCCACAGGTCGCCCTCGGTGGTCGCTTCACTGGAATAACGCTTGATGGAATAGGCCCCGCCGGTCTCCGGGTCGGACGCGGCGCGGTGTTGCGCCAACACGATTTTGCCCTCGCGCGAGCCGCCGGAATTGGCACCCAAGGCCCGCATGACGCAGAGGGTGCCATCGTGGATTTTCGGCTCCATCGAGCGGCCGATTGCCCGCACGACGAACATCCTGTCATCGAGTTTGCGCCCGATGTCAACTTTCACCCAGCCCAGCGGCTCGACCGCTTCGCCGTCGCCGAACTTGCCGCATGCAGCCTTCAGCGAATAGAGCGGAAGCCATTCGACGAACTCCACTTCCGCAGGCGGAGTATCCACGACTTTTATCGACTCTTCGGATAGCATGTCCTCTGAAACCAGCCGCCGTGTCACTTCGAGCTCGCGGTCTTTCCTCGCCACTATCCCGGCAATCGCCCGCTTCATCACCGCACGGATATAGCAATCCATCAGGTCCCAATCGGGGGATCCCGTTTCAGTCACAGGCAAAATGAATTTCTCCTCCTTAACCCTCTCCCAAGTTGCTTTTTTCTCATAGCTGAAACGTCGCTTGATGGTCTTTTCGATAGCGCAAGCCATGAAACACAGCGTCCGTTCGGTATCCGTGTGCGCAGAGGCCTTGATGAGATAGGCATCCCAAAGGACGCCCGTGCGCTGGGGCTGAGGATAGACATCTCCTGTCGCGACCGCACCATTTTGGACGATGTCGATGGTCATCACTTCCGAATCGAACACCTCCGGACGTCCGTAGAACATGATACCGTTGTCGCCATGCTTTGCGTTGACGAGTGGCACCGAAAATTCCTCCGTCCGCACCGTCGAAGCATCCCGCCGCTTGTCGAACTTCATCTTGGGCAGTTTCACCTTGTGATACAGGGTTCCAATCTTAAATGTTTTTGTCGGTGCCAGGGGACACGCCGCCAGCGCTTCCCGTTCTTCCGTCGTTAGCTCTGTGTCTCCGAATCCGGCGGCCAGAAGGTAATCGGATAAAGCTCGTATGCGCGTTCTCTCAAGAGTACGTAAGTGCGCTCTCTCAAGAGCACGTATGTGCTTTCTCATCCATTCAAAGTCCGGCATCTTGGCGGTAGGAGTGGCAATAGGAAGTTCAATGGGAACACTTTTCAGTATTTCTTCATTGAAAGAAGAAATCCCCCAAGCAAAACTCGAAAATGCCTTTCGCATAACGGCAAGGAGGTACACCGCAATCAGGGCATCCAACTTGCATGGTTTGAATTTCAAAACCTTGATTTTATCACCGGTGAAATATGGTTCGTCCTGATAGAAAATGGTTGCCGTGTCCTGTCCGAAAGAAATCGTCTGGCCATCACTAAGAAAACGGGTATCGGCGAGAATGCATCCCCGCCGACCATTGTTGAGACTTGTGCGAACAACATATGGATGGGTTCCGCCAAATGCGACCGCATTGGCATTGAAACGTTTCTGAGGGGTCTGCAACTCGAACAGCTCCCCGATTTTGATTTTTTTGACGGCCCGCGCCCTGGGGAGGTTCAGGGGCGGGCCTGCGGTTTTCCCAGCGCGTCCTCCGCCCGGATGACACTACCGACTTTCCAGGAAAGGTATTCTTGGACGACGCGCATGAAATCGTCATCGGTGGCACGGGTATCGATGCGGCGATGCTGGGCGAATGTCCAGTCTTTGCCGCAATCCGATCCGCTAACGGCGATGGTGTCCTCGATATAGTGGGCTTCCGTGAAATAAGGCGCGAGGTAAGTGGATCCGTGGAGAATGATTTTGGCGGCGGCGGCATAGCGCTCCTGCGCATGGTCGACATCGCGGAGATTGACGTTGAGACCGGACTTCTTTCGATTCTGGCGAAGAAAACCGTCGTTGTCGAAGTCGAGAAAGCGAACGACGCTGTCGGGCGTGTGGGGCTTGCCGACATCGAAGACGTAAACGGCGGTGCGGACGGAAGCGCGCCCCTTGAAGATGTCGGCCATGTGGATAGAGGCCACGAGCGTCGAATGCTTCAATATCTTCTTCGTATAGGGCAGCCCTTCCCCGCTACCAGCGTTTTCCTGAATGAGGACGGCGGCTCGTCCGTGGCTCATGCGGGAAAGGGCTTTTTCAACGAAGATGAATCCCTTGCCAGGTGCGGAATAAGGAGGGTTGAGGAGGAAGACGTCGGCGGGAAATTCCTCACCCTCATGCTCGCCTTGCGTGTAGGTGCCGTCGTAGTCCTTGAGGGAGTCACCGTGAATGATATTCGCCGAACCATCCTGCATGATAATCATGTTGAGGACGGCGAGAAGGTAAATTTCGGGGAGTTTCTCGATGCCGAGAAGCTGTTCCGCCTTGATGCGTGCGATTTTGGCGTCGCGTCGGGAGGGGCTGTCCTTCAACCTTTCGGCAGCGTCTTCAATCATGATTTTCATGGAGGAAATGAGGAAGCCCGCGGAGCCGAGTGCGTAATCCCAGACGTGGGAATCCATGTCCACCTTGGCAAGGTGCGCCATGAAATCCGTCACGTAGCGCGGGGTGAGAACGACGTCGTTTTGAGCACCGTCCGGGTTCTTCACCCAAGCGTTCAGGACGTTGAACAGACGCCCCGTGAAGTCGAGGTGATACTTCGAGAAGAAGTAAGGCATGATTTGCCGATGGACGAACGAGTAAACTGTCTTGAGCGGGCTTTCGCCGTCCTTGGGAATTTCGAGCTTCGAGTGGAGAAGCGGCGTGTCGAGAACTTCCAGAATCATTTCCGTTTTGCCGGACGGCAGGTGGCGTTCGGCAAGGAAAGAGGCGATTTTGGCGCGAATAACGCATCCGTCGTGCGTTTGCCGTCCGCGGTCTCCCCGAAGTTCCGCGTCGTCGAGAGGCGCGACCTTGTTCGGAACGCCCAGTCCGGCCATGATCATCCCGGCCACAAGGGAAACGCGCATGTTTTCCGAGATATTGAGTTTGTCGCGCATCGTCTGGTTGAGGGTCTTGAGGTTGACTTCAATCAGGTTCTCGATGTCACGCGTCTTCCGCTCCTTCTCCGCATCGGTGAGAGCAAGGGAGTCGATTTTCTCGACCAATTCCCCCAAGTTCCGTTTCTTGAGGAAGGAGAAATCAGTGTAGTCGGCAATGCGCTTGGGAACATAGAAGTTGTCACGTGAAACATAAAAGACAGCCAGTTCCGTGGCGAGTTCGCCGGATGGTGTTTCGTGGCCGTTGACACCGATGGCAATGGCTTCCTTGTAGGACTTCGTGCCCCTGGCGATGGCCGTGGCGTAATGGATGGCACCATTCAGGGCATATTTCTTGATAGTTGCATAATCTGGCTTGCCGTTGGGTTTTTCGTTCACAACGACAGGCAATCCATCCGGCCCCGTCGGCACAAGGTCGCCTTTCTTGCCCTTCGCTTCAATCATAACGGGAATTTTCCGCCCTTGGGCTGTTTCAAGAAACACTTGGATGTCCGGGCGATTCCGTCCTGCTCCTCCCGACTTCGATGGGGCCGCCTCCAAGGCCTCGGCAATCTCGGAATTGATGTCCTCCGTTTTCCCGAAACGCTTTACCTTGCACCTGTCGAGTTCGGCTTTTGCCCAATCCTCGACTCTCTCTTCGACGCTTCTGTGCGTTGGGCGACTATTCCGTTGCCGATTGAGTCGGCGGTCCTGTGTTGTCCGTGAACTCACATGTTGCCTTTCATGTCATTTTCGCGCATTTTGTTGTGGACGATGCAGATAATTGCAAGCCTCTCTCGGCTCCCCTTGAGTCGGACCATGCCCATCCGTATCGTTTTCAGCGAAGAGAAGGCGCGTTGCATGGGAGAAGTGGCTGGGAAATATCATTTTCTCTCTGTTTGTTATCAAAAACCGCCCGCGCCTTTGGCGCGGGCGGTTGCTGACCACTGATACTTGAACATGGAACCCTCCGCAAGCGCGTTAGCGCTTGTAGAGTTTGCGTTTGTGGTAGTGGGTGTGGAGGAGGTGTTCGGCTTTTTCGCCGCCGTTGGCGGCGGTGGCGCCGAGGTAGTCGTTGTAGAGGGCGGTGACCTGCGGGTTGAGGTGGGACATGCGGAGGGTGCAGCGTTCGTCGTCGGTGTAGAGGCCGGCGGTGCGCTTGGCGCGGACTTCGTCGTTGGCGCCCGTGGGTTGGCCGCCGCCGCCGATGCAGCCGCCGCGGCAGGCCATGACTTCGATGAAGTCGTAGCGGGGTTTGCGGCCCGCGGCGCGGTCTTCGCGGATGGCTTCGATGACTTGGCGGACGTTGCCCATCTGGTGGGCGACGGCGATGCGGACGGGGGTGCCCTTGATGTCGATGGTGGCTTCCTTGACGCCCTTCATGCCGCGGACTTCGTTGAACTCGATGCTCGGCGGCTGGGCGTCGCCGGTGATGAGGCAGTAGGCGGTGCGGAGGGCGGCTTCCATGACGCCGCCGGTGACGCCGAAGATGGTGCCGGCGCCGGTGTAGGCGCCAAGGAGGTCGTCGGCGGTTTCTTCGGGCAGGGCGTTGAAGTCGATGCCAGCCGCCTGGATGAGCCGGGCGAGTTCGCGGGTGGTGAGGACGACGTCGGTGTCCTGCTGGCCGGAGGCGGACATGTATTCGTCGCGGCTGATCTCGTATTTCTTGGAGGTGCAGGGCATGACGGAGACCATGAAGACGTTCTTGGGGTCGATGCCGTTCTTTTCGGCCCAGTAGCTCTTGGCCAGGGCGGAGAGCATCTGCTGGGGGGATTTGGCGGAGGAGAAGTTTTCGGTGAAGTCGGGGGCGTATTTTTCCATCCAGTCGGTCCAGGCGGGGCAGCAGGAGGTGAGGAGGGGGAGGTTGCCGCCCTGGGTGAAGCGTTTGATGAATTCGGTGCCTTCTTCCATGATGGTGACGTCGGCGGAGAAGTTGGTGTCGAAGACGTACTTGAAGCCGAGGCGCCGGAGGGCGGCGTAGAT
>JAEEGL012414883.1_pt1 | contig 11621 bp, 3 predicted proteins | sample 9134231 | NCBI WGS metagenome assembly JAEEGL01 (sample SAMN16246548, study PRJNA631951) | gut metagenome | biome: gut microbiome; feature: rumen; material: fiber-attached | host: Bos | place: Iran: Karaj | collected 2018-10 | reverse complement strand
TTGTTAAGGAATCCACACTGTTATTTCTTCACCTTCGGTTCCATCAGCATTGTATAGAACGATTGTATACGGGCCACTTGAGCCGCTATTGCTTTCCGCATAAGCCACTGCATTGCTATTCAACAGTGCTCCGTTTCTCAGTCTTCCGTAGCGATCTACTACTGTATACGCATCACTTCCAATTAATACGAAGAAGGATTTATATGTGCCTTCTGATTCGGTACCAGTGATAATACCCTGCACTGCCTGAGCATTTGCTTTAACAGTATCAGGCAATTCACTGATGTCTGCTGCAACAATACTTGCGCCATCAGCTCCGATCCTGTTACCGAGTTCTGCGTCCCAATACCAGTATCCGATATTGCTTCCTGCGTTGGCATAATATACATATCCCGTATTGGCACCATCAGTAAACTTCACATAATAAGATGACGTAATGATTGTTACAGTAGTCTCTCCGATATCCATTATGTCAAGATACGTTGAAGAATCTGCCTTGCTTACAGCAACAAGCTTCATCGCTACAGTATAATCTGGTCCGGGATCCAATGCCGATATAGCTTTAGCTGCTGCAGTTGCTGAACTCTCATCTCCAATGATCTCTGTTACATTCAAAGCGGGGCTTGTCAAAGTATACTGTATTGCAGGAGCATAATTCTCATCTTCCCAGTTGAACAACTCTTCTCTCCAATCGGCGCCTGTCTCGATATCAGCACTGCATTTCACAAGATCAAGCGGATCGTACTTGTAGTAGTCAGCTGTAGAAGCCTTTACATCAAGAACATCATCCAGTGTGTACCTGATTATTATTTCGAGAGAGCTCGTAATATCGGCGGGCCTATATACCGGGATAGGATCACTGGTAGAACCTTTATCTACCGGATCGTATCCTTCTATCTGATATTGATAGATTTGATATCCGGTAATATCAGGAGTTTCTATCTGCTTCAGCACATATGTAGTTGTTTCCGTATGGGATCCGATTACTACATCCGTACCATTTACATTAAGACATGTCTTAACTTTATACGACCATTCCGGAGCCTTCTTATACAGGAATGTAAGGGAGTTTTCATCATCTCCCATGGTAATCTGAATTGGCTCAGTCAGAGCTTCATAACCAAGCAGATTATCATAACTGCCCTGAATATCAACATCATTATCAGCCACATGTGTCTGTTTATCATTATACAAAGGCGGATATACAGTCAAAGTTGTGCCTGGAGGAGCATATCTTTCAACTCTCAGGATTTCTCTGTTTCCGTCTGCGTAATCGCGACAGCTTATGGTATAAGTTGACTTTTCGATAATGGTTTCCCACTTTGCGTACAGTGTGGTGTGTCCCGTAACCTCAGTTTCATTATCCTTGAATTCAACCTTTAAGTCATTCATTTTTGAAGGCGAATCAGCTCCAATGTATTGATACCATCCGAGGAACTTGTACTCACCGATAATCTGATCATTATCTGCTTTTATAACGTAGTAAGTATATCCATCGTCTCTTGTTTCAATTATGTAGTTCTCTCCTTTGTTTTGAGGCGCAAGAACCTGAGGAAGAGGATTGATTTTACTGCCGTATGGTACGATATTTGTGGCATCAGGTCCTTCACCAATTTTAAGTCTATTGTCTATACCACATGTCAAATCATCAGGATAGAACGGGTTAAAGTAAACTTCACAATTCTTGGGAGCCCAGTTTGCAAATACCTTAAGATTCTCATGGTTCATAAGAAGATTATTGTTTCCATCTACAAGCCCGGCAGAAGCCTTGTAAGTGTCAAGAATATTTCCATTCTTATCAGCAATCTTTGTCTTTGCAGAAGGAATACTTGTTGTGTACCATCCGTCAAAGGTATAATCGTCTCCTAATGTACCTTCAATTTCATTTTCTCCCGGAAGTTTTGGTACTACCTGCTTATAAAGATAAGGTATCTCATAACCACCTGTCTTAAGGGTTGCATCAACAAGAGTTATATTATAAGTATCTCTCATCAAGAATACTCCCTTATATAAACTTCCTGGATTATAATAATTTCCTCCGCCAAAGGAGTCCGGCACCGCTTTATTATTGACTAATACAATTTTCCTCAGGTCAGTGGGATTCCCTGAGTTATATCCGCTATATGCGAAAGCAGTATATCCCTCAAAAAATACATACTGAGAATCAATACCATTTAAGTATAAAGAGCTATTTCTTTCTATTCCATAGTCAAACCTTGTCGGTGAATCCAGAGTAAACAAAGTATTTACAAAATCTCTATACCTATAAGAACCATAATATCCCCCGGTTCTTACATCTAATATGTTTCCGGATATACTATATTCCATGTCAAACAGATTGTTTAGATCATCCGGTACCGATGTATAATTTTCTCTCGTTTGAGATATCGGATAGTTCTCACTGGGAGCTTTTTCAATAAAGAAATTTACACGTCCTGATTCTTTGGTCGGGTAATTGGGATAAAAATCCATATGCCCACAAACTTCGCCTGCTTGAGGATAAATGGAAGGTATATCAACAACATATTTAAAGATGGCAAAATCCAGATCTGTAACAAAAATACCGTCAGCGCCACCGATACAATAGCTCTTTACCCGTTTCTTAGTACTATTATCTGTATACCAATACCAGGATGGAATAATGCTGCTATCTCCATTTGTGTCCGACGAAAATGATGAGGGTGCACCATAAAGAGCCCTGTAGTATACTGTGATTCCATATTTAATAGTTCTACCGCCTTTAGTACTGGACGTATAATAATTTCCCGATGAAGTCAGTCCGCCATAGGTTATATTAATACTGCCTTCAGCATTCTCGCCTTCACCAGTCGCTCTTACGACCTTAACCAGGGCACGCTTTCCTATTTTCTGATACGTACCGGTAGGATTTTGTAATTCATTTTTTAATGCTAAACGATCTTCTTCCGTACCACTATAATGATAGAGTTCATCGTTATTACTTTCTGAAGCTATGTCATTCCACTGCGAGCGAATCTTATAGTTAGGATAATCTGGAATATTGTAATTAGTTCCGGTTATAAAATGGAACCTGAACTCTATAGGGTTACGATCATAATACAGAGCAACAACCATAGTGTCATTGCCTACAAAATGGTGAGAACCAAATTTCTTTGTGTTTGTTGCATTTGCAGTATATGGATTGAAACCTGATCCTGAAAGATTGTGGTCAGTTTTCTTGGCAAAATAACCTCCACTCTTATAATACGGCTCCAGGAATTCTATCAAATCTGCTCCACTACTCTCTTTTGTAAGCAATTGAGTTATCGAAATAGGATTACTCAAGTTGTGTAAATCTTCATCATCATCATATACCTGATTAGCAATCCCATTATTAACTTTGAGCTTTGTTCCTTTATATAGCTCATATTGTTTTGCTTCTTCCGATTCCGGAGCAATATCATCAGAGGCACTCTGATAATAAATCTCAACCCTCAGATATTTAGGATTAATAGTAAACTGAGGCTCTACAAGAACATTACACTCAGGCATAGTCCTATCATCTTCTACACTATCTATCGTTTCGGACTGTAAGATGTATTCCCCGGAAGCATTCTGATGATAAACTTTAAATCCAGTCAGAATATAGCCTTCACGATTAAATGCGTAGGAATTATTTACAGCCGGCTTATTCCAAGTGAAATATCCGGTGTAAGTGCTCCCCCTATACTTAAATCTAAGATAGAAGGTACCGGTATTTGCCATGTTTGGTGATTGGACATAAGTTAATAGCCCTGCATAGCCATTTGCTTTATACGTAGGACTGTAATAATTATAATAATAAGCGTTATAGTTATTATATACTCTTATTTCGCCTGTACATGCCTTCAAAGCATTGGTATAACTGGTATAATCATTGCTCGTGATAGTCGGCGCCGAGCCTGAGGAGCCAATTGTTTCCCAGAGATAATTCTGATATGACTGTCCATAACTAATTCCTGTAACCGGGTCTCTTGATGTACTGTTAGTACCAGTTGTTTTATCATAATACTTTTCAGGCGGTCTGACTGTAGAATCTAATCTGAAGGAGAGCGTATAAGTATTCCTCTCGTAGGTAAGGGTAACAGTCTCTTTATCACCTGATGTAATACGTTCGGCATTAGTTATGGTAAATCCGGGGAATGAAGGATAATTTTCAGCTTTCATCAGGTTTGTCAAACTACCATTTGCAATGTCTGTAAATCCATCGCTTCCAACTCTGACTTCATATTTAGTTGCAGAATCTGTATTGAATGAACCACTAAGAGAATTATTAATGGCAGACCAGCTACCCGCAACTGCACTACCAGCATCAGCATCAGTATTTTTAAACACCAGATTAAGAGTTTGGCTTGCCTTATCGGTGTTGTACAGAATAACATAATCATATGCCTTACTCGTAGACAGAGTGATCCTGTCTTCACCGCCTTCAGTGAATTTTTCGATCTTTTCAATTCCTCTGTCTTTAAATATAACGTCATTTCCGGCAGAGTCTTTTGCCGGACCTATTTTGACTATGGTATAAACAGGCTTACCGGTTACATTTTCGTAATAGCTTTGATTAATCAGCTTATTCCTTAGTAACTTATCAAAATCCAACAGATCAAAACCGGCAGACTTAAAATTAGAAACTTTTCTGGTAATCTGATTTTTTGTGGTTGATTCAATTACTGTTCCATCCTCAAGAGTTACTCTTTTACCGGCTCTTATATCATCCAAAACCCCAAGCTTTGCTTTATAAGTATTGGTATCAGGGAATCTTTCAGCCAAAACCTTTTCAGCAATAAAGTCTTCATTCAGCTCCTCATCAGTTGCAATTTTACTATGGGAAGCTTCAACTTTTGCTTTAATCTCCGGCTGATCAGCATAAACAAACTTATACACATCAGCAGGTGAAGTATAAGTTACTTCGAAAAGATCATCAGAGGTCAATTTAGAAGCTTTGGTCTTATAGATTTCTTCCAGTGTTTTTCTTTCTGTATTTGTGCCGGAAGTAGGAAGTGTATATTCACGGTACGAAAGCGTTACCGTGTAAGGAGAATTATACCTGTAAACAGCATATATTCTTCTGGTCTTCTTATAGATATTTGTCTCGAGCTCCTCAAAAATGCTGTTATGACTCGCACACTGATACCCGTAGACATTCTTATTAGATATAGATGTCTGCACAACTATATTTCCATTGATATTATTAGATACATAATCAAGCTTTTTAGATCTATCAAATGAAGCCGAAGAAGTAAGCGGTGCTGATGCTGTATCGGGATCAAAATATCCAACAAACTTGAATCCGCTGAATATATCGCGGGAACCTACATTTATCTGGTATTCTCTTGATTCTCCATTTCTAACAGCTTTTGCTTTTTGGTGTAACTTGATGCCTGTACTCCCGACATTAGCAACATTTGTCTCAAGCCTGGTCATATTATTGTTATAAAGCATGTACCAGACTTCAATATTATTGATATCCTTGTCGATTATCAGCCAGTCATTGTAATGCTTAAGAACTGTCTCGGAAGCAGAACCGTCAACAGTCTTATTGACCTTAAGTGTCGGGAACGGATAATCTTTCAAAATGTTGCCAAAGAAAGGCGACAGTGTATAAGGCGTAGTATTGTTCCTGCCCTGGGACTTCACGAGGCTTCCGGACAGAAGGGTCTCGCCGTCCTCATTCTTGTTTTCTGCAAGCTCTGAAGCTCTAACGCAAACAGTGTTATCGTTTGCTTCGAAATCTGTTTCTGAGTATACGTAATAAGCCTTGCCTGAATTGGACTTGGCTACAGGGTAATAGCTGTGGGACTCAACATTGGGATAATTGGATACGGTACCGTTCTCATTGAGTTTGTGGTCCTCATCCTCTTCTGCTGTGCCTGTGAAAAGAGCTGTATCCGTTACATTATCAAAGTTGAATACCGTGTAGGAATTGGTTATGCTTCCAACATCCACAGGAGCAAAGCCTGCTGCGATGTCTGCGGTTCCTACAAGGAAACCTGCACTGTAGCAGGAAGTGAAGGTTGAACTTGCTGCACAGCCTGCTGCGAAGCCGCCTGCTCTTTTGCCCGAGATATAGAAATCGGAATAGGATCCGGTTACGGAAAGTCTGCCGGAAGTGTTGCCGATAAATCCGCCGGCATTGCCGTTTGTGGCAGCAAGGACACCGGATGAGATGGTATTGGTGACGGTTACGTCTTTGGTTGATACGCCAACAAGACCACCGGCATTGCTACCGCCGCTGATCCACTGCATTCCTGATATATTAGATGTCTTTAATTCGTTGATGTACTTGAAATCTGCAAGGCTTCTGAGGTTCTCGTAGGTGAGAGATACAACATCCGAAGAAGCTGTATAGCCAACAGCCTTGGCAAATGCGCTGCTTATACTGCCTGCTGTCTGAGAGCCTTCTGCAGAGCCGGGCATAAAGTAAGTCGAATCTGTGATATTAAGGTTACTGTCGGTGCTTCCAACAAATCCGCCTGCGTTGCCGGTATTAGATTTCACAATGCTGCCTGCAACAACAGTGTCAGAATTAATGGTAACGTTCGCGTTCTGGTTCTGGACGTAGCCGACGATGGCGCCGGCATTTCCTGTTGTAGCGGTCACTTCCGCTCCGGAAACCTTGCAGCCGCTAAGTGCCAGATTTGCAAGAGCCGCATTGGAATATCCGATAAGTCCGCCTGCGTTTGAGGAGCCTGATACTTTGCCCCCAAGTACATAGAGCTTACTTCCTGTAAATACTCCGGTTATCCTGCCGGCAAAGGCGCCGGCATTGGTTGCAGCCACGGTATTTCCAGCGTTGACCTTTAAAGCAGCGCAGTCGCTGACTGTAGCAACAGGGGCTATTTCTCCCGCGAAGCCGCCAACAGAAGCTGATGACGAAGCATCCACGCTGACATTTCCGATATAGCACTTCTCTACTGTAAGCGCTGTAGTTCCGGAAAATTTCGCAGCAAACATACCGGCAGCGGATGCTCCGGGAGCATTTACCGTACTGTCGGTGATGATGACGTTTTTAACGCTGGCACAAGTAGACAGATCGCCGAATATTCCGGCATTGGTAGAGCCATCTGCCACCTTGTTTATGTCAAGGTTTTTGATCACATGATTCTGGCCGTCATAGGAATCCAGGTATGCCGAATTGAAAGGCTGATAAGCTGTATAGCCGCCGGCATCGGGATATACCGAAAGCCAGTATTTATTGAATTCATCAAGGTCGCCATCTCTTGTAACAGAGGCTGCTGAGTTAAAATCAATATCTGCAATCTGTACTGCATTAAGGTCCGCAAGCTGTGCCATTCCGGCATTCTGCAGATGTCTGCCGTATTCGATGTAGGCTTTACCTGTGGAAGGTGAATAGGATGCGAACTTACTGTTGTCTATATCGTAGTCGGAAACCTCAGGAGTAGATCCGTCATCGCTTACAAGTTTTGCGATGAAATAGAAGTTACTTCCTGAAGTGATGCCTGTTGAATAACCTTCAAAGGTCTTCTTGGAATTGCTGCCTGTGAATGCATCTGCACTCAAACTGTCCAGAAGCATATCCCAGGATGCAGTAAGGTACCTGTCAGTCAGGTATTGATCTGCCGTAAATCCATCTCCGGCATCGGGATCGGCACTGGATTTTGCGTTATAGAATCCATCGGAATCCGAGTTGATGGTACCCTTTGCCAAAAGGTCTTTTCCGGAAATTTCAAAGTCCTTACTGGGTGCCAACAAAGAGGTATCGTCAGCGTCCTTAAGGGTAATGACAACCTTCTGATGCTCCAGGAACTCACTGACCTCACTTTGTGTAAGATTGTCTTCCCAGCCAACAGAAACTCTTACATGGGCGTAAAGATTCTCTTCGTTTATGACTTCAACATCGACAGATGTATTTCCAACCTTTTTATTATTAGCCTGAAGGTCAGTCAGAGTAGCATCTCCAAACCATCCGTACTTGTTCTTGCGGCTAGTAAAGTTGTGAAGCTTAAGGTCGGCTACCATGTCACTCAGAGAAGGAGCTGCATTGATCCCTCCGCCAAAAGAGCCGAGACCTTCGCTTGTCTTATCGGAATAAACAACGTTAAGAACACGGCAGCTGCTTGCCTGATACTCAATAACCCAGTAGTTATTTAAAATCTCAGCACTCACCGTATCATTTCCCATGATGGCGGTGTAGGCATTCTTATCGGTGGTGGCACTGGATATGTACATGACCTTTTTGGTGGCAGCATCCGGAACTGAATCCACCAGAATGCCGTCCTCAATGGTCTCCTCTCTGCCGTAAGCGTAGATCTCACTGAGTCTGTCCTGAGCTGCATGGAATATAGTCTCCGCAGTTTTATCCAGCTGAGTCTGCTTCATGTTCCTGTACATTGAAATCGAACTCACTCCGACAATTCCGCCGAGAATCGTAAGTATTGCAACAACTATCAGAAGCTCCGCCATTGAGAAGCCTGCTTTTTGTCGTCTCCTACCGGTAAGTATTCCTCTGCCTGTATTCATAATATTGCCCTCCTGAAAGATATAAAAACGAAAGCATTCTTTCAGTTAAAACTCTGCTGTTTGGGGGATCATTCTCCCTCATCCTGTGTCCTTGGAACATCCATGTCGATGCTTGAGGATGCGCTACTGTCATCGTCTCCGTCACCGCCATCTGTTCCTGACTCATTTTCCAAAGTGTTAATAGTATCCGAAGGCTTAGCTGTCTCTTCTACGTGTTCGCCCTCATCAGTATTTCCATCATCGCTGCTTCCGTCGCCGGAATTACCTTCTCCGGCTTCTCCTGTCTCGGAAGGCTGTCCATCCGTAGACTGGCCATCAGCAGGCTGTCCGTCTGCGGGCTGACCATCAACAGGCTCTCCGTCTGCAGGCTCGATATCCAGAGGATCCTCATCTGAAGTCTCACCATCTTCTTCGTCTGTCTTTTCCTTGTCAGACTCTTCCTCTTCGCCTTCTTCCGTGGTTTCAGCGTCCTCTTCGTCTTCCTTTACCTCATCGGCATCATCGGAAACCTCAACTTCGCCGTCATCCCATATGGTAACGGTATACCAGTTCTGATAGATTCCCATATCGCCGTCAAACTCAGGTGCACTTGAAGGATCAAAAACAATATTTCCGTCCCTGTCGGCAAATTTGATCTTATTGATCTCCACATTTGCCGGGTCAAAGCCCTCTTCTTCATATTCGGAGAGCAGGATTTCTCTTTCGGAAGCCTCTTCATCAGCCTCATCCCAGAAATCGGAAGCAAAGTAATATCCGATGAAATAGCGGTTTACTACTCCGTCCATATCCTTCTCATCGCTGTGGATCTCCTCAGTTGTATCCTCAGGAATTCCTCCTGTAACCTCGGCAATATTTGAAATCCGGGAAAAGAGCTCCGGATCACTGTATGCTTGTCCGTCGGAGAAAAATACATCTGCGCCCTCATCACTTCCGTCCGCGGTAAGGATGTGGTAGAAACGTGCGGAATAATCTACGTTGCCGGAAAGCGTTCCAACACTGTCTCCTACCAGATTTCCACTCTCATCGATGTATCTGATAACCGCATCATCCTCTGCACCGGCATAGAATCCTGCGAAATGGCCTCTTGCTTCATCTCCGGAAACCTGAGCAAGCACGTCGCCTCCGACATTTTCAAAGGCATCGGTTCTTTGATAATCATTGTAGGGAGTTCCGTCCTCCATATTGGAATAAAGAGTCAGCACTTCTGCCCCATCCGACGACAGAGTGATAACATCGCAGTACTCAGCGCCGGTTGCAGCTCCTGCCTCAATCATATCCTTGTAATCTGCCGAGGACATGACAATAAGACCGTCGACATCTATAAGCTGTCTGCGGTCACCATCTTTTTTCACATAAAATCCGGTAAACATCGGAGCGCCTGAATCTCCGGCTTCAGGAACAAGTCCCTCCATGCCGGTGAGCTGATTTAGATTCTCATCATAGAAATAATTGGAATCATATACGAACTCTGCTCTCCTGTCTCCGTCAGAAATGAAGCCCCTCTCAAGATAGTCAATGTCTCCGTCATCTGAAATCGTAAAGGCCGGGAGCTTAGCGTAAGATCCTGCAACCCTGGCAACATAGACCGATCCGCCATCTACATCGAGAGGATTTATATACACCGTAGCGCTGTCGGACTCCATGGTGTATCCGGACTCGATTGTGCCATATTTGAACGCTGCCGGCATAACCTCTGACAGATCAGTAAGCTCGCTGCTTCCGGACTCATCCAGATACAATTTGCCGTTTATCAGGAAGAACTCTTTTTCCCTGGCTGCAAGCTTTTTACTGCCATTTTCCCCGGCGTGTTCTTTCAGGAATTCCTTTACATCGTCGTTATAAACCAGGAGATTGCCTTTCTCATCAAAGAGCTGTATGTATTCTCCGTCGGCATCTTTAGCAAATTCACCGTTCTCATCGATCATGAGGTATGTGGAAAACTTTGCAGGTCCTGCCGCACTTACATCACAAAGAGCCCCCGGGGAACAGAACACCACCAGGCTGCCAAGGGCAGAGACTGAAGCAATCTTAAGTCCTTGTCGTATCCTGCGACTCAAAATCCTTCCATAAGTTTTTCTCATAATACCACCCCTCTGTAGTAACTAACCTACATATTACAAACATCCGTGTTTCTTAATGGGCAAGAGAACCTTCTTCATACTCGTATGTACCAACGACCTCTTCCTGCTGCTTTGCGGAATCCTCCGGAAGTTCCGCATCGGCCACTCCGCCGAACATGGTCTCGTAGAAGGTCGCAACGCAGTTGGCCTCAACCTTGCCATTCTCAATGGTCTCTTCCTGCTCAACAGGCTTTACGGAAAAGTCACTGATAAGGCACCGAAGGTCACTGTGCTCGAGTATGTTTATGATGTTCTCTGCTTCGCTATATCGATCTACGGTAAACTTCAAGGCAAACTCTCTTCTGATCTGGTTTCCCTCTCTTGTTATACCGGTAAATCCTACATAATAATCTTCTGAGGCAGCAAGTGTGCTGTTAAGGAAAACAAGCTCTTGCTTGCCTGCGCTGTAGCTGGGCATGATGCTTACAATATGCCCGTTATCTGCATATTCTGCCACTGATTTTTGCATTCTCTGAATCTGCGCAACTTTAGCGTCAAGAGCAATAAGCTGCGTTTCAAGGGAAGATGCGTTATCCTTGGATCTGGCTATCCTGTCGGTCACAGGCTGGAAAATCAGCAGATAATAAAGAGCTGCCACGATGACCAGAACAAGAACTACCAGCAATGTTTTTTCTCTTGATGATAATTTCCTTGATAAAATGTTCATTACTCGCCCCCCTGATCATCTGTTTTAAGTGTTGTCAGATAAATGTTTATCTCAGCATTTACAATGTTGCCTGTATTTGTCGGCTCGATATAATCCTCAACCAGTTCTCCGTTTTCATCAAAGGAAGGAGCTGTCTCGGTAACAACCGGTGCGCTGGCTTCTGCGGTCTCCTTCTGGGCCATGGACAGTGAGCAGCTCTCAACTATCTCCTGATCCGTAAGAGCAGCCGTCAGTCTGCTCATGGTGTTAAGGGAATCACCTGTAACACCCACCACCAGTGTGCTTCCCTGAAGATTCATGGATTTTACGGATACGCCCTGGCTTGCGATGAAATCTGCAAGCTTTGCAACATCCAT
>JAEEGL012225554.1_pt1 | contig 11621 bp, 7 predicted proteins | sample 9134231 | NCBI WGS metagenome assembly JAEEGL01 (sample SAMN16246548, study PRJNA631951) | gut metagenome | biome: gut microbiome; feature: rumen; material: fiber-attached | host: Bos | place: Iran: Karaj | collected 2018-10 | reverse complement strand
TGGAGATGTTCAACTCCGCTCCTTTACTACGCGCGCTCCTCATGGTTTATCAAGGTCACCGAGGTTAAGGATGACCTTATCCGCAACAACAAGGAGATCAACTGGGTTCCTGAGTCTATCGGCAAGGGCAGATTCGGTGACTGGCTTGAGAACATCCAGGACTGGGGAATCTCCCGTGACAGATACTGGGGAACACCTCTCAATATCTGGGAGTGCGATGACTGAGGCCATCAGCTCTCAGATGGTTCAAGAAAAGGGCTCGCTGAGCTTTCAGGGGATCCGTCTGCAGAGACCTGTGAGCTTCACAGACCATATATCGATAAGTATGAGATCACATGCCCGAAGTGCGGAAAGAAGATGCACAGGGTAAAAGAAGTTATTGACTGCTGGTTTGATTCAGGAGCAATGCCTTTTGCGCAGCTCCACTATCCATTTGAGAATAAGGAGCTCTTTGAGAAGCAGTTCCCTGCAGAGTTCATCTCAGAGGCTGTGGATCAGACAAGGGGATGGTTCTACTCGCTCCATGCAGAGGCTACACTTCTTTTCAACAAGCCTGCATTTAAGAATGTAATCGTTCTCGGACTTGTTCAGGATGAGAACGGACAGAAGATGAGTAAGAGCAAAGGCAACGCAGTTGATCCTTTCGAGGCTCTTGAGAAATACGGCGCAGACGCCATCAGATGGTACTTCTATACCAATTCGGCACCCTGGCTTCCAAGCAGATTCTCGGGTGACGCGGTTATGGAGGGACAGCGCAAGTTCCTTGGAACGCTTTGGAATACCTACGCATTCTTTACGCTCTATGCAAACATCGATGGTTTCGATGCAGCTGATTACAAGCTCGAACCCGACAAGCTCACAGTTATGGACAAGTGGCTTCTTTCAAAACTTAACAGCTGCGTAAAGGCTGTTGATGATAACCTGGCAGGATACAGGATACCTGAGGCCGGCAAGGCACTGGATAACTTTGTGGACGAGATGAGTAACTGGTACGTCCGCCGCTCACGTGAGAGATTCTGGGCAAAGGGAATGGAGCAGGACAAGATATCTGCCTACATGACACTGTATACAGCACTTGTGACAGTTGCCAAGGCAGCAGCACCCATGGTTCCATTCATGACCGAGGAGATTTACCAGAACCTTGTGCGCAACAGTTTTGCTGATGCACCGGAGTCGATCCACCTTTGTGACTTCCCGGCTGTTGATGAGAGCTTTATTGACAAGAAGCTTGAAAAAGACATGGAGGAAGTCCTTGACATCGTAGTACTTGGACGTGCAGCCAGAAATGCGGCAAATATCAAGAATCGTCAGCCTATAGGTCAGATGTATGTAAAGGCAGATGAGACTGTAGGAGAGTTCTACACCGATATCATAAGGGAGGAGCTCAATGTAAAGAATGTGAACTTCACAGATGACGTGAGAGATTTCACAAGCTACAGCTTCAAGCCTCAGCTCAAGACTTTGGGACCTAAGTACGGCAAGAACATTGGAGCTATCAAGGCATACCTCGAGGGACTTGATGGCAATGCCACAATGGATGAGCTCAATTCAAACGGCTCGATCAAATTTACTGTAAATGATGTGGATGTTGAGCTCGTTAAGGATGACCTGCTCATAGACATCGCCCAGAAGGAGGGCTTCATCTCGCAGGAGAACTGGGGTATCACTGTTGTTCTTGATACGAACCTCTCAGAGGAGCTTATCAATGAGGGCTTTGTTCTTGAGGTAATAAGCAAGGTTCAGACCATGCGTAAGGAGTCAGGCTTTGAAGTAATGGATCACATCAAGGTATCCCTGAATGGAAATGACCGCCTTGCAGAGATCGTTAAGAATAATGAGAGCAGCATTTCAACTAAGGTGCTTGCCAACGAGATCGTTTACGGATCGGATGTTGCAAATGCCAGGGAGTGGGATATCAACGGCGAGAAGGTTACTATCGGTGTTGAGAAGATCTGAGTAACTGCAGTTTTTAAATTTGAATACCGCATGTAATAAGAAATGGGCGAAGCCACAGCGGCTTCGCCCATTTTTAATCCGATAACTATTATCTTATCTGTGTCTGATCTCCTCTTGGAGATGCGTATTTGCTGCCAACTACGCCGTGAAGTTCATTTGTTATGTATTCCATGACAGCCTCATCCATAACAATACCGGTATCAAACTGAGCGCTTGCATTTGCGAATGCATAGTAGGTGTCACCGCCTACTGCACAGAAGTTGTTGGTAACAACTGCATATGTATCTGTGGGTGAGAACGGCTGACCGTTGATGCTCTCGATACTTACTCGTCTGATGCTTGAAGGTTTGTAATAGGTTGAACCAGGATATGCAGGACCCTGGGCAAAAGGCTTTGTGGTATCGATAGTGAACTTGATGCCTGAAGTCTGAGGATATCCACCGATCGCTCCGGGGGTTGAGAAGGTTGAAGCCTCAAGAGCCTCAAGAAGCTCAGCGCCCGTTACATATACAACTGCAACAGTATTTCCGAATGGAAGAACTGTATTTATATCGTTCTTGGTTATATCTCCAGCTGCGATGCTGGCACGGATTCCACCACCGTTGGTGATTGCAACCGTGTGGGCTGCATCGACAGTGATGGCACTGCCCTTGCTCTGTACGCTCCAGATAAGAGCATCAGCTATAAGATCGCCGAGGTTTGTCTCCTCTGTTCTGTTTCCGGGATCACGCTCGCCGTTGAGGTTGACTTCACTCTTTGCGAAAGCTGTTCCAAACTCTCTGTCTACACGTTTGATGACTGCTGTTGTGACCGCATCGGAGATAACTTCCTTCTGAAGATCATCAAGAGAGATGAGGTAGTGGCTTTCAATCTTTTTGGATGCGTCATCGATGATCACTACACCGATGTTGTTAAACTTGGTTCCTGTTGACTGGATGGGCTCGCCCTTTGCAGCGGATGTCATTACTGTGTGCGAGTGGCCGTCGAGCATGAAATCAATACCCTTGGTCTTGTTGTAGACGTCTAAACTTCTGTGTCCGTCAATTGCTGATTCATCATATAGTCCAAGGTGGGAAAGACATATTACAAGATCAGCACCCTGACCTTTAAGTGAGTCTACCTGAGACTGTGCGCAGGCTGCAAGATCACCCTTGGTAAGGAATTTGACGTCCTTGACATATACAGGATTGACCTTGGTCTGAGTTTCAGGAGTCAGCATTCCAAAGAAACCTATCTTAACACCTGACTTTGTTGTGTAAAGGGTGTTGGGCTCCCAGATGCTGTTGCCATTTGCATCGAGAACATCTGCGCAGATGGTCTTGAACTTGCCAACTGCCAGATTCGCACGAAGCTGGGTGAGACCAAAGTCAAACTCATGATTTCCTATTGTTACGATGTCATAACCTGCCGCATTCATGCAGGCGATGGCGTCCAGTCCCTTTGTCGTGCTGACATAGGGAGTTCCCTGGCTGAAGTCGCCACAGTCGACCAGAATAACTTCTGCTCCGCGCCCCTGAAGGTTCTGCTTTACAGATGCAATGTAGGGGTAGCGCCCAATGGCTCCGTGCACGTCATTGGAGTGCAGGATCACGGTCTTGCCGGTCAGATCTGCCGGAATGTCATGAATGGTCTTTATATCTGCCGGCGCATTGTAGGCTAAAGATGAGATAGCCGTAAGATTGCAGGTCAGAACAAGTGCCATTGCAAGTAGCATGGATAGTGCCTGTTTAAAGATACTTTTTCTTACCATAACCAACGTTCCTCCTAAAAAGTTTTGTTAGGACTCTATTATAAGATAAATTGCACATGTTTTAAACAAATAACAGATATTATTAGTGTATTTTTAACGAAAAATCCCATTATATGGAAAAATGCTTACATTACCGGAAATAATCTAATGAAATAATAATTCGAGCCGATATATTAAGTAACCAAAGGATGTGGTTGATTTTCATGCAGGGATGCTTTTTATGGAGAGGATAAGTCTGAAAATTATTTTTGGACGGATTGTAGAAGGATCTTAGCATGGTAATTCAGCACAATATGACTGCATTCAATTCTAATAGACAGCTTGGGATAATGACCGGCTATCATGCCAAGTCATCAGAAAAGCTCGCATCAGGTTACAGAATAAATCGTGCTGCAGATGATGCTGCAGGTCTTGCAATTTCCGAAAAAATGAGAAGACAGATAAGAGGTCTCGATCAGGGTTCCAACAACCTGCAGGATGGCATTTCCATGATGCAGATTGCAGACGGAGCTCTCGTTGAAGTGCATGAGATGCTTCAGAGAATGAGCGAGCTCACCATAAAAGCAGCAAATGATACTCTCGACCCAAGGGACAGACAGCACATACAGCAGGAAATAAACCAGCTAAAGCTTCAGATATCACAGGTCGGATCATCAACTACCTTTAATGAGAGAAAAATCTTTGATGATATCTATCCTGAGGGAGCTCAGTATAAAAAGCTTTCGGATCTTGTAACATCTAGTTCTGCCGATTCAGGGAAAATGACAGAGGCATATAAGGTCGGGGATTACTGGTATCCTTCTGCTTCATTGAATTTTGGCGGCATTGATGACGAATCAATTGATGCGCTTGATGGAAAAGGTTTCTCTTTTACCTGTGCAGCAAACTGCGATGAAGTTTTTGAGTTTGAATTTGACAGATCCACAAGTGAGAGCAAAATTGAAGGGTCTACTACTTATCATCAGGGGACCCATAAATACATTATAGGTATCGAGGATTGTACAAACGGTGCAGACATAGTAAACAAGATATTTGACTTTGCAGCTAACAACCCACTTGAGGGGGCACCAACAGGACAGATAACTGCTACATCGGTTCCTGTAAGCCATACGAATACTATAGTAAAAACAGGGAGCACCACATTTATACTCTGGGGACATGTCGGAAGTCACAAAACAGCAGAGGAAGCAAAAAATCATCATTTTTCAAATGGGATGGGAGAAGTAAACTGCTCCAATCTTGACGGCGAAACAGGGATAGAAAAGAGAGATCTATGGATACAGGCAAGCGCGAACAGCGGTGACGGAATAAAGGTTACCATAAACCGTATGAACAGCAAGGTAATCGGCGTTGACGGTGTGGATGTAACTACCTCAGACAGTGCCAGGGCAGGGATTGATACGGTAAAAAAAGCCCAGGGCGTAATAAGCAAGGAAAGAGCCAGCATAGGCGCGCAGCAGAACCGCTTAGAGCACTCCTACAGGAACAACAGAAACATTGAAGAAAACACTACAGCCTCTGAGTCACTGATAAGAGATACTGACATGGCTAAAGAGATGGTGAAGAATTCAAATGAAAACATACTGATGCAGGCGGGGCAGGCAATGCTGGCTCAGGCCAATCAGACAACACAGGGAGCAATGACACTGCTTCAGTGACTTTCCTTAAAAAATCCCCCATATAAGGGGGATTTTCTATTGATTGATTACTATTTATCATTCTTATTATTTCAACATTTCTATCCTGATGTTTGTGAGAGCAACCTGGTCGCCGGTCAGTGCAATATATAGATTTTCAGTCTGTCCGAGAATAGTTGTCAGGCTCTCAACAGCAACACCGAGGTTCTCAGTGAAGACAGATATCTGGTTGCCGTTTTTCTTTATCATGACTTCGCAGTCAACTCCTGCTTTAAAGATTTTCTTCCAGTTGTGCCAGCCGACAAATGATGAAGTCTGCGTAGTTGTGATGCGGTTCTCAGAGCCATCATCCGATTCCCAGTTCTCTCCGTCAAGGCGGACAAGAACATACTCTTTGTAGCTCTCGTTGTCAGTTCTTGCATTTTCAGATGAAAAAATACTTATATACGGGCAGTGCCAAATCAGTCTTGCAGTCGGAAGGCTCATGGCATGGAACGTAAGCTTCATGTCTCCGGATATAGGTATGGCTTCACTTGTTGAAGAACGCCATCTGTCAACCTGGACATTCGGGATATCTCCTGTAGGGCTGTCTTTTATATAACTGATCTTCTCAGCGATGCGGGGGATAAGGTCAGGAGAAACCTCCTCTCCTGTCTGATCAACACTGATGCCACTTATCCTGCAGTTCTTTCCGGTAATAGAGATATAGCTAAAACGTGAGCTGTCCGGTAGCGCTACAATTACCTGCTCTGTAAGTTTTCCGTCTGAAATATTTAGCATAAGGTGGTCTTCAATACGAACTGCCTCGATGAGGTAGTGCTGAGATTTCGAATTTCTGCCATCTCTGGAAGGATCTGATTTAGACGATGATCTGACCTCCATTTTGCGCGCGGCTTCGCACTCAGTATGACCATTCATATAGATCTTACCGTATTCAAGGTAAACAAGATCCCTTTTTTTGTCTTCTGTATCCTGATATCTTCCGTCAAGTGAGTCGAACAAAATCAGAACCGGAGAGCATTCTCCTCTATTACCATTTAAGGGTCTGCTGCTGAAACTAAGTCGAGTGAGGTTCTCATTTATAAGAATTCCGGAAGAGTAATCGTCGAATAACTCTTTTGAATCAAAGGAAGATCTTTCAGAAAGGTTTGTGCCTGCGAGCTGTTCCTTCATATTGTATTCTGTATCGAGGTCAATTAAATGCTGCATGATCTTAGCAAACTCGGGATCAAACTGTGTTCCCATACCTTTGACTAGCTCCTCACGAACCTTGTCCTGTGGGATCGGATCCCTGTAGCTTCGCTTTGAAGTCATTGCGTCATAGGCATCGGCGACACCGACGATACGCGCTATTTCCGGAATGTCATCACCTTTGAGCCCGTCAGGGTAGCCGCGCCCGTCGTAGCGCTCATGGTGATAGTGAGCGCCGATGCTAAGATATGGCGACCTTCTGATCCTTGAGAGGATTTCATTTCCATAGACAGGATGCATCTTGATCTGGGCAAACTCCTCATCGGTGAGTTTGCCGTCCTTGTTGATGATGCTGTCGGGAATACCTATTTTTCCTACATCATGAAGAAGGGCTGCAAAATATATCATTTCGCATTCTTCCTCGCTTTTTCCGGCTTCTTTGGCTATCTGCGCTGAATAGAGCGCAACACGGCTTGAGTGACCGTGAGTATACTTGTCCTTGGCATCTATCGCGCTTGCCAGGGCAAGTGCTGTCTGCTCAAACAGTTCGTGTTCCTGCTCGTGTTCTTTTTTGTAGAACTCAATTTCCTGTATCTTGGCATGCTCAACCTTGTCATTGAGGTCGATCAGAACAAAAAGGTACAGCAGAATAGCTCCGCTTACCATAGATATGTTTATCAGAGATAAACCGTAGAAAAAGTGCTGAAGAATGGCTGCAATAAGGATAATTGTACTGTTTAAGAACAGCGAAGAGGTTATGGTCCTGCTGAGTGAGTGCTTATAATGTAATACAAGAGTCATTTGGAGAATTATTATGGAAATGGGTATTACATAGCTGATGAGGCTTCCGGGAGATCGCACATACCGGTTCTGAGAATCAAATGTATAGTACAATCCGGTAAACTGTGAGATGATAAGGAGTATGATACCAGCGGTAAAGAGCCCCTCGCAGATATAGATAAGCAAAGGCCTTTTAGTCATTCCTCCTTCATTCTCAAGCAGATCCGTAAAGTACAGGCTGACTGAGTGTGTGATATACAGTGAGAGGAAATATACAAGAAAGTTAGTGATCCTGACCATCCAGAATCCACTAATGTCGGTATTGCCCCTGTAAAGATAGGCATATCGGTCTGCCAGCAGTAAAAGCATGCCTGCAGTCTCTATATGTGCAAGAATGCGCCTGCGCTTTGGGGAGAGAGTCCTCGACATCAGCGCCAGAACTACGAGTACTCCGCATATACCGCTCAGGAAAAGCATTACGTTAAGCTGATGCGCTTTCAAAAACTCCATAAAATGTCCTCTGTAAAGCAAACTTGCATATGTCTGATTTTCTTTATCCATTAATTTTATCATAATGATTGGTGATATTTTATTGCAATGTTGCAGAATTTAGCGAAATTTTATAGAATTGCATGCTATTTTGGGGTAGAATTGAAACGTATACTATATTTTGAGAACGATAATATAGCTATACTATTATTTTTGTTTCTTTGAGGAGGGAGCATGAAGAAAAAGAAATTATCCTTTGATAAGGATCTCTTTAAGCGAAGTGTCCAGTACAATGTGAAGACACTTTACAGGAAAACAATGGATGAGGCAACAGATCAGGAGCTGTATCAGGCAGCGGCCTATGCCATAAAGGATGCCATCGTCGACCACTGGATGACAACTCAGAAGGCTGCCGATGAGCAGGATCCCAAGATTGTTTATTACATGTCCATGGAGTTTCTTATGGGCAGGGCATTTGGAAACAACCTGATCAATCTTCAGGCTTACAAGCCGGTTAAGGATGCGCTTGATGAGCTTGGCATAGATGTGAATCTTGTGGAGGATCAGGAGCCCGATCCGGCGCTCGGAAACGGTGGTCTTGGAAGGCTTGCTGCATGTTTCCTTGATTCTCTTTCAACACTTGGATACATGGCTTATGGATGCGGAATCCGCTACAAATATGGTATGTTCCGCCAGAAGATCAAGGACGGATATCAGGTAGAGGTGCCTGACAACTGGCTTGAAAACGGCAACCCATTTGAGCTTAGAAGAAGTGAGTACGCCAAGGAAGTTAAATTCGGCGGCTATGTAAATGTACACACAGACGAGAGGGGCAGAACTGTCTTTTCTCAGGAGGGATATCAGGTAGTTAAAGCTGTTCCCTATGACCTTCCTGTTATAGGATACGGAAACGGCGTTGTTAATACGCTGAGGATCTGGGATGCTGAGCCGATTCAGTGCTTCCAACTTGATTCCTTTGACAAGGGCGACTACCAGAAGGCTGTTGAGCAGGAGAATCTTGCAAGCCAGCTATGCGAGGTACTGTACCCCAATGATAACCATATAGCAGGCAAAGAGCTGCGTCTCAAGCAGCAGTATTTCTTTATCTCTGCTTCGGTTCAGACCGCTCTTAAGAGATACCTCAAGAAGCATGATGACATAAGAAAGTTCTATGAAAAGGCTGTATTCCAGCTCAATGACACACATCCGACAGTTGCGGTTGCAGAGCTCATGAGACTTCTTATGGATGAGTATTACCTCACCTGGGACGAGGCATGGGAGGTTACGACCAAGACCTGCTGCTACACCAACCACACAATTATGGCTGAGGCGCTTGAGAAGTGGCCGGTAGATCTTTTCCAGAGACTTCTTCCGAGAATTTATCAGATCGTTGATGAGATCAACAGAAGATTCGTCGATCAGATCATGCGCCAGTACACAGGCTCCGCAGGCATAGATGTTCAGGCCAAGATAAGGAGTATGGCGATTCTTTACGACAACCAGGTCAAGATGGCTCACCTTGCCATTGTCGGCGGCCATTCTGTAAACGGCGTTGCCAAGCTCCACACTGAGATCCTTGAAAAGAGAGAGCTTCGCGATTTCTATGAGATGATGCCTGAGAAGTTCAACAACAAGACAAACGGTATCACCCAGAGAAGATTCCTTATGCATGCAAATCCTCTCCTGGCTGAATGGGTTACCAACAAGATCGGCGACGGCTGGATCACAGACCTATCAGAGATGAGCAAGCTCAAGGAGTATGCCGACAACAAGAAAGCTCTTGAGGAATTCATGGAGATCAAGTACAAGAACAAGAAGCGACTTGCAGAGTACATCAAGAAGCACAACGGAATCGACGTTGATCCCAAGTCCATCTTCGATGTTCAGGTAAAGAGACTTCACGAGTACAAGAGACAGCTCCTTAATATACTTCAGGTTATACACAAGTACAACGACATCAAGGCACATCCTGACAAGGATTTCTACCCAAAGACCTATATCTTTGGTGCAAAGGCAGCAGCCGGATACCTTACAGCCAAGCTTACGATCAAGCTTATCAATGCAGTTGCGGAAGTTGTAAACAATGATCCTGATATAGGCGGCAAGCTTAAAGTCGTATTTATCGAGGATTACAAGGTATCCAATGCAGAGCTTATATTTGCGGCAGCTGATATTTCCGAGCAGATTTCTACTGCAAGTAAGGAGGCATCCGGAACAGGAAACATGAAGATGATGCTTAACGGTGCCGTAACCCTTGGAACACTTGACGGCGCAAATGTTGAGATCGTCAACGAAGTCGGCGAGGAGAATGCATTTATCTTCGGACTTACCTCACAGGAAGTTATGGAGTATGAGAGAAACGGCGGATATAATCCGATGGATATCTACAACTCAGATCCCAACGTGAAGTCAGTTCTTGACAGGCTTGTGGACGGAACCTTCGCTCAGGACAAAGAACTGTTCAGACCGCTGTATAACTGCCTGCTCAACACCTACAACTCCAATAAGGCAGACCAGTATTTCATCCTCAAGGACTTCGAGGCATATCTTGAGGCGCAGAGGAGAATATCTGACGCTTATGCGGACAAGAAGCGCTGGGCTAAGATGTCCCTTCTTAATACCGCTTGCTGCGGGAAGTTCTCATCAGACAGAACCATTCAGGAATATGTCGATGAGGTATGGCATCTGGATAAGCTTCAGGTAGAAGTTAAATAAATATTTGTTAAAAAGCGCAGGCGGATGGCCCAAGGGTGGCGATCCGCCTGTTTTTTAGATGTAGGAATTTTTTGAAATGCTTTTAATTGGGATCATTTGACTGCATATGCCGCTCTTCAATGAGTTTTTCAACCTGCAAAAGACGCTCTTTGCTGCCTGCCGCGGTGTCACTCTTTGGAAGGGACTTCCGGTATGCGGAGGGAGATACTTTCTTTTCCTGGTGAAATGCCTTGGAAAACACGAGAGGATCCGAGTATCCGCAGGATATTGCTATGGACTCTATTGAGAGCCTTGTAAGCTGCAAAAGCTCCACAGCCTTGGCAATGCGGTAACTTGACAGGTACTGCTGAGGCGAGATGCCAAGAGTCTTCTGGAAAAGAGTGTACAGATAGCTTCTGTTAATGCAGACATAGTTTGCTATATCGGAGACCTTGATGGGGTTGCAGTAATTGCTCCTGATAAAAGCCTGGGCTTTGGTAACATAGTAGTTGTCGCTGCCGGAATCGCTCTTTGGACTTACGCTGATGCCGGAAGCTATTATTGAAAGAAACAGGGATAAAAGCCCGTTCCTTCGAAGGACATCCTCGACGCTGAAGGTGTTGTGATCCATCATATCCTTGACAATGTCGTAGATGTCTTTTGAGGAGTCGCTCTTAAAGATGGGCTGGTGGAGTGAGAGACCAAGCTGTGAAACTATAGTATCAGCTCTTTTCCCGCCAAAACCGATCCAGACATAGGTCCAGGGATCTTTCTCATCGGATACATAGTAGGCAAGCTCCTCGGGGACTATCAGAAAACCATATCCGGCTTTAAGAGGATAATTCTGACCGCCTATGGAAAAGCTGCCCTTTCCGCTAAGGCAGTAGTGGATCATAAAATGAGGCTTCAGGGCGGGACCGAAGCTGTGAGACGGGTGAGTCTGAGAAAGTCCGCAGCAGTACACGTACAGATCATCGGATTCTTCGGTATTAAAGAGAAGTTTGTAAGCTTTTTCCATCTTTTTTCCTCAAATCTAATCATTTGACCAGGATACTATCATATGGAAATTATACGCATTTAAACTTTTGCAGGCAATTGTGTTTTCGCGCTTATTACTGTAAAAT
>JAEEGL011141238.1_pt1 | contig 11621 bp, 8 predicted proteins | sample 9134231 | NCBI WGS metagenome assembly JAEEGL01 (sample SAMN16246548, study PRJNA631951) | gut metagenome | biome: gut microbiome; feature: rumen; material: fiber-attached | host: Bos | place: Iran: Karaj | collected 2018-10 | reverse complement strand
GCGTCGACGGCGAACGTCTTATCGTTGTCTAAATACTCCGTCCAGTCCGTCTTGCGGATCTCTTCATAGACGTCGTCGGCACTCTTGGCCTTGAAATGACGGATGGGTTTCAGAATCTTGATAGCAGTGTGTAGTTGGAAGTTAGCACGGTACAGCATCTCCTTATCACCTTTGAACGACACCATGCGTCGTCCTATCTGTACGTCAATAGCCCCCAACCGGGTCAGTTCTTTCGCCAATACAGGCTCTAAGCCCATGAATGTCTTGGCGATGATTTCAAATGTTTGTTCCATTAAAGATAAAAATACGTATTTCCTTGTACAAAAGTTGGCTGTTGCCGACTTTTCGAGCGCAAAGTTACAATAAAATCGAGACAATAGCAAAATATTTTGTGATTTTATTTCCAAATTCAAAATAATTGTGTAATTTTGCGCTGATGATTGAAATCTTTTTGGTTGCACAGCAAGGAGGAATAGGTACGGAAGTACTGATATGGGTGATAGGAAGTATCCTGTTGCTCTCCTTTATCGCGCTGTTTTTCTACCAGCGTCTTGTGGGTAAGGAACTGGAGTCGGAACTGACTCAGTTGGAGAAGGTGCAGAAGCACAATGTGGAGTATGAATTTGTGCTGAAGGCCATGAAACTCTGTACTTGGCATATCGACGCCGAGGCGCGTACCATCACCTACGACAATGATTTCCGTGGCAGGGACGACTGCTTGATACCACCGCCTGAATCGCCTATCGACGAGCTTCTTAGCGTCGTTGCTCCAAGCGACAGGGCGCGTCTCATCAAGACCGTTGATGATCTCTGCTCTGGTCGTGTGGAGGACTATCATGAGGTGTATCAGGTTTCTATGCCCCACACCGACAATTACTACTGGACGGAGAGTTACGCTACGGTGGCTTCCCGTAACGACGAGGGTAAGGCGAAGTACATCGTGGGTACGTCGATGCGTATCGATGACCGTAAGGCTATGGAGTCAGCCCTGATGGAAGCCCGTAACAAGGCTGAGGAGAGCGACCGTCTGAAGTCGGCCTTCATTGCCAACATGAGCCACGAGATACGCACGCCGCTGAACGCTATCATAGGCTTCACCAGCGTGTTGCCCGACGTGCAGGGCGACGAGGAGCGCCGTGAACTGATCAACCTGATACAGGAGAACAACCAGAAGTTGCTGACCATCATCAACGATGTGATGAACATCTCGAAGATAGAGTCTGGCAAGGAGCAGCTGGTCATGTCGACCTTCGAACTGAACTCTACCTTACAGTCGCTGGTCGACGTCTTCATACCGAAATTACAGGGCGACGTCAAATTGTCTACGATGTTTGCCAGGGCCAGTATAAACGTGAAGACTGACCTGAACCGTATGACGGAGGTGATGAACCACCTGCTGGCCAATGCCGTCAAGTTCACTGTGCAGGGTAGTATCATTGTGGGCTACGACGAGCCTACCGGCAAGCGCCTGCGTGTCTGGGTTCGCGATACCGGTAAGGGCATTGCCCCTGAGCATCAGGAGCGTGTCTTCGAGCGCTTCTTCAAGGTCGACGAGTATATTCCCGGAGCAGGCTTGGGCCTGAGCATCTGCCGCACGATGGCTTACAGCATGGGTGGTGATGTTGGCGTGGAGTCAACGCTGGGCGAAGGGTCGACGTTCTGGTTTGAGTTCCCCATGTAGTCTCAGCGTCCTGCTTTCCGTCCGTCGAGTAGCATCCGCAGACGGGCAAAATCCTCTGGATACGTCAGTTTTTCGAAATAAGGGGCATCGAAGTCAAGATACACTTTCGATGTCGGCGGCAGTTGCTGTATCGACTCCGTCAAGGGCGAGTCGGCACGGAAGTGCTGGTCGAGGAGACTGAAGCGGAATCCTTCAGGCGCATTCATCGTGTAGTATTCCTCCCGATTGACGACCCACTCGCCGTAACGCCCCAGACTGTCGGTAATCTTGCGTGCACAGGCCACAGCATCGTATTCGTCGAGTAGCGTGAAGAACTTGTCGAGCAACGCTCCTGTGACCGTCGGACGGACGGCATCAACCACCAACAGCTTCTCGCACGCCGAGTGTGTACCGATATAGTCGAGTCCATGGCGCTTGGTGACATTCAGCTCCGGGCCGCTATCGGCTACATCGACACCATATCTTCTCACCAGTTCGTCATGATAACGGCTGTCGGCCACGACGACGATGGCATCGGCCTGCCGACACGCGCGGCAAGCCTCGATGACATAGGAGATGACCTGACGCCCGTCGATCTCGACATACTGCTTGGGAACGGAGGCACCAAACCGTGCCCCGACGCCCCCGGAGGTAATCATGATGATATTCCTGTCCGTCGTTTTCATACTCGCGTATATTGATTCAACGGGCAAAATTACATATTTATTTTAAAAAAATGAAAAATAAGGAGGAAAACGACGCGCTGTCGGACAAAATACCTACCTTTGCACCTCGAATTTCGAAAAAACACATGGAAAAATCATTCAAGGAACTGCTGAAAGTATCGTTTAAGTCCGAAGACACCGAAGAGTGGCTCGACGTCCATTTCACGCGCCCTATAGGTTTGGTCTTCGCACTGTTCTGGAATAAGCTGGGCGTCCATCCCAACGTCATCACCGTCCTCTCCATCTTCCTGGGGGCTGTAGGGGGCTGGATGTTCCACTATACTGACCTGTATCATAACATCTGGGGCGTCGTACTGCTGATGCTGGCCAACTTCTGCGACTCTACCGACGGACAGATGGCCCGACTGACAGGCAAGAAGACACTCCTGGGACGTGTCCTCGACGGCTTTGCCAGCGATGTCTGGTTTTTCTGCATCTACGTGGGACTCGTCTTCCGCCTCTGGGACCAGACCATCCCCGGCCTCGACGTCCAATGGGGCGTCTGGGGCTTTGTGCTGTGTTATACGGCGGGTTTCCTGAGCCATGCGCCCCAGGCAGCCCTGGCCGACTACTACCGTCAGATTCACCTCTTCTTCCTCTTGGGCGAGGAGGGCAGCGAACTGAACAGCTACCGTCAGCAGCGCGACATCTATGAGTCGCTGCCGCGTAAGGCGTGGTTCGCGCGCGCCTACTATTATAATTATGCCAACTACTGTCGTGGACAGGAGCGACGGACGCCGAAGTTCCAGCTGTTCTTTGCCAAATGGCAGCAACAGCCTGATGAGGCTGTCCGTCAGGAACTGTTAGCAGGCAGCCGTCCGTTGATGAAGTTCACCAACCTGCTGACGCACAACCTGCGGGCCTACACCCTGTTTGTCACGGCGCTGTTAGGCTGTCCGTGGGTTTACCTGCTGGTGGAAGTTATTGTGATGAACCTGATGTATATCTATATGCACCGCACCCATGAGACGCTGTGCGCACGACTCACCGAGAGGCTGGTAGAGTAAAAATAATATAAAAAACGAGGGGAACGTGTGCTGTTTAAGTTTTTTTTAGCTACCTTTGCACCAAATTGACTATAGCAATGGAAAAAAATGGGATAAAGCCGGCCAATGGCCGGTTGGGAATTCTTATTGTAGGCAACGGTGCTGTTGCCACCACTTTCATGACAGGTGTCCTCTTGACCCGTAAGGGACTGGCAAAGCCTATTGGCTCGATGACGCAGTACGACAAGATTCGTGTCGGCAAGGGCGAACAGAAGAAATATCTGAAATATAGCGAGATTGTCCCTATGGCCAGTCTCGACGACTGTGTCTTCGGCTGTTGGGATGTCTACCCGCAGAATGCCTACCAGAGTGCTGTCTATGCCGAGGTGCTTCAGCAGAAAGACATCGACCCTGTCCGCGAAGAGCTGGAACAGATAGTGCCTATGAAGGCCGCCTTCGACCATAACTATGCCAAGCGTCTTTCTGGTGACAACGTCAAGGACTGTGCCACGCGCTGGGAGATGGTGGAGGCCCTGAAAAAGGATATCCGCGACTTTAAGCAGCAGAACGGTTGCGCCCGTATTGTGGTGCTCTGGGCTGCCTCTACCGAAATCTATGTCCCTGTCGACGAGCAGGTACACTACCGCCTGGCCGACTTGGAGGCCGCCATGAAGGCCGACGACCGCGAGCACGTGGCTCCCTCTATGTGCTATGCCTACGCAGCGCTCACCGAGGGCGCTCCCTTCATCATGGGTGCTCCTAATACGACGGTCGACATCCCTGCTATGTGGGAGCTGGCCGAACGCCAGCGGCTGCCTATCGCCGGCAAGGACTTCAAGACGGGTCAGACGCTGGTCAAGTCGGGCTTTGCCCCAATCATCGGCACCCGCTGCTTAGGACTCAGCGGCTGGTTCTCGACGAACATCCTCGGCAATCGCGATGGTCTTGTGCTCGACGAACCTCAGAACTTCCATACGAAGGAGGTGTCTAAGCTGTCGACGCTGGAGACCATCCTCAAGGCTGACGACCAGCCCGACCTCTATACCGACTACTACCATAAGGTGCGTATCAACTACTACCCGCCACGTGGCGACAATAAGGAGTCGTGGGACAATATCGACATCGTGGGCTGGCTGGGATATCCCATGCAGGTGAAGATCAACTTCCTCTGTCGCGACAGCATCCTGGCAGCTCCCGTCTGTCTCGACCTCTGTCTGCTCATCGACCTCGCCGCACGTGCCGGACGCTATGGTACACAGCGCTTCCTCAGCTTCTTCCTGAAGTCGCCGATGCACGACTATACTGTTGGCGAGGAGGCGGTCAACAACCTCTACCAGCAGTACACCATGCTCAAGAACGCCCTCCGCGAGATGGGTGGCTACGAGGCTGATGAAGAGTTGGACTAAGTACGTCATCCTGCCTTTCTTGTTACTGCTGTGCATACCGTCTTATGCACAGCTGAATCCCGATGTCGACAAGGACACTACGAAGTGGTTCAACCGCACGCAACAGCTGTCTGGGGTCGATGTCAGGGCTAAGCGTGGCCGTTATAGCCGTAAGAACAACCCCGCCGTCGAACTGATGCGTAAGGTGATTGCTGCCAAGCGGCGTACTGACCTCTCCAATCGCGACTTCTACCAGTACAACAAATATCAGAAACTCACCCTGGCCGTCAACGACATCACGCCTCAGCGTATGATGGAGCCGAGGTTCAAGGACAAGAAGTGGCTCATCGACCAGGTGGAGTTCTGTCCCTACAATAATCGGCTCATCCTGCCTGTCTCCGTCGAGGAGACGGTGCTGAAGAAGCTCTACCGCCGTGAGCCTCATGACGAGCGTACCATCATCATGGGTGTCAACACGTCGGGCGTCAACGACCTCATACAGACGGGCGACATCCTGAACACCGTGCTGAAGGACATCTTTACCGATGTCAACATCTACGACGACCGCATACGCCTGTTGCAGCATCCCTTCACCTCACCTATCGGTAAGGATGCCATCGCCTTCTACCGCTATTATATCGAGGATACCGTTGCCGTCGCCAACGATATGTGCTATCACCTGTCGTTCCTGCCCAACAACCAGCAGGACTTCGGCTTCCGGGGCGAACTCTACATCCTGGCCGACTCGTCCTATCAGGTGCGGCGCTGTACGATGACCATACCGCCGAACAGCGATGTCAACTTCGTTTCGGGCATGAAGCTGACGCAGGAGTTTGGCAAGACCGACGATGGCTCGTGGGTGCTCACTGCCGACGATATGTTCACCGAACTGCGATGGGCAAGCTATATGGAGTCGTTTGCTGTCATCCGCAACACCCGTCTCACCGACTTCGCCTTCGACCCGTTGTCACGGCAGCTCTTCAAGGGTAAGAAGAAAGAGGTACGCGAGGCCAACGCCATGATGCGTAACGACGACTTCTGGCAGCAGTACCGCCAGGTGGAGCTCACCAAGAGCGAGAACTCGATGGACGCCTTCGTGCGGGGCATCCAGCAGATAAAAGGTTTTAAGTATATCATTTTCGGACTGAAAGCCTTGATAGAGAACTTCGTCGAGACGCGCACCAAGCACCCCAGCAAGATTGACATAGGCCCCGTCAACACGATGTTCACCACCAACTACATCGATGGTCTGCGCACCCGTCTCTCTGCACAGTCTACGGCCAACCTCGACTCAAACCTCTTCTTCAGTGGCTACGTCGCCCACGGCTGGAAGTCCAACAAGAACTACTACCGGGGTGATGTCATCTGGTCGCTGAACAAGAAGGACTACCTGCCGCGTGAGTTCCCCAAGCGTACGCTGACCTTCTCGTCGACCTACGATGTCATGGCACCTACCGACAAGTTCCTCGATACCGACAAGGACAATGTCTTCGTGTCCTTCAAATGGGCCGACGTCGAACGTATGATGTTCTACAACCGCCAGCAGCTCAGCTTCGAATACGAGACGTATAATGGCGTGAAGACCACCCTCAGTGCCAAGGCCGAGCACGACGCTCCGGCAGGCGACATCGACTTCGAGCCCTTCCGTACCACAGAGCTGCGTGCCGAACTGCGCTATGCGCCAGGCGAGACCTATATCAACACGAAACAGCGGCGCACCACCGTCAACCTCGATGCGCCGGTCTTCACCCTCGGCCACACTGTCGGTCTGGAAAAGGTTCTGGGTGGCGATTACAGCTTCCATGTGTCCGATGCTATCATCTACAAGCGCTTCTGGCTCGGTGCAGGGTGGGGGAAGGTCGACTGTCGCCTGCGGGGTGCCGTACAGTGGAACAGCGTGCCCTATATGCTGCTCCTCATGCCCGAGGCCAACCTGTCGTACATCCTCTCCGAGAACACCTTCTCACTCATCAACAACATGGAGTTCCTCACCGACCGCTATGCCTCGGCGATGGTCAACTGGGACATGAACGGCAAACTCTTCAACCGCCTGCCACTCATCCGTCGGCTGAAGTGGCGCGAGTGGCTGGCCGTGCGCTGTCTCTGGGGCACTCTGTCGGCGAAGAACCAGCAGCCGCTGCCCGTAGGCAGCTATATGCTCGATGGCGAAAAACCTTACTGGGAACTGTCCGTCGGCATACATAATATCTTTAAACTCTTGCAGATAGAATATGCGCGGCGCCTGAACTACAACCACCTGCCGACAGCCCATAAACGTGGCATACGTTTCACGTTTCGTATGACTTTCTGATAAAAATAAACCGGGAGTGTCATCACGACAGTCCCGGTGTACTAACTAACTTATTATCAACTATTCATTACTCATTCTGGGTGCAAAGGTAGTGGAATTTTGGTGATTATTTATCTCTGAGGTATAAAAAAAAGACGTAATCGTTTGCGCCATTCGGCATTTTTTCTTACCTTTGCAGCATCAAACCTAATGATATTATGGCTAACTCAAAACATAGGGTATCGCTTAAGGATCTGGCACAGGAGCTGAATGTCAGCATAGCCACCGTCAGCAGGGCACTGCATTCCTCACCGGAGATCGGTAAGGAGATGCAGCAGCGTGTCAAGGAATTGGCCAAGCGTCTGAACTACCGTCCCAACCCCTTTGCACAGAGTCTGCGCAAGGAGGCTCCGAAGGTCATCGGCGTCGTCGTGCCAAACCTGGTCACCCACTACTATGCCGCCGTTCTCGACGGCATTGAAGAGGAGGCCAAACGTGCGGGGTATAGCGTCATCAGCGCCAATACCCACGAGGACTGCGAGGCTGAGCGTGTGGCGGTCGACAACTTCATCGACCTCCATGTCGTGGGCATCATCGCCTGTCTGGCACAGAGCACCACCGACTACAGCCATTTCGAGGAGATCAGCGAGATGGGCATCCCCCTGGTGTTCTTCGGCCGCACCTGTCTCTCCGACCAGTTCTCCTGTGTCACGGCCAATGGCGACGAAGCTGCCCAGCAGGCCACTCAGCACCTCATCGACACCGGCAGTCGCCGCATCGCCTTTGTCGGCGGGCCCAACCACCTCGACATGGTGCGCCGCCGTAAGCATGGCTACTTGGAGGCTCTCCGCGACAACCGCTTGCCCATAGAGCGCGAGCTGGTCGTCTGCGACAAGATCGACTACGACGTGGCCTTGCGCAACACCATCAAGCTCTTGCAGCGCGACGACCGTCCCGATGCCATCCTGGCTTTCAACGACATCATCACCTTCGCTGCCTTCAACGCCATCCGTCAGTGTGGCCTCGCCATTCCTGCCGATGTGGCGCTCATCGGTTTTACCGACGATGCCCACGCCCGCTATACCACGCCCTCGATGTCAGCCATCGAGGACCAGTCGTCCCGCATGGGACAGGTAGCCTGCCAGCTGCTGCTCGACAATATCAACGGCAACACGAAAGTGCGCAAGGAGATAGTCCCCCAGCAGCTCGTCATACGTGAGACTTCGGCCAAGCGTTAACCTAAACACATAGTCCCCCTCCTGTATGGCGGGTGGGGGGCGTTAGATAGTCTTTACATGCCGCTGTTTATCAGTGCATTACAGACAAGTATCTTCGACGGTCTCTCCGTTGTCTCCATGTTTAAAAATGTGGTGACCCCAAGAATTTGTCTGAACACTAAATATTTGTCTATACACTAAAAAAACGATATGATAGAAGAAAAGAAAATCACCCTTGATGATCTCGAGGAATTGTTAGAAGACGATGCCAGTGGCGTCGGTCGCAGCCGTCTGAACTTCCAGACCATCTTTACCGCATTAGTGCTTAACTGGCACTGGTTCCTGTTGTCGCTCATCATCTTTGTGTGCGGTGCCCTCATCTACCTGCGCTATTCCGAGCCGGTTTATCAGGTGTCGTCACGCATGCTCATCAAGGACCAGAACCGCTATCGCCGTAACTCTTCGCAGATGTTGGCCAGTGTCGAGGACCTGGGTTTCCTCAACAACTCGTCGGGTATCGACAATGAGGTGGAAGTCCTCAAGTCGCGTATTCTGCTGCGCGACGTCGTGAAAGACCTGAAGCTCTACACCGAGTATCGGCGTGAAGGACGTATCCATGATGTCATCTGTTACAAGACGCATCCCTTCAACATCGACCTCGACCCCGTCCATCTCGACTCCCTCGACCTCGTCCTGCTGGAGAAGCCCCAGTCGCTCAGCATGCGGGTGTGGCGTGAAGGCCAGTACTACATGATTTCCGGCACTGTCAATGTCGCCGGTCAGGAGCCGGTGCCCTTCCTCCGTCGTGCGAAGTCGCTGCCGGCTACCTTCAAGACCAGTCTCGGTACGGTGACGATGACGCGTGTCCCTGACAAGGAGTTTAAGGAGGGCGTGGCCTATCTCGTCACCATCCGTCCGCCGATGCAGGTGGCCACCAACTACCTGTCGCGTCTCACCATCGAGCCGACGTCGAAACTCACCGACATTGCCGAGCTGACGCTCACCGACAAGGACTATCGCCGTGGCATGGATGTGCTCAGCCAGCTGTCTGTCTGCTACAACCGTCAGGCCAATGCCGACAAGAACGAGGTGGCTCTGCGTACCGAGGAATTCATCAACGATCGCATGAACAAGATCAACGCTGAACTGGGCAGCACAGAGAGCGAGATACAGCGCTTCAAGCAGCAGAACGCTGTCACCTCACTGGCCGATGCCTCCCAGTCGGTACAGATGTCCAACGAGTTCTCGGCCCGTCTCTCTGAGGCCGACTCCAAGGTTCAGATGCTCGACTATATGCGCGAGTTTGTCAACAATCCTAATAACAGGTATCAGATTATACCTTCCAATGTCGGTGTTACCGATGGCGCTTCTACTGCCCTTATCAACAGCTACAACCAGGCCGTCCAGGACCGTAACCGTATGTTGAAGGCCAACAGTGAGGAGGCTCCGCAGGTGCGTACGCTGACGAAGACCATCGAGCAGCTGCAGTCCTCTATCCAGACAGCCCTCCTGCAGGCTCGGCGCTCTGCCGATATCAACCGTCAGGGCATCCAGTCGCAGTTCGCCAAGTTCCAGGGACGTGTCTCTGCTGCTCCTATCCAGGAGCGCGTCCTCACACAGGTCGGCCGTCAGCAGGATGTGAAATCCACGCTCTATATGCTGCTTCTCCAGAAGCGCGAGGAGAACAGCATAGCCCTGGCTGCCACAGCCGATAATGGCAAGCTCATCGACGAGCCTCTTTACGGGGGTGTCGTCAGTCCTAAGCGCATGCTCATCCTCGCCGGCTCGGTGTTGATGGGCTTCCTCGTGCCTGCCCTGCTGCTGTGGATAGTCTCGCTGTTCCGCTATAAGATCGAGGGCCACGAAGACCTTGCACGACTCACCGACCTGCCCATCATTGCCGACGTCGCCATCGCCTCCGAGACAGTCAAGGACAAGGCCGGCATCGTCGTCCAGGCCAACAAGAACAACCAGATCGACGAGATCTTCCGCTCCATGCGTACCAATATCCAGTTCATGCTCCAGGGCGACCAGAAGGTCATCTGCTTCACGTCGAGCACCTCGGGCGAGGGTAAGACCTTCAATGCCGCCAACCTCGCCGTGTCCTTTGCCCTCCTGGGCAAGAAGGTCATCCTCTGTGGCCTCGACATCCGCCGTCCTGCCCTGGGACGTCTCTTCGGCATCACCAACAGTTCCGAGGGCATCACCAAGCTGCTGACCCTCGACAAGGTGACAGCAGCCGATGTCGACTCCCAGATTCAGTCTTCGGGTGTCAACGACAACCTCGACCTGCTGCTGGCAGGCACCGTGCCCCCGAATCCTGCCGAACTGCTGGCACGCGACAACTTCAAGCAGATTGTCGACCACCTGCGCGAGAAGTACGACTACGTCATCTTCGACACCGCCCCTGTAGGCCTCGTCACCGATACCATCCAGATAGGTCAGCAGGCCGACATGACGGTCTATGTCTGTCGTGCCGACTACACGCCGAAGTCAGCCTTCGGTCTGCTCAACAACCTGTCGAAGGACGGCAAGATGCCTAACCCCTGTGTCGTGCTCAACGGCATCGACATGTCGCGCCGTAAGTACGGCTATTACTATGGCTATGGCCGCTATGGCAAGTACGGCCGCTACGGCTATGGCCGTTATGGCTATAGCCGCTATGGCTACGGCAACTACGGCTATGGCAACTACGGCAACTACGGCCAGTATGCCCAGTCGCACTATGGCAACAAGGACGACGACTCTATCAAGAAATAAGCGATGGTCATAGCTATCGACTTCGACGGCACCATTGTCGAAAACCACTATCCGGAGATAGGTCAGGAGCGGCCCTTCGCCATCGAGACGCTGAAGATGCTCATCCGCGACCGCCATCGTCTGGTACTCTGGACCTGTCGTGAGGGCCGGCTCCTCGACGAGGCCGTCGCCTGGTGTCGTGAGCGCGGGGTGGAGTTCTATGCCGTCAACCGCGACTATCCCGAGGAGACCATCGAGGGCAATCCCCACTATACACGCAAGCTCAAGGCCGACCTCTTCATCGACGACCGCAACATAGGCGGACTCCCTGACTGGGGCACCATCTATCGCATGGTATCCCACGGCAAGCAGTGGCGTCATCTGCTCGACGAGGCTTATGCCGGCACCACCGACTACGATGCCCCCCGTCGCCGTCATAAGAAGCACTGGTGGCCTTTCTTTTAATTCCTTGATACAAGTTTCGCATGTTGAGAAGATATAGGAAGATAAAGGAAGATATGCCGCTTTTCAGCGGCGAAAGGCTACGGGTAGGCGAGCTCTGCTCGGGAATGGATAGAGGACAATACTCTGTCTGCAAGCTTTCTGCAGCAAAACCATT
>JAEEGL015444966.1_pt1 | contig 11622 bp, 7 predicted proteins | sample 9134231 | NCBI WGS metagenome assembly JAEEGL01 (sample SAMN16246548, study PRJNA631951) | gut metagenome | biome: gut microbiome; feature: rumen; material: fiber-attached | host: Bos | place: Iran: Karaj | collected 2018-10 | reverse complement strand
TAACAGTTCTCATGTTTCTTTCGCAGTTCATTGAACAGCCTCAGCGTGAATTTCGGATTTTTCTGTTCATCGAAACGTCCGACCTGACCGACGACATAGGCATTCTGCGGGATGCCAAGTTCTTCTCTCATCTCTTTTTTGCTTTTCTTCAGATGTTCAAAACGATCGAAGTCCACAGCATTCCGGATGACCGCCACATTATCGATGCCGTACATCGTCTCGATCTCAGCAGCCATGTCTTCGTGCAAAGCAACGATCTGCAGACCGTTATGATCCAGCAGATAGCGGCAGGCATCCCGTTCCGCCGGCCGTTCATCACCGATCAGTTTTTGCGGCGGATTGTGACATGTCCACAGCAGTTTGATGCCCTTCAGATCATCTCTGCAATAATATAGAACTTCCAGAAGCTCCAAATGGGCATGGATGAGATCAGGCTTAAGCTCTTTGAGAGCTTTTCTTGTCAGATATGCTACATATCTCTTGCCCAGAAGCCGGGCAGCCACTTTATTCAGGAAAAAAGACTTTTCGTACATGCATACGATCTTCACGCCTTTTTCCACCAAGGTCTTATATATGGCGGAATTCGGACGGTAATCTTCGCACAAGACCGTCACATCAAAACGGTCCTTATCTAACAACAAGGCATAATCCTTGACCAGCGTCTCAGCTCCGCCGTCCTGTATCCGTCCGATAAACTCGACGACTTTAGTTTTCTTCATCGTTCTCCTTCAGACTGTAACATTCAAAATCATGAACGACTCTCTTATCTTCCGGGGGCAAAGTCATATAATCTCCGAAGAAGGCCGTCAAAAACTCATGATATCCTTTCGGAATACAGAAAGTATGACCTTCGAATTCCCCGGTCGCTTTTTCATAGACGCTCTTCGGCAAGGCACCCGTAAAGCCGTTCGGGGACCAGCGCCAGCGGATGACATAGTCACTGCTGTTGTAATCATAGGTCTTCGCATTTCTTTCGATCATCTTCACGATGTTCTTGCTGCCGATGATCCGCGGAATGACACGGTTGATGCATTTGACAGGATTTTTTCTTAAGAAGATCGGCTGGTTGGATAATCTGAGCAGAGTTTCCAGAAAACACTCTTTCTTATACATCTTTTCGATGATCTTCTCATCGTTCACGATCCCGTCGAGCGGGAAGATATCGATATCCACACCGATCGGCTTGTTCTTTTTATAATCCGTATCCGCTTCATATTTGACCGTATCGGGATCATAAGCCTTCGCATAGTATAACAGACCTTCCTCAGGTTTCAGAAGCTTGTATGGACCTTTATATTCCTTCAGGAGCCGTTCATAATCGGGACGCGGCATCATGATATCGATATCATCATCCCAGGGGATGAATCCGCGGTGACGGACTGCGCCTAAAAGCGTTCCGACCGCCAGAAAATAAGTGATGCCATTTCGGTCACAGAAATCCGCAATATCAGTCAAGATATTCAATGAGATCTTCCTGCACTCATCCAGGCTCAGTTTACGCATCGTTCTCCTTTTTTTGTCTGCGCTTGAACACACCTAAGACTTTGTTGATGGTATTGCGCATGTCTTCCCGGTAGAAGATCAGATCAGTTGCCAAAGTCAAAGCACCTGCCAGCAATGTCGTGATGACTGCATATTTGATCCACATCATCCAGCCGTTGAACAAGACCGGCATATACAGGCGAGAGATCAGATGAACTGCCGCCATGATCGCGAAGCAGATCAAGAGGTGTTTGAAAAAATAGGAAATGTCACGGTACATGATGTTCTGCGAAAGATAGATGACATACTGCATCGTCCTGAAGACCATGGCACACAAAGTTCCTAAGGCAACGCCCGATAAACCAAACAGGATGACACCGACAACAGACACGACGATATTGATGACCGCTTCCATGATGGCACCGTTTCTGGTCTGCCTGTAATGACCTGCGGCGATCGTGATCGCCCGATAAGGGACTCTGAGACAGTTGAAAATACCGCCTAAGATCATCAGCAAAGAGAAGACCGAACGGATATAATCCGCATCGGTGATGCCGCTCGTGTAAACATAGACAAACGGGATCATCATGACGAAAGTCACGGAATAAAGAACGGTCGTGAACGAGAAGATGATCAGCTCAAAAATACTGAGGTTCTTGTGCATGGCATCGATCTCATTTCGGGCGTACATATCGCCGAAAGCCGCACTGAAACCGACTGTAAATCTCGTAACGATCTTTTTCAGATTGGAAATGACATAATGATAGACCGTATAGACCGAGATCTCTTCCAACGGCACGAAAAGAGTCAGGATGATGACATCGGTATTGTTGTTGATAAAAGAAGCGACTTCATGAGCTGCAGCATCCCACTTCTGCGGGATCTTGTCTTCGCTTGGATCGACTTTGATCAAATGATATTTTTTATGACAATATACATAAAGGAAGATCGGTGTGATCAGATTGACCAGGGAACTTCCCAGCTTCACAAAATGCAGAGACAAATTATGCTTCATCAGGATGACGGCAACGACCGTATTCAGGATCGTCGTCAGGATCTCCAGCGAAGTCGTGATGTAGTCTTTCTGGTCGGCACTCAGCAGTGTCTGATAAGTGAAACCGAAATAATACTGTCCGAAGGTCGAGATCGAAATGATGAAGATCAATGATGCTGTAAAGAACCAGTCATAGTCTTTGACCAGGAACAGCGGATAAACGATCGAGAGGACAGCAACGAAGATCAAAAAAACAAAAGAGATCTTACGCATGAATTTTTCCGTCGATGCAAGTACTTCACTGATCTCCTTGGTATCATTTTCTGCCAGAGGTTTGTATAAGGCGACTGCCGTAGCTCCGCCGATCCCCGCTTTCATCAGCGAGATATAGGAGATGAACTGTGAGATCGACTGCGTGATCGCGTTATATGCCGAACCGAAATTACTTAAGATCATTTTCGGCAGGATCAGACCGCATGCCAAAGCCACACCTTCGGAAAGAAGGCTCGTGCCGATCGTCATCGCTACTTTTTTTGTCCTGTTTTTTGCCATACTTGTTTATTTTATTATAATGGTCTTTCTTTTCTATTCCTATCGCCGCTGTTCGAAAACAGATAGATGAACGCGATCCATGAAGCCATGCTCACAAACGATCCTGCTTTCAATAACGGCGTTTCATACTTCAGTTCGATATGATGATCCCCTTTTCCCGTTTCCAGTCCGATATATGCGATATTGCAGGAAAAAACATCGGCTTTTTCTCCGTCCACATATGCCTTCCAGCCTTTGGAATACGGGATCGAGAAGCACAGGATCTGATCTTTATCGACGCTCAGATCGCATACGACTTTGTTGTTTCCGACATACAAAGAGGACATCCGGACATCATCCAGTTTATCGATCCTTTCGATCTGTTTTGCCGTATCGACATAGACGATCTTGATCGCCTTGTAAGTAAATTCGCCCGTATTCGGGAAATAAACATCGATCGGGCTTTCCAGCTTATCAAGACAGCCTAAATTGATGATGAAGTCGTGTTTATCACCATAGGCACTGTGATACGGCCCTTTGAAATACAAAGTCTTGCGGGCACCATCATGCTGGACCTTGATGTTGGAATTGACATCGGAATAAAGTCCTTCGATGACAAAATAATATTCCCCGGCCTTATCATAATGAACATCGAACTTCAGAACGGCATCCTTTTGCATGACGTTGATCGTTCCGTCATCGATGCTGAGTCCTTCGTAACTCATTTCGCCTTTCAATTCAACGCAGTCGCTGCCAAAAGTTCCCTTTTCAACCAAACTGTCCGATCCATCGATCACAGCCATTTGCAAGACCGCTTCATTCTTCTCTTCGACGCTCAGCCGATCGAAATCCTCTCTGCTCATCCGGCTTTCGTAGCCGTAGACCATCGGCAAAGCGTGATCCGATGAATAGATCTCATAGCCGTTCTCACTCCTCAGGTATTCAAAACCGGTAGGTATCCTGTCCTTGCTCAAGACGTAATATTTCACACCGGCAAGAGCATTGAGACCCAGACGGTCATCATAATGATCGTAGTGATGGTTGTTGTGATCGGACAGTCCCATGACTTTCCTGTATTCGATGACATTGCTGTTGGCCAAAGACCAGTAATACTGGGTGGAAGAAGCCTTTCCATGGATCCCCTGGTTGGTATCGATCGCATCTCCGCTGTAACGGAAAAACGGCTCGTCGATCTCATCAAAGAGATAATGTTCGTCATCTTTCATTTCCTTTATCCTGCTGATCGTTGTCCCCTTGTTCGACATCTGCCAACCGAGGCCTGAAAAAGAATAAAGGATCTCAAAACCAATGCAGAACAAAGCAAAAAGCAGACACAGGATCGAACAAAGTTTCCTGTTTTTGATGATCCGCAATGCGATCGCATATGCGATCACCGAAACAAGATACATCGCTTTGATCTGCCAGAATTCGCTTCCCAGCACGATACTGAACAAAGAGTATGCGACAGCAGCGACAAGGACGGCCAGATCCTGCTTTTCTTTGATAAGTTCATCAAAACGATCAGTGACGATGTAACAGATCAGCAAAGTCATTGCATACAGCCATCTGCCGGTCGGATAGATCATGGCGTTGTAAAGCTTCCCGAAGAACGGCAGGAAAGCCATGATCAGTCCTGCGGCAAACATGACCTTAAGCTGTTTATTGCCTTTTCCGTCAAAAAACAGATACAGCACAGCCAATAAAGCGACGATCGTATAGTCTCCGAAATAATTGTGATTCCCGTAAACGAAAGCCCCAAGATAGCTCTTATACTCTTCCAAAGAATAGAATGTACTGCTGATGATCGAAGACTGAAGTCTTGAACCTGACAGTATCATCCAAAGCATCGGCAGTGTAAGGGCGAAACTCATCAGCAAGCCCAATACCGAATATAAGAATATCTTTATGAAATGGCCTGTCTTTTCTTTTATCTCCCCTTTCATCATCAGGATCCGGATGACGACGTAGATCGCCGTGGACAGGACGTTCATGTAGAAGAAGTAAACGTTGCTTAAGGCAGAAAGACAGACCGCCGCCGAAAACAGATAAGGTTCATCATCATTCAGGATCTTTTCAACGCCCAGAATGATCAGCGGCAGAAAGACCATGGCCGAAATGAAAAAGACGTGTGTAGACATGAAGGCCAGAGCATACTCCGAAAAAGCATACATCAACGCCCCCGTCAGTACGGCGAAAAAATCGTCCTTTTGTTTATAGAAACACAGCCAGCTGAAAGCCAAGCCTGCCATATACATGCGGCACAGAGTCGCAAAGTCATAGTACAGGTACATCTTGTCCAGCGGGAACAAGACCGAAAAGACCGTGAAGATATCGCCCAGACAGTAATAATGGAACGTCTGTATGATATCGCTGCCTTCTGCGATCGCGAAATCCCACTGCGGGATCACAAAACTTCCGTGAAGAAGATTCTGACAGATCTGTTTCAGATAAGATGCATAATAGACCAAAGCCCGGTAATGCTGGCGAAAACCGTCGCCTTCACAGTCGATCATCGTCCGTCCCTTGGAATAAAAAAGGAAGACGATGACGGCAGCCAGGAAAGCGAAACTTAAAGTCTAGGCCAGATAAAAACGTTTCTTTTCCTGCTTACTCACGCCGTTCTCTTCCCGCTTTTTTCATAATATTTCTTCAGACATGCATCCAGTTCTTCGACCGTTTCAGGGATCATGACTTTTTCTTTGTCACGATATTCCTCTCTGAAACGCAGGATCGTCTCTTCAAACAATGAATAGTCATAAAAAAGTTTGACCAGCTTATAAACAAAGATCAGATACGGTTCTTCATCGAATAACAGCTTCGGATTGAACAAAGCCGTCGAATTGATCGAGACCAGACACGTATCATCGATCTCATCCATATTCAGTGCCTTTATTTCCCAGATCTGACCGCTTTTTGCAGTCTGAAAATCTTTATTGGCATCCGGATAACGGGGATGCGGACAATACAGGACATCATTCCGGTATTCTTTCAATCGATCGAGCACTTCGTGATCGTCATACATGGATTGTGAAAACCAAAGGATATCCTTATCCATCTCATCTTCAAAACCCGCAAACTCCCTGAAGTCTTCTTTGAGCTGATTCAGATAACCCTTATCGAAATCCGGCAGCTGTCTCACCTTGTCGGCACATTTACCGATGAACAGTTTCGGCGCGACCAGATAGAGATCCGTAAAATCCAGAAAATCCCGGCCATGATTGCTTCGTTTATACAAAAGCTTATACGACTTTGACCGCGGTACCAGCAGATCCAGATCGAAGAAATACGTCGCCAGTCCGTCTTCGTAAAGCTGCAAGGAACAGTTCTCATTCAATTGCCAGATCGCGGCGATGATCCTGGCGAACTTCGGTACGGTCAGAACGTCATATTTCAGTTTATCTGCATTCAGACCGTATTTTGCTTTCAGATAGCCTTTCGGAAACAGGATGTCCTGTGAAGTCTTGAACAGATGCATGATGCCGCTGTTGTCTTCGGCCTTATCCAACGCATAGACCTCATTGAATACATGGCTGTGTTCAACGATCTTCGCCAGTTTCTCGGCACCGTAAAAAGCCTTCATGACGATGAGGTCGGCGGAATAGTTCTTTATATCTTCAAAACCGGCATTCTGACGATGCCAGTGCAGATTCAGGATATTGATCAGCTGATAAGCCGAATTACAGTAATAAAGATAACGCATCTTAATAATTCTACACTAATCGACCATATTTCTGAAGAGCGTTCCGGGAAACAGCGACATGATATAAGACATCAGGTAACAAGCCAGATAAGTGATCACACATTTCGCAAAATTACCGGGGATGATGCCCGCAAGTTCATAAACGATTTCCAGGATGCCATACACCAGACGATGGGCGCAATAGATGCCCAAAGTGTATCGGGTCATTTGTATGATGATGCCGCGTCCTTTTCCCTGAACGGTCTCCGTCGGAAGCAATATAAAGATCATGAACAATGCCATTCCCATATACAGAGGATAGAGCCCTTCAAAAAAGCCTCTGTCCGCTTTCGGGAACGGCAGATAGAAACCCATTACGAACAGCAAAACGAATACCGCGATGAAGATCATCCGTCTGTCTTTCAGTTTCTTCTCGGCATCAAGATGTTTCAGGATCAGCCCTGCAGCAGCGAAAGGCATGACTTCAAAGATCCTGCCTATGGTATTCATTAGTTCATATGGCTTATCGGCAAAAAAAGCATAGTATGCGCCGTTATACTGGACCAGCAAAGCCGCAAAAAAAGAAACGTAAACGGCGATCCAAGCCTTCTTATTATCCAGGAAACGGAAGATCAGGAAATAGAAGAACGTCAGAATGATCAGAACGCATTGAAACCAGGTGGAAGGATTGGTATCCTGCCGGCAGCCGCTGACGATCGCGATAAACAGATCCCAAAGACTGTGCGAAAGTTCATGCATGAAGATGATGTCCGTAAGGACATAGACGATCCAGCAGATGATGGCCCAGCCGGCCTGCGGGACGATCAGACGGATGAAACGCTTTCTGATCTTCACCGGATCCGACTCTTCCAGAGTCTTTTCGCTGAGATAAAATGCGATGATCATAAAGACCGGTACGGAAAAAAGCTCGCACGCTTTTAAAAAACCAAAAAAAGGTCCTTCATAACCGTGCCAGGACATGCGATGTAAAAGAATGACCTCGAAGGCCATCCATACGCGCAAGATATTGATCCCGAGATTCAGTCTGTCAGATTTCTCCATTGATCGCTTTCATGATGGTATCCAAACGGTTGCCCCAGCTGTGGTGTTCCAGGATATACTCATAGTTTTTATCCACCAGTTCCCGGTATTTATCGGGATTGTTTTCATAATAGTCGATCTTTTCATCGAAATCGGAACCGTCTTCTTCAAATGTCAGCATGGCATCGTAATCAAAAAGCTCCGGCCAGGTCGCCGGTTTTTTGCCGATGACCAGCGTCTTACAGATCATTGCTTCAAAGTAACGGCAGATGATGTCGTTCACATTACCTGTCCGTTTGAAATTCTCATAGTATTTCGGCACGCAGACAAAATACTTCGTCTTATTGATCTCTCTGACCAGATCATCGTAATCCGGATACAAAGTTTCATTGCGGTCCCGACGGTAGGCATAATTGTCCCGATTGTCTTCCATTCCATGATTTTTTAAATAGTTCAGGATATTCCTGTGCATCTCTTCATTGAACCTTCCCATCTGCATGAACATCCTCGTCTTTTCCAGATTTCTGTCGTTGAAGACTTCATAATCCGCGCTCAAAGGGACCCAATAGCTGTTGTAACCTTTGGAACGGTAGTATTCATCCGTCAGCTTATAAGCAAAGAAAAGATACTCCGGGTCCAGTTCATCGATGACTTTACGCCACTGTTCAAATTCGGGTTCCCAGCAGTCATAATTGTATAAAGCGATCTTATTGCCGTGCTTTTTCAATTCTTTCAACAGATACAGATTATCTTCTAGATAATTCAGGTTGACAGAGATGAAAAGGATCACCGCATCATCGTATTTTTTTCCGGTAAAAGGATCGCAAAGCAACGGAAGATGCAGCTTTTTGTTGATCCGATTAAGATTCTTCAAAACGATATTTTTATATAAGATGCCGACATTGCCGTTCCCGTATTTGAGAAAAGCACGTTCCTGACCGTCGACTTGCGGTGCACTGGACGATTTCTTTATGAACGACTTCTGTTCGGAAAGGATGATCAGCTTCATTTCGTTTCCCCTTTTTTCAATTCATTGAATAATCTGTAACTGTAATACAGATAGATGCCCGTCATTATAACACCCATGAGCCAGCGGGCTTGAACTTCCATATGATAAAGATAAACACAATATGCCTGTAACGCTGCCGTGAACAGGACAAAAGATTCGGCAATATATTTATTCTTCAGACAGGCCAGAAGGATCAGGATGATCTCGACCGGATAGAGATAGCGGTCATGCATCGCCGGAAGGAAGAGGACACAGGTCCAGATGCTCCAGGCGGACAGTTCCAGCTGAAGGTCCTTGATCCAGACCTTCTTTTCCATAAGGAACAGCAAGACTCCGCCCAGGATCAGAAGTGCCATGCCCATCGCCACGTATTGTAACGACATATAGTCACCGCTGCCGATGCTCCAGAGGTTGGAGACATTCATGCATAAGTCATTGGAGAATTCCGCCAGATAAAGATAGTTGGCGATCGGATCCAACAGACTTCTGCCAAACAGAAATGCCGGAACATAGGTCAGATAGATGACCGCCGGAATATACAAGAAATACAACAAACTGAAATCTTCTTCCGTGATGTAAATATACAGGATATACGGAAGTAAGAAGATCGACTGCATTTTGAATGCGAATGCCAGACCGTAATAAATGAAAGCTGCGCGATATTTCTTCTCAAACAGCCTGTGGACCGTCAGTACCAAAAAGAACGTATAGATGCTGTCGCATTGGCCCCAGGTGGCGGAATTCATGATGACGATCGGTGAAAGGATGATGATCGCATAGCCCAAAGCAGCTTTGAATCTTTCACCGCTGACCTGTTTCAGGAAGAGGTAGGCTTCAAACGCCAGCAGATAATCAAAGATCACTGACAGGCCTTTATAGGCATACAGCGGACTGACCGGCAGATAGCTGAACAATGCGATCAGTGTCTGATAGACAGCCGGATAATTGCCGACTTGCTGTTTCAAGGCAAGAAGGCCGCCGCCGTTTTTGATGTCCATATACCAATTGGAAAGATAGATCAGATAATCCTCTGATTCAAAATACTTGTTTTCAAAACGGATGAACAAGCCGATCAGAGAGATGATCCCGATAAAGATCGCATATTTCTTCTCTTTCAGCCGATCTATGATTTTCTTCTCCAAAACAAACATATTTATCCCTGCTTTTTCTTTCTCTTATCTGTCACATACATATAAGCCAGTATCACCAATGCACCGGCACTGATCGCAGCACCGTGATTCAGCATCGGTGTGCGATAATCCAGTTCGATCTCATGATGACCGGCAGTCAATGCCAGCGCCATGTAATGTTCGTTGGCTTGAAGGACCTCCGTTTCATTTCCATCGACCTTTGCTTTCCAGCCTTTGGAATAAGGAATGGATAACAGCAGATACTTGTTTTCGTTCAGATCGATCGAGCCGGTCACTTTATTGATGTCGACAGCAACATGATCCAAGGTATCCTTGCTCAGGGCTTGAGTATTTGCTTTATAATTTTCCATCGGCAGGCAAATGACCGACATATTTCGGATGTTATAGATGCCCGGCAAAGAAACGGATACCGTGATACTTGTAAGAGGATCGGCACTGTAGTTAAGACAGATCGCATAGTCCTGTTTACCGTAATAGTAATGGTGGTTCTGCGTCAGGTAGTAGACTTCCTTGCCGGTATTGTCGGAACCTCTTACCGTGATCAGAGATTCCGTATGATCGTCTTCCACGACTCCATAGGCGTCTTCAAAATCAAGCCCCTCAATGACCAGGTAAGTCTCACATTCAGGCAGACCTTTGAAGTTCAACGTGAAACTTCCATCCTCTTCGCTTATATCAAGCTTGCTGTCTTTGAATTCCGTTCCCTGAGCACAGACGATCTCATAAGGGATTTCCTTTTCAACATAATTGATCAGGGCATTCCCGCCTTCTTTCAGAACAGCCGCCTGCATCATGGCTTCCTGTTTCTGTATCGGACCGAGTTGCAGCCACTTGTCATAGGCAACGCTGTCGGAATAAGTATAACCGAACGGCACATACAGATCGTTCTTATAGATCCTGTATTCCTCATCCGCATACACATCAGAGAAACCGTAAGGAAGATGCTTTGTATAGCCGCTGTTGCTGATGTAGTATTTCACATCCGCCAGAGCATTGAGATCGGTACGGCCTTCATAACCCTTGATCATCCAGCTGCAGCGGTTAGTCAGATCAAGTTCGTTTCTGAACAGCTGGTCATAAGGATTGGTGATACTGAAATAGTAATCCGTAGAATACATATCATAAAGCATCGCATTGTTCGGGATCAGATAATCGCCGGAATAGCGGAAGAACGGATCGGTCTCGTTCTGATCCGTATACTTTTTCAACACGTTAGTTTCACTGCTTTCAAACAGGTCTTCCACCTCTTCAGCTTCCATGACGAAACGGATCCGGTTGGCACCGCGGTAAGAAATATCATAGTCGGCAATATAGAAGATATTGAAGATCACCAGGCCCAACAAGATCGCCTGTTTCAGATCAAGACCTTTGATCTTTTTGTTGAGATCGAGATCGGCGATGATCAGGAAGAACAGCATGATGCATAAAGGGATCAGGACACGGTCCACTCTCGACCAGGCCGAGACACAGGCAAGCAGGAAAGTGAGGAAACTCATGACCGTCAGATAGGTCCTGTTTCCTTTGAATTCTTCCCATTTATGCGTGAACGTGTAGGCGACTAACAGCGAAGTTCCGAAACACCATCTGGAAGAAACGAAACGGAAGCCGTTGATGGCCTTGCCGAAGAACGGTATGCAGATGCATAAAAAGGAGATCAGATTCAACGCCAGCAACAGGCGGTCTTTCTTCGGATCTTTGAGCAGAAGGAAAAGCGACAAAAGCACCGGGCTTGCAT
>JAEEGL012500783.1_pt1 | contig 11622 bp, 10 predicted proteins | sample 9134231 | NCBI WGS metagenome assembly JAEEGL01 (sample SAMN16246548, study PRJNA631951) | gut metagenome | biome: gut microbiome; feature: rumen; material: fiber-attached | host: Bos | place: Iran: Karaj | collected 2018-10 | reverse complement strand
TATATTGTGAAAACGATCCTCAAGAATCACGGAGAGGATATCGCTGTTACCAGCCGCCAGGGCGTCACGGATTTTGTTTTCTCCCTGTCGCTGAAGCAGGAAACGAAAAAAACGGACAGCAAAAAGCGGTCCGAAACCTGATTAACGGTCACGGTGAACTGATATGAATCAATCCTGGTACAACAATTCCGAAAATGAAAAGGACAGCTGGTACGCTCCCCCGGCCAGGGATGAGGAGGAACCCGCCCCGGAGCGGCCCTCGCGGTCCGGCTGGCTGAAGCCCCTCATCTCCGTACTGCTCGTGATCGCGCTGATCGCGGGATCGTCCGCGGCGTTTGGGTCCAAAAGAGCTCTTCCCGCAGAAACGCAGCAGGCGCAGGAACGCGAGCCGGGATCCCCGGACGGCGGGACGGAGAGCGGCGGGACGGAGAACGGTGAGCCGAAAGACGCGGAACCGAAGGAAGAGTCCCCTTCCGGCATCATCGATGATTTCCGGGAGTTTTTCAAAAATTACTATACTCCTCAGGAAGAGCATGAAAAATGCACGATCCCGACCGTAAAGGAGTTTCCCGGCATCTCTCTTACGCTCATGCCCACGGGCGGAAAGGATCTCTCGCTTCAGGAGGTCTACGCCAAGTGTTCCCCGTCGGTGGTGGCGGTCACCGCGTTTATCAATGAAAAAAGCGATGAGCAGTACTACTGGGGCACCGGCATCGTCCTCACGCGGGACGGCTATATCGTAACGAACGCGCACGTGGTGGAAGGCTCCTGCCGCGCCAGGATCACCCTCTGGAACGACAGCGAGTACGACGCCCTTCTCGTGGGCTACGATTCCCGCAGCGACATCGCCGTTCTCAAGATAGACGCGGCGGGACTGGTTCCCGGTGAATTCTGCGACGCCTCCGACCTGAATGTCGGCGATCAGGTCGTCGCCATCGGAAACCCGCTGGGCCGCGAGTTCCGCAGCACCATGACCGAGGGGATCATTTCCGGCATCGACCGGGACATTTCCTATAACGGGATCACCCAGACCCTTCTCCAGACCAGCGCGCCCATCAACGAGGGCAACTCGGGCGGACCGCTCATCAACATGGCCGGGCAGATCATCGGCATCACGAATATGAAGATGAGCAACAGCGCCGGAGCCGTTACGATCGAGGGCGTCGGCTTCGCCATCCCGTCCCGCACCGTCAAGACCATGGCCGACTCGATCCTCGGCAAGGGGAAGGTCACGGGACGTCCCGCGCTGGGGCTTACCCTCGGTCCGATCCCCGATTCCGCCCGCGAGCAGTACTCTCTTCCCGAGGGTCTTTATGTCAGCGCCGTGTCCGAGGGTTCGGACTGCGAGGCGAAAGGCATTCTGCCCGGAGATATCATCACGGCCGTAAACGGCAGTCCCGTTAAAACGACGGACGAGGTGACCGGGGTGATCGCGGAGCTGAGCGTGGGCGACACCATGACCCTGACTGTCTGGAGAAAGGACCCCAAACCCCGTTCCTTTGACGTTACCGTAACGCTCAAGGACGTCATCGAAGTATACTGATCCCAAGAAAGGACAAGCGATATGAACGATCAGATCATCCGCAATTTCCTGTCTCTGGCCGCGATCCCGCGCAAATCCCACCATGAGGAGGCGGTCAGCCTGTTTCTGCGCGACTGGGCCGCCGAACGGGGTCTGGCCGTCTGCCGCGACGATGCGGGCAACATCATTATCGATAAAAAGGCTTCTCCCGGGAACGAAGGCGCCCCCTGTACGATCCTGCAGGCGCACATGGACATGGTGTGCGTGGCCGAACCGGGACGGGAATACGATCCGCTGTCCGATCCGATCCATGTGATCAGCGACGGCCGAACGCTCACGGCGGACGGCACCTCCCTCGGAGGAGACGACGGAGCCGGAGTTGCCGTCGCCATGACTGTTCTGGAGGATGCCGGCGCCGTGCACGGGCCTCTTCGCGCGATATTCACCGTGGACGAGGAGGACGGGATGCTCGGGGCAAACGCTCTCGATCCCCGGCACCTGGACGCCGCGTTTCTGATCAATCTGGACTGGGAATCCTTTGGTTCTCTGTGCTGCTCCAGCGCGGGCAGCGATATGTATCTGCTCTCACGCCCCGCCGAATGGGAGAGCGCGGAGGGCGACTCGTTTTTCGCGCTGAAGCTCTCCGGTTTTGAGGGCGGACACTCCGGGGCTCAGATCCACCTGGGAAGAGCCAACGCGATCCGGCTTGCCGCCCGCGTGCTTCTCAGCTCCGCCGGATCCACCGGAGCCCGGGTGCGTCTGTGCTCCTTCCGCGGCGGTACCGCGCACAACGCCGTTCCCTCCGTGGCGGAAGCGGTCGCCGCCGTCGATGGCGCGCACGCGGACGCTTTTCTTGACGCGTGCAGGCGTGAGATCGATATTGAACTGGAAAAATGCGCCGAGACCGATCCCGGCGCGGTCGTTTCCGTTTCGGACACGGACGCGGCCGGACGCGCGCTCACTCAGACGATGACGACGGATACCCTCTCCATACTCACCCGGGTCCACGACGGCGTGAACACCTTCTCCCCCTCTATCCCCGGTCTTGTGGAGAGCTCCGCCAACACCGGCATCGCCGAGCTGAAGGACGGCTGTTTTGAATTTATGATCCATCAGCGCAGCTCCGAGCCCGCTCTGACCGCCGAGATGAAAAAAGATTTTCTCTCCCTTGCGGAAAAGTACGGCTATACTCTGAGCGTGATGTCCTCAGGTCCCGCCTGGCCGGTGAAGCCCGACAGCGCCCTGCTGAAGATCTGCGAGGAGGAATTCCTCGCGCTGTTCGGAACGCCGATCCGCGTCGAGCCTGTCCACGCCGGTCTGGAATGCGGCGCGTGGGCAAACAAGAATCCCGCTCTGGACATCATTTCCATCGGTCCTGAGATCCTTGACATCCACTCCCCCAAAGAAACGCTGATCCTGGAGAGCGTCGATAACTGCGACGCACTGGTGCGCGCCGTTCTGCGCCGCATCGCCGGGAAATGACCCGTTATCATGCCGGCGATTATGACGTCGCCGTGATCGGAGCCGGGCACGCGGGCATCGAAGCCGCTCTTGCCTCGGCCAGGCTGGGCATGCGCACGATCTGCTTTACCGTGAATCTCGACAGCGTTGGCAACATGCCGTGCAACCCGGCCATCGGCGGTACGGGAAAAGGGCATCTGGTCCGCGAGCTGGACGCTCTCGGCGGCGAGATGGGTAAAGCGGCCGATGAGACGTGTATTCAGTTCCGCATGCTCAACCGCGGAAAGGGTCCCGCTGTGCATTCCCTTCGCGCGCAGGCGGACCGCCGCAGGTACCAGGAGCGGATGAAGCAGACTCTTGAGCAGCAGGGCAATCTCACCCTTCGCCAGGCGGAGGTCGTTTCGATCGGTCTGACGGAGGGGCGCGTCTCCTCGGTAACGACCCATACCGGAGCGGAATTCGCATGCCGGGCCGTCGTGATCGCCACAGGCACCTATCTCGGCGGCCGTACCATCATCGGCGATGTGGTGCGCACTTCAGGCCCCGACGGGCTGGCGGCCGCCGAGCGGCTCACCGACTGTCTTGTCGGTATGGGGCTCCGTATGCGCCGCTTCAAGACCGGGACGCCGCCGCGCGTCAACGCCCGCAGCGTGTCTTTTGACAAAATGGAGCTTCAGCCCGGGGATGAGGACATCGAGCCCTTTTCCTTCTCCAACGAGGGCAAGAGCGTCCGGAACAGAGCCGTCTGTTATCTCACCTATACCAATGAGCAGACCCATGAGATCATCCGCGCGAATCTGGACCGCAGCCCCCTTTTCAACGGTACGATCGAGAGCACCGGTCCGCGCTACTGCCCCTCCATAGAGACCAAGATCGTCACCTTTCCCGACAAGCCCCGGCATCAGCTGTTTATCGAACCCATGGGGCTGAATACCTCCGAGCTTTATATCCAGGGCCTGTCTTCCTCTCTGCCGGAGGACGTGCAGGTCTCGATGGTGCATACGATCCCCGGACTGGAGCGGGCGGAGTTCGAGCGCAGCGCTTACGCCATCGAGTACGACTGCGTCGATCCCACGGAGCTGAAGCCCACATTGGAATGCCGGAAGATCCCCGGCCTTTACGGCGCCGGACAGTTCAACGGTTCCTCGGGTTATGAGGAGGCGGCCGTCCAGGGCTTTGTGGCGGGCGTGAACGCGGCTCTCAGACTCAAGGGCGAAGAGCCCATGATCCTCCGCCGTTCCGACGGGTATATCGGCACGCTGATCGACGACCTCGTCACCAAGGGGACCGAGGAGCCGTACCGCATCATGACATCGCGGAGCGAATACCGCCTTCTGCACCGGCAGGACAACGCCGATGAGAGGCTCAGTCCCATCGGACACAGGATCGGCCTGATCTCCGACGAGCGGCTCGCCGCCGTCCGCGCCAAATACGCCCTTGTGGAAAAGGAGCGCGGCAGACTTGAGCGGATCTTTATTCCCCCGTCGGAGGAGCTCAATCATCTGCTTGAAGAAAAAAACACAGCGCCGGTCACCTCCGGCGTATCTCTGGCCGATCTCCTGCGCCGGCCCCAGCTGAGCTACACGGATCTGGCTCCTTTCGACCCCGGCCGTCCGAACCTTCCCCGCGCCGTTTGGGAAGAGGTATCCATTACCGTCAAGTACGAGGGCTATATCCGCAGACAGCTCAAGCAGGTCGAGGAATTCCGCCGTATGGAGAGCCGGCGGCTGCCCCCGGAGATCGATTACGACCGGGTGCCCGGACTGCGGACGGAGGCCCGTCAGAAGCTCTCCTCCATCAGGCCGGAGAATTTCGGGCAGGCTTCGCGGATCTCCGGCGTATCCCCCGCGGATATGGCCGCGCTTATGATCTATACCGAGAAGGAGAAAGCATGAGAGTTAAAAGAACCATTCCCGCCATGATCCTGATCCTCGCCCTGATCACGACCCTTTTCGGGTGCGCCCGGAACAAAGGTCCGCGGCCTATCACCTTTACCGTTATCGGCGAACTCAATCAGGAAGAATTCCGCGTCGCGTTCCGCAAAGACGATCCTCTGTGCGAGATCGTCACCGCGGCCATGGAGGAGCTCGCCGCGGAGGGTCAGATCACGCGCCTGAGCACTCAGTATCTGGGCGCGGATTACAGCTGCATGCCCGCCCGGGACGGCGCGCTGCTCAGCGTAAGCGCCGATACCGTCCCCGGCCGGAAGCTGCGGATCGGAGTGCAGGACGGCGTCGCTCCTCTCTCCTCTTCCCGCGCCGACGGATCCTTCAGCGGCCTGATCCCCGATATGGCGGAGCTGGTTGCGGAGAAGCTCGGCTGGACGTTTGAATACATGGTCATAAACAGCGAGAGCGTTGCCGCGGAGCTCGGCAGCGGCAACATTGACTGCGCCTGGATGGCGGCGTCCTTTGCCGGAAGCGAGGATTCCTGCTCCCTCTCCCCCGGCTGGCTTCGGAATTCCCATCAGCTTGTGGTCCGTTCGGAGAGCGGGATCCGGAGAAAGAACAATCTGAAGGGAAAGGTACTCGGCATAACGGACGCCACGGCTCTGGCGGCGCTCAAGGAGGACGGGCTGTTTGAGAAAATCACCTCCGTATGGTATTACGATGATCTGAACGCCTGCTTCAACGCCCTGGCGGCCGGCGACTGCGACGCCGTAGTCATCGACAGCATCGTATCCGCCTATTATGTCTGACCCGTCCGCTTCGGACGGACGCGGAAGGCGGCCCGCCCCGTTTCCGGGGAAGGCCGCCTTCCGTGTTTATATGTTCGTTTCTGCCGGGATGTCATTCCGCCTCTTCGGCTTTTTCGGCTTCCCTGGCCAGTCTGACGATACGGCTTGTTCCCAGCCGATCCGCACCCAGGGCGATAAACCGCTCCGCGTCCTCGATCGTGGAGATCCCTCCGGCTGCTTTGACTTTGACCTCAGGCGCGCAGTGTTCGCGCAGAAGCGCGACATCGTCGAAGGTAGCTCCGCCCTTTGAGAATCCGGTGGAGGTTTTGATATACTCGGCGCCGGACGAAGAGACGATCTGGCACATTTTGATCTTTTCCTCTTCGGTAAGCAGGCAGCACTCGATGATCACCTTAAGAAGACGGCCATCGCAGGCGCGCCTGACACGGTAGATCTCATCGGCGATACGGTCCCAGCACCGGTCCTTTACCATACACAGATCGATGACCATATCGATCTCATCCGCCCCGTTTTTCACGGCGTCGTTGGCCTCAAAGGCCTTCACGACGGGAGTGGAGTATCCGTTGGGAAAGCCGATGACCGTGCAGATCTTCAGCCGGTCTCCCACATAACGCTTCGCGCCGGCCACATGAGCGGGCGGGATGCATACGCTCGCGCAGCCGTAGCGGATCGCGTCGTCGCACAGAGAGCGGATCTCGTCGGCCGTACAGTCGACGCGCAGCAGAGTGTGGTCGCAGCGGGACAGTATTTCCTTTATATCCATGAAAATGCCCTTCTTTCCGATGATTATGGTTCGCTGTACGCTCAATATATCATCCTCGGCGTGTTTTGCCAAGGGTTTGACGCCGATTTCTGCCGACATACCGCAGGGATCGAACAGGGGGCGGACCTCCCGCTCCCTTCGAAGCGCCCGCGCCGGATCCCGCGGCGGGAGCGGGGATTCGGGTTGATTTTCCGATGACGATATGCTATATTGTGTAAGTTAAATTGGAGTACTATATGCAGGAGGTCCGCGATATGTGGCTGTCCGACCGATGGAAGGACTACGAGCTTCTGGATGTCTCCGGCGGAGAGCGTCTGGAGCGCTGGGGCAGTCATATCCTGATCCGTCCCGATCCCCAGGCGATCTGGCGCACCCCCCGTGAACACCCGGACTGGGACAGGGCCGAGGGACGCTACAGCCGAAGCCGCACCGGAGGCGGCGCGTGGGATAAGGGCGGCCTGCCTTCCGAGTGGGAGATAGACTACCGGGACCTGCGTTTTCGCGTGAAACCGATGAATTTCAAGCATACGGGCCTGTTCCCGGAACAGGCCGTGAACTGGGACCGGATGCGCTCGCTGATCGGCTCCGCGGGACGTGAGATCAGCGTGCTGAACCTGTTTGCCTATACCGGCGGCGCTACTCTTGCCTGTCTGGCGGCGGGAGCCTCGGTTTGTCATGTGGACGCCGCGAAGGGCATGGTCGCCTGGGCGAAGGAAAACGCCGCCCTTTCGGGTCTGGCCGGGGGCAAAGTCCGCTGGATCGTGGACGACTGCGCCAAGTTTGTGGAGCGCGAGATCCGACGCGGGCGGAGATACGACGCGATCATCATGGACCCCCCCTCTTACGGACGTGGCCCGGGCGGCGAGATCTGGAAGCTGGAGGACGACCTGTGGGACTTTGTCAGTCTCTGCCGCGGCGTTCTCAGCGAGGATCCGCTGTTCGTGATCATCAATTCGTATACCACGGGGCTGGCCCCGTCGGTGCTGACCTATTTCACGGAAAGCCTGTTCACCGGGCGATTCGGCGGGCGGAGCGAATCGGGAGAGCTGGGCCTGCCCGTGACCCGGAGCGGTCTGGCGTTCCCCTGCGGAGCGACCTGCCGCTGGGAGAGATGACAGATGGATGTAATCACTTTCGATCATGTCGGTTTTCGGTATCCGGACAGTCCGGAGCCGGTGCTGAAGAATATCGATATTGCCTTTGCCGCCGGGTCCTTTACGGCGGTCCTCGGACATAACGGATCGGGCAAATCCACGATGGCAAAGCTCTGCAACGCCATTCTGACGCCCACGGAGGGCACTGTGCGCGTAAAAGGCATGGATACACGGGACGACAACAGCCTTCTGAGCGTGCGCCGCACGGTGGGGATGGTATTCCAGAATCCGGATAATCAGATCGTGGCCAGCGTGGTGGAGGACGATGTCGCTTTCGCTCCGGAAAACCTGGGCGTAGAGCCCGCGGAGATCCGCCGCAGAGTGGACAACGCGCTCAGGCGCGTGGGGATGTACGAGTTCCGTCTGCACGCGCCGCACCTGCTCTCGGGCGGGCAGAAGCAGCGCATAGCCATAGCGGGCGTTCTGGCCATGCAGCCCGAGATACTGGTGCTGGACGAGCCCACCGCCATGCTCGATCCCTACGGACGCCGCGAGGTCCTCTCCACCGTGGAGGAGCTGCGCGCCGAGACCGGCATGACCGTTCTTCTGATCACGCATCATATGGACGAGTGCATAAACGCCGACCGCGTAGTCGTCATATCCGATGGGGAGATCGCCCTGGACGGGACTCCGGCGGACGTTTTCTCCCGTGTGGAGACCATGCGCGATCTGGGTCTTGATGTCCCCGCTACCACGGAAACGATATGGGAGCTGCGCAAGGCGGGGGCGGATGTGCCGCTGTCCGCTCTGTCGATAGACGACTGCGCCGACGCGATAGCGAAGCTTTTCGCTCGCCGGTAAGCTATTCTCTCCCGAAACACCGATTAAGGAAAAACACTATGGCAGATATCCGTCTTGAGTCGCTTCGGCATGTGTACAGCCGCGGCACTCCCTTTGAAAAAACGGCGCTGGACGACGTGTCGCTGGATATACCGTCCGGTCAGTACGTGGCGATCCTCGGCCACACCGGAAGCGGAAAAAGCACCCTGATCCAGCATCTGAACGGATTGCTCGCGCCCACGTCCGGCCGCGTTCTTTTTGACGGGGAGGACATACACCGCTCCAAGGAGGCGCTGCGTGATATCCGCTTCCGCGTGGGGCTGGTGTTCCAGTATCCGGAGTACCAGCTTTTTGAGGAAACGGTTTACAAAGACATCGCCTTCGGGCCGAAGAACATGGGCCTGTCCGACAGAGAGATCGATGAGCATGTGCGCCTTGGCGCCCGCTTTGCCGGTGTGGACGAGAGTCTGTTCTCCCTCTCCCCTCTGGAGCTCTCCGGCGGACAGAAACGGCGGATCGCCATAGCGGGTGTAATGGCCATGGAACCGGATGTGCTGGTGCTGGACGAGCCCATAGCGGGGCTCGATCCCGCGGGCTGCCGCGCGCTGCTGAAAAACATCAAGGAATATCACAGGTCCACCCACGGTACCGTCATACTGGTCACTCACGACATGGACGTGGCGGCCAGCGAGGCGCAGCGTCTCGTGGTTATGAACAAGGGAGCCATCGCTCTGGACGGTACTCCGGCGGAGATTTTTTCCCGCCCGACGGAGCTGCGCTCCATGGGGCTGGATATCCCCGACGCCACCGCGCTGGCGCAGGCTCTGCGCGAGCGCGGTGTGGAGATCCCCGAATCGATTTACACGCCCCGGTTTCTCGCCGGTATACTCCTTTCCCGAAACGGAGAAGGCTCATGCTGAAGGATATCACTCTCGGTCAGTACTTTCCCGGCGACACGCCGGTCCATCGTCTGGACCCGCGCACGAAGCTCGTGTGTGTGATCCTGTATTTCATAGCGCTCTTTACGGCGAACGGACCGTGTTCCGTCGGCCTGGTGTTCCTTACGCTCGCGTTCGCCGTGGGCATAAGCCGCATCCGGCCGGGAGCTCTTGTTAAGGGCATGAAGCCTCTGCTGTTCATCGTGATCTTCACGGCGATCCTCAATTTGTTTTTCACCGAGGGCGAGGTATTGTTCCGCTGGTGGATCTTCCGTGTTACGGATCAGGGCGTCTATCGTACGGTACTGATGGTCCTGCGGATCTTTCTGCTTGTGAGCAGCACCTTCCTTCTCACCTATACCACCTCCCCCCTTCAGCTGACCGACGGCATGGAGAGGCTCCTCGCTCCTCTGAAAAAGGTACGCTTCCCGGTACACGAGCTTTCGATGATGATGAGCATTGCCCTGCGCTTCATCCCCACGCTGATCGAGGAGACCGACAAGATCATGAGCGCGCAGAAAGCCCGCGGCGCGGACTTTGATACCGGAGGTTTGGCCAAACGGGCAAAAGCGCTGCTGCCGATACTGGTGCCTCTTTTCGTGAGCGCCTTTCGCAGGGCCGATGAGCTGGCCACGGCGATGGAATGCCGCTGCTACCACGGAGGCGAAGGCCGCACGCGGATGAAAACGCTGAAGATGGGCGCGGGAGATTACCTGACGCTGCTCCTCTACTGTCTGGTCGTCGCCGGAGCGATCGTGCTGGTGAGGCTGGGCCTGTGAGGAATGTCGCACTCAGGCTCCGCTACGACGGCTCGGCTTACCATGGCTGGCAGCGGCAGGCGGGACTGCCCACCGTGCAGCAGACGGTGGAGGAAGCCGTAGAGAAGGTCTGCGGTGTGAAGGCTCATGTCACCGGGTGCGGCCGCACCGATGCCGGTGTGCACGCTCTGAGCTACTGCGCCAACTTTCGCGCCGAGTGCACGATCCCCGCGGACCGTGTCCCATTGGCGCTGAACGCGCGTCTTCCCGGCGACATCTCCGTAACGGCGGCGTGCGACGTCGCGGAGAGCTTCAACGCCATCGGTTCCTGCATCAAAAAAGAGTATATCTACCGCATCCTCAACAGCCGCATCCCCGATCCCTTCCTGGACAAAAGAGTGTGCTTTTTCCCCTCGCCGCTGGACATTGACGCGATGAAGCGCGCCGCCGCCGCCTTCGTGGGCACTCACGACTTTGCCGCGGTCCGCAGTGTCGGCACTCCGACAAAAACCACCGTGCGCACCGTATACTGGTGCGAGGCGGAGCGGGAAGGCTCCTATATCACGGTGAGAGTGTGCGCGGACGGATTTTTGTACAACATGGTACGGGCCATGGTGGGGACTATGGTCTACGCCAGCTACGGCAAGCTGATCCCCGAGGAGATCCCCGCGCTGCTGGAAACACGCGACCGGCGGCTGACCGGCCCGACCATGCCTCCCCAGGGTTTGTATATGAACCGGGTGTGGTATGACGGCCCGGCGGGCGTGATGATGGCGGAGCCCTTCGGGGGTGAGCTTCATGTATAAGCGCTCGGGCCGGATACTCGCGGCGACGGCCGCTCTGCTCGCGGCAGCCGTGTTTCTTCTGATCATCAGCATTCTGCACTCGCGCAGGCCCTCCCTCACACTGCGTCAGAACGGATTTCTCGGTGCGAACGCCGAAGCCGTATACACCCGGGCCGGGAACGGTCTGGCCGTGGCGGACCGGGATCATATCGCGCTGTACGCCGTTTCGGGCAAGTGCGCTGCGCAGGCGCAGACACGTTTTCGCGAACCGAAATGCGCCGGGAGCCCGCTGCTGGCCGTGTTCTATGACGCTCTCTCGCCCGGGATCGAAACTCTGTACCCCGACGGAACGCACAAAAGCGCCGACACGGAAGGCCCGGTGTTATTCGCCGACGCGAACGAAACCGGCCTGATCGCCGTCATATGGAAAAACGACGCCGGCAGCGGGACCGTGATGGTCTATGATACCGATCTCACGCCTCTGTTTCGCTGGGACGCCGGAGGATCCGTTCCGCTCTCCGCCCGGACCGGCGGAGAGGATCTGCTGTGCGTCAGCTCTCAGACCGGCGACGGCAGCCGGCTGCACTTCTTCCGGATAGACCGCGCGGAGGAGTATCTCAGGGTCTCCTTCCCCGGTGAGAAGGTCCTTGACTTCGATTATCTGGACGACGGCATGCTGGCCGTCGTGACCGAACAGCGCCTGCTCCTTCTGGACAGCGCGGGCGAGGCCGCCGCCTCGGTGAGCTTCGGCTCACAGCGGCCG
>JAEEGL011606137.1_pt1 | contig 11622 bp, 10 predicted proteins | sample 9134231 | NCBI WGS metagenome assembly JAEEGL01 (sample SAMN16246548, study PRJNA631951) | gut metagenome | biome: gut microbiome; feature: rumen; material: fiber-attached | host: Bos | place: Iran: Karaj | collected 2018-10 | reverse complement strand
CGTGCGTAAAAGCATTGTTTGGAGTATAGGTGAATTAATTGAAAGTCTTATTTTGGTTATTCATCGGATTAGATAGACAAGAAACCTCAGAACACTTACTTGTTTCTGTAATGGAGCAGTTGTGTAAAAGTGGACATGAGGTTCATATCCTTCAGAAGAATACGGGTGGTGATTTGCCATCCATTCCTGAAGCACTTTCCGGTTATCCAGTCACAACAACAGCAATTCCTTTTGAGAAAGCCTCAAAAGGGAATTTCATTGCGCGATATTATAAAGAACTCCGTTATATTTCCAAGTGTAAGAAATGCTTCAATCAACAGTATGATTCAGTGTTTATCCAATCTAATACTGTTGCCGGTATTGCAGTCAAAGCTATATCTAAGAAGCTTCCCAATGCCAGGATTACTTTTAATGTACAGGATATTTTCCCTTACAATCTGATGTATTGTGGCCGGATAAAGCAGAATGGACTTTTGTTTAAAATGCTGACCAAAGAACAAAGATATGCCTATACTCGTGCAGATCACCTCATTACGATTTCAGAAGATATGAAGGATACCCTTGTTAATGATGGTGTAAACGAAGATAAGATAAGTGTTATTTATAACTGGTCCTATCAGGATGAGCCATACGAAAACGTTGATATCGCTCCCGTATCAGATATGTTCTGCAATGAATACTTTAATGTAGTTTATGCAGGAAATATCGGTATGATGCAGAATGTTGATATCTTGATTGAAGCTGCGAAACTGATGAAGGAGGACAAGTCAGTCTGGTTCCATATCATCGGTAATGGCGTATATAAGGATAAATTGGAAGCCAAAGCGCGTGATTATGGCATTAACAATATCAGTTTTTGGCCAATGCAGAAACCTGAGTTAGCACCGGCCGTTTACTGTGCAGCGGATGTGAATGTGATCCCTTTAATGAAAAATGTGTATAGAACAGCGCTTCCTTCGAAAACTGCTACTTGTCTAGCTTGCCAGAAGCCAATTATCTTTGCTATTGGTAGTGATAGCAAAGATGGGCAGAAAATTATGAAAGAAGCTGGTTGTCAATTAATCGATTCTGATAAACCTAAAGATCTTGTTGTTGCGATTCAACGGATTCAAAATGATGAGTCTAATAATATTTCAGGTGTTTTTTTTCTGAAGTATTTCGGAATTACTGAAAACAGTAAGAAGTATGCGGAAGTTATAACTAGAAGGTAAATATATGAAGGTAATTTTATTAGCACCACTTCCACCACCATCTGGTGGTATTGCTGGTTGGACACAAAGAATGCTGTCAACAAATTTAAAAAATGGATGGGAAGTAGTTGTTGTTGATGAAAAGTTAATTGGAAATCGAAATGAAAAAGGTGGTGGACACAAGAAGAGTATTATAACTGAGTTGAGACGAGCATGTCATATTTGGAAAGCGTTAATAAAACAGTTTTCAGATCCTGATGCAAGAATCGTTCAAGCCTGTATTCCCGCTACTGCTGGAGCAATGTTGCGAGAATTAGTATCTGCCAAGATTACTCATAGAAAAGGTCGAAAATTTATTATTCACTTCAGATGTACTGTTCCTAATATGGTTAAAACTAAGAATTCTAAAATTCTTTTAAAATGTCTCATAAAGAATTCTGATTGTGTTTTCTGTCTTAACCAGCAGACGATGGATTATATTAAATCCTTAATAAAGCATGTTGATTGTAGATACATACCTAACTTTGTTGACGTTTCTGAAACATATAATAGAAATGATTATTCTGAAACGATAAAAAAAATAGTTTATACCGGTAGGATATTTGAAAATAAAGGATGCAGATTAATTGTTGATGTAGCAAGGCAATGCCCTGATATTCAGTTTGAGCTTATTGGAAAGGTAATGATGGACATAAAAGATCTTCCATCAAATGTTAATCTGACTGGAGAGTTGGATAGGGAGTTAATCAGAAAAGAATTAAAGAATTCAGATGTGTTTATGTTTTTGACAAGCTTCCCGGGTGAAGGTTTTTCAAATTCTTTAGCCGAAGCAATGGCTTATTCTTTACCGTGTATTGTGACTAATTGGGCAGCTAATAAAGACATGATTGGAATTGATGGTGGGGTTGTATTAGAAAATCCGTCGATAGATTCTGTTATCAAAGCAATTCGCGATTTAAGCAATAAAGATATTAGAGTAAAAATGGGAGCAAACAATTATAAAAAAGTTACTAATTTTTATTGTCAAGAAAGTGTGACGACTCAATATGTTGATTCATACGAAGACTTATTGAGATAGAACAGGAGGAACCGTATGAAAAGAATCAAATATGGCTTTTACATTTTGTTCAATTTTGTACGCTTAACTATACTAAAATTATTATCATGTCGACATTTTAAATGTACATTAATACAACTGATTTCTCCCGGTTGTAATCTAGAAATAGGAGATAATGGCACTTTGCATATTCAAGGGAGAATGCATGCTGAAAAAAACACTCTTATTTCTGTGAGAAATGGAGTCCTAAAATGCGGGCGTACATATATTAACAGAAATAGTATGATAGTATGTCGAGATAGTATATCTATAGGAAATGGTACAACAATTGGCCCTAATACAATAATATATGATCATGATCATGATATCATAAAAAGACAAGGATTGAAGACTTGCCCTGTTGTTATAGGCGAGAATGTTTGGATTGGTGCTGGATGTATTATCCTTAAAGGTGTATCGATTGGAAATAATAGTGTTGTTGCAGCTGGTTCAATTGTAACGAAGTCTGTTCCAGATAATTCAGTTTTTTATAACGAGATTATTCCAAAGTTAAGGTATATTGATTAATGAAAGCAGTAATTATAACTGGCAATAAATATCCCCTTGAAGATGCTGGAGCTTTAAGACAGCATTCAATAGCTAAGCTATTTCAGATGCTTAAATATGATGCATTAGTTCTTGGTTATGGTAAACCTACTTACGGTAAAATAAAGGTGTTTGATGGAATAGAATACGTTTCGTTTAGGCCTTCTTGTAATAATGTGTTTATTAGAGCATTTTATCGTTATATATTTATTGATAGAGTAGTTAGATTTCTAAAGAAAAATATTAGAAATGTTGATGTCATATTAGTAGTTGACGTTCTACCAAAAGATTTTAAGAAAATTGAAAAATTAGCTGTTTATTATAATGCAGAATTAATTCATGATAGTGTGGAGTGGTATTCTCCAGAGGAATTTCCTGAAGGTGAACGGAATCGCAGTTATAGAAATAAAGAATATACTAATAATGTAGCAATAAGTTCTTCTTGGAGAGTCATTGCCATAAGTAAGTTTCTAGAAAACCACTTTTTAAATAAGTGTTCGGTTGTTACTAGAATACCTGTAATTATTGATGTTCTTTCCATCAAACCTGTTTTATCTTGCTTGAATAATAAAGTTGTTTTTGTTTATGCTGGTGGACCTGGGAAAAAGGATTACCTTAAAACAATTCTTGACGGTTTTTTGAAACTAGATGCTGCCGAAAAGGAGTTAGTTGAATTCCATATAATTGGTGTTAATAAAGACCAACTTATATCTTTATGTAGTGTCGATTCTTGTGTAATTGACAGTTTAAATAGTTTGCTGACTATACATGGACGACTCTCTCATGCTGAAGCAGTTTCTTTTGTTAAAAATGCATCATATACAATTTTGATTCGTGACGAAACCTTAAGATATTCGAAAGCTGGTTTTCCTACTAAAGTAGTTGAAAGCTTAGCATATGGTACTCCGGTGCTTTGTAATCTGACATCTGATTTGAATGATTATTTGGTAGATTCTGAAAACAGCATTATTGCTGGTGGTCATCAGCCTGATGATGTTGCTCGAGCGATCCGGACTGCTATAAAAATTGATAATGACTCTTATTTTGAAATGCGTAAAAATGCGCGTAAAACTGCTGAAACATATTTTGATTATCGGAAATATGTTGATTCTCTATTGAATTTGCTTACCTTATAAAAATTACTGTTTTGTTAGGAGTTTTTCGTGTTAAACAAATTATTCAAACATCTTATTGTTAAATCTAGACACTTGGGTAAGAATGTCAAAGTAAGCTTATCGGCAAATTTAGGATTAAAAAGTAGATTTGGTGGTAATAATAGGATTTCAAGGAAGAGCAGTTTTAATGGAATAATGGGAAAATATACGTATTTGGGAGAAAATAGTGTAATTTCAGGTGTTGTTGGAAGTTATACAAGTATTGGAAGTAATGTTCTGACTTTAAGTGGACGACATCCTGTAAACATGATATCAACGAGTCCTGTTTTTTATTCTGCTAGTGCCAAACAATGTGGAACCTCTTTTGTAAATAATGATATGTTTGATGAACATCTTTATTTCGATAATGATAATAAGTTGCGAGTTAAGATCGGTAATGATGTATGGATTGGTAACAATGCAATTCTAATGCCAGGAATAGTAATTGGCGATGGAGCTGTTATAGGAGCGGGAGCCGTCGTTACTAAAGATGTAGAACCATATGCAATTGTAGGAGGAGTACCTGCTCATATTATAAGATACAGATTTTCAAAAGAAGAGATTGATATTTTATGTAAAGTTTGTTGGTGGGATTGGCCTGAGAATGTTTTAAGAGAAAAAGCAAAAAGCTTCTCGTCACCTGAGTTATTCTTTGCTGAGAATGGTCTATTATAAGTTATAAGGAAAATACGGTTACACAATGTTTGGTACTATTACGACTATTAAATCAAACGATGAGGATAGTTTATTAAGACTTGTTATTGCTGCATTTGCATTTACATTGGTTGTTAATACAATTAACTGTATAATTAATGTTTTTGTCCCAAACACGCCAATAGATACTATCGTTTGTTATTGTTTTTTTTCACTAATAGTATTGATAGCATTACCAACATTGGTTCATAGAATAAGCAAAATAAGTATAATTGCATTTTTTTTAGTATTAATTTTGTATGTTTTTGCGTTCTTAAATCCTTACTCTTCTGAATATGCGCAAGGATATTTTTCAAGAACTATTACTGAAGCATTTCCGTTCTTTGTTTTGGGACAATCTATTCGTGATGAAAGAAAACTAACTGAAAAATTAAAAAAGGTTTCTCCTTATATGATAGTTGTTGCTACTATCTATTATGTTGTAATTCTTATAACAGGTGGCGGTATTAGAGAAGACTATATGACTTTTTCATATTGCCTTTTACCATTTTCATCAATGCAATTACTGAGCAGTATTGAGAAACCATCTTTTAGAAAATTGGTTTTTTTGACTATAGCTTTTGGTGTTCATATATTAACCGGTACACGTGGTCCCGTTGTTTGTCTTATCGTTTGCTTTATAGGAGGTATGGTTTTCTCTAATATTAGCAAGAAATTACGAGCTTTTTGGGTGTTATTTGGTATTGCTCTCGTTTCATTTATTGTTTCTCCATTATTCAATTATAGTGCTGAGTTTCTAAATCAATTGTTCCTCAATTTGGGAATCAAGAATCGAATAATTACAAAAATACTTTCTGAAAACTTTTTTGTTAGTTCGGGAAGACAAGATGTTGCTAATGTTGTGCTTAACGCAATAACTCAAAGACCAATTACCGGTTTTGGATTTCTTGGTGATCGAAGTGTTCAAAATGGCGGATACCCTCACAATTTTGTGCTTGAAATATTGTGCCAATTTGGTGTCATTTTAGGCTCAATGTTTCTAATTCTTTTGATTTATATTTATATAAAAGCGTTTATAACTAGAACCTCTAATCGATCTATATTAATAATGCTTTTTTCAGCGTCATTTGTAAAACTTATGATGTCTGGAACATATCCAGTAGAAGGGATGTTTTTTTTCTTGCTTGGATTCTGTTTGAATAAATGGCTAAATGAGAATCCTACAGATGAACCAGATTTAGATCAAATAGAAACAGATTCAGTACAGATAGAAAAGGAAAAACTATGAATATAGCAATTATTACTGTTGGTTATAATAGAAAAGATAGTTTACAAAGACTATTATTCTCTTTAAATGATGCGGAGTATTTAGACGATTCTGTTGATCTTATAATTAGTTTAGATAAGAGCAATAATGAAACTGAGATTATTGAAATGGTTAATTCTTTTTGCTGGAACTTTGGTTCGAAAAGAATTCGAACTTTTCCTGTAAGGCAAGGCCTTAAATCTCATATTTTACAATGTGGAGATTTGACTAAAGATTATGACGCGGTCATTGTCCTTGAAGATGATTTGATTGTTTCCAAAGGCTTTTATTCATATGTAAAACAGTGTGTTGATTTCTATGCAGATGACGATCGGATTGCTGGAATATCTCTATATTCTTTTCAGCTTGTTCCCGGTTGTTTGCGACCATTTGTTCCTTCTTATTCTGGCTATGATGTTTTCTTTATGAGTTTTGCTCAGTCTTGGGGGCAATGCTGGACAAAAAAAATGTGGATGAATTTTAAATCTTGGTATTTAGCCCAAGCAAATTCTTTGACGAGCGATGGCGTTATTCCTGATTTTATTGCTAATTGGGATGATAAATCCTGGTTGAAATACTATATGAAATACACTGCAGAACGTGGTCTTTATTTTGTCTATCCATATGTTTCTTTGACAACCAATTTTACTGAAACCGGGGTGCATAATTCTTTATCTAATTCACATTTTCAAGTTCCACTTTTGAATAACGCAATAGAATATCGTTTTCCTCCCAAAGGAAAAGAGATAATGTATGATTCATTTATGGAGCGAGTTTTCCCAGAAGCTTATTCATTTCCAAACTTATCTGGCAACGTAATAATTGATTTATATGGTATGAAAACTTCATTTGGGAATAGTGATTATTTGATTTCTACCAAAAACAGGCCTTTTTATGTAGTTCAGCAACTTGGATTATGTCTTCGACCTCAAGAAGAAAACATCATTCGATGGTGTCAGGGTAAGGGAATATATGTTTATGATTTGAAGAGAGCTTGTAAGAAAAATCGGAGTTTTGATTCAAGTGTTTTAATGAAATACGATTATAGAGCTATTAGTTGGAAAAAATCTTTGAATTATACACTTTCAGAGTTTGCATCTGCAGTTAGACGAAAATTTAACTTTTAGCTTAATTTATTTGTATTGTTGTTAGGAGATTATTTTGAGGATATTAGTAGTAGCTATGTTTGAGGGTGTTACTCAAAACCCCAAAATTATGCGAATTCTTTGTGATGAATTTGAAAAAATGGGGCATCAAGTAATTCGATTTTTTCCTTGTTCAAATAAAGAAGTCTTTTCCGAAAAGCTCAAGTGCAAAAATGATTATGCAGTCTACATGCCTTTATTATCAAAATACGACAGTATTCTTCGTCAATTGGTTCTTAACAGAAGAAGTTTTTCCGGTTTATTGAAGATTTTGATAAAACATCCTTTGTTTGTCTTTGAATATTTATTACGAAGGTTTTCACCGATAGACGATTTGATTGGAAAACCCGGAATAGTTAAGAGAGAAATCCAGAAATGTTGTAAGCTCAATGATTTTGATATGGTTTTAGTTGGAAGCAATCCTTTTTTTCTAGTTCATGGAGTCTCTAAGGCGAAGTGTAATCCACTTAAAGTTTGGTTTCAAATGGATCCTCATTCTAATAACGGTATGATTAGAAAATCTAAGCTTAACCGTGAATCTAAATCTGAATTATACGTATATAAACATGTAGATAGAGTTTTTGTTCAACCAAATTCATATAAAGAGATTATTGATAAATATGAATTAAGTATTGCAAAAAAAGTTTTTCCTACGAATTTTCCATTGGTTATTCCTGATACACAAGTGAATGGGAATGAGTCTTTCTTTTGTAGTAATACAATTAACTGTGTTTATTCTGGTGCTTTAATGATGTCAATTCGAAGACCGGAATATATGCTTAATCTGTTTTCTCAATTTTCAAATCGCTCAATACATTTATATATTTGGTGTAATAATCTGTCGGATGAATCTAGAGCAGAATTGATCTCTTTATTACCTTCTAATGTAACCTATTGCGGTACTTTGCCTCAGAATGAAATGCAATGTGTTTTAGCAGGAGCGGATTTTTTAGTTAATCTTGGCAATTTAATTACGAATCAACTCCCCTCCAAATTACTTGATTATATATCGTTAAGAAAACCTATTATAAATATCTATAAGAATGATAAATGCCCAACAAGAGATATTATTTCGAATTATCCTTTAGCAATAAGTATTAGCGAAAGTGAAGATATAAATATAGCTGCTTCAAAAGTTGAACATTTCATTAATGAAAATATTGGTAATAGAGTTGATTCTCAGATTGTTAGCAACAATTATCATGATTATTTACCAGAAGTTGTTGCTTATAATTTGTTAAGTAAAATATTATAAACTCTACATTATATGGAGGTAATGAAATCTTGAGTTCTGCATCAGGGAAAAAGATATCAAGTAATATGATGTGGAGACTTCTTGAGCGTATAGGTGCCCAAGGTGTTTCATTTATTGTTTCAATTATCATAGCAAGATTATTGGATCCATCTGTATACGGATCAATAGCTTTAGTTATGGTGTTTATCACTATATTGCAAGTTTTTGTGGATAGTGGCTTAGGCAATGCTTTAATACAGAAAAAAGATGCTGATGATTTAGATTTTTCTTCTGTTTTTTATTTTAACATCTTCTTTTGTATAGTTTTTTACCTAGGTATTTTTCTCTGTGCACCATTTATTGCAACGTTTTATTCAAATAATGAGTTGATTCCTGTCATTCGTGTTTTAGGTTTTACTGTTGTAATTTCAGGTGTGAAAAATATAATTCAAGCCTATATATCAAAAACTCTTCAGTTTAAAAAATTCTTTTGGGCTACAATTTCCGGAACAATTGGTGCAGCATTTATAGGAGTATTCTTAGCTGCTAAAGGTTTTGGTGTATGGGCTTTAGTAATTCAGAATTTGTTTAATCAAACAGTTGATACTATTATTCTATGGATAACAGTAAAGTGGCGTCCAAAAAGGTGTTTTAGTTTCATTAGATTAAAGAAATTACTTTCCTTTGGTTGGAAACTATTAGTTGCCAAATTAATAGATACATTCTATAACGAATTGCGCACATTAATAATTGGAAAGAAGTATTCTACTTCTGATCTTGCTTACTATAATAAAGGCCAACAATTCCCAAGGCTTGTGATCACAAATATTGATATCGCAGTTGAAAGTGTGCTTTTCCCCGTAATGTCTGCTGAGCAAGACAATAGAACCAAAGTAAAAACGATTTTACAAAGAGTAGTGCAAATTAACTCTTACATATTGTGCCCAATGATGATGGGTTTGGCTGTATGTTGTGAGCCGTTAATACGTTTGCTTTTGACAGATAAATGGATATTTTGTGTTCCATATATGAGGCTATTTTGCTTTGTTTACGCTTTCTCTGTTTTGAATACAGCAAATATGAACACTTATCGGTCTCTTGGAAGAAGCGATATATACCTTATTATTGAGTTTATTAGAAAATCGGTAGGCATAGTTATTATTTTGATTTCTATGCGTTTTGGTGTTTTTGCAATTGCTCTTGGTGAAGTGATAACCACAATAATATCCATTTTTATTAATACTGCACCTAACAAGAAGTTGCTGAATTATGGCATTGTTGAGCAACTGAAGGATATGTTTTCGACATTAGTATTAACATGTATTATGGGCTTATTTGCATATTTACCAACATTCCTAGGCCTTACTGATCTTCTGTTATTGTTGATACAGATATTTGTTGGTGTCATTTCATACCTTGTTTTTTCAATAATTTTTAAACCCAAAGCTTATGTCTTTCTTGTTGATACAATAAAGAAAAGAAGAAATTGATAAATGATTTATGCTTGCTTATATAAATCTATATTATTTTATTTATGAATAAAGTACAGTCAGTGTTGTTGGATTTAATAAAACAATCTCAGTTTGGTATAAAAGAGCCCATCTGTTTTGCTGATATCGATATTGATGAACTCTATTGTGAGGCTAAGCAACAGACCGTTCTGAGTTTAATTGCCGCTGAAATACCAGATGAGCTTTCAAATACTAAATGGTTTCAAGCAAAACTACGTCAAAAAGCTGCTTATATAAAGTATTGTAGTTTTCAAAATGATTTAAAAGTAATTCTTGATTCTGAAGGTATTCCTTTCGTTATTTTGAAAGGTAATTCATCCGCAATTTACTATAGCGATCCCACGCTTCGCTCTATGGGGGATATAGATTTTTTAGTGCCTCAGGATATGTATGAAAAGACAAAAAGTGTATTAGCTTCATATGGATACAAAGAAGATCACGATAATGGAAGACATGCTGCGTTTAAAAAAGATAATCAATTATTTGAAGTTCATCATCATTTTAGTCATGGAATAGATATTGAAGAGTACTTGATATCCGGTTTGAATGAACGTGAGTTTGTAGAAATTGAATGTTATGAGTTCCCAATTCTTCCTACAATGGCTAATGGATTAGTACTTTTAGATCATTTTAGAAGACATTTATTGTATTCAGTCGGACTTCGACAAGTAATTGATTGGATGATGTACGTATATAGAAATCTAGATGATGAGTTTTGGAATAATGAGTTTGGACCTGTAGCTAAGGAAAAAGGTATTGATAAATTAGCTATAACTTTAACTCGAATGTGTCAAATTTACTTAGGGCTTCCTGATACTATTAATTGGTGCAAATCCGATGATGATTCAACATGTCTGTTGTTATTAAAAAGCATTTTCGATTCTGGAAACTTTGGAAACAAAAAGGGAGTTGGGAAGAAGTTTGAACGTATAAATTTACGAATTAAAAATAATGGTGTTTTTCGTTGGTTGCAAGAATTAGGCGAAAAGAACTGGCAAACTTATCATAAATGTCATTTGTTGAAACCTTTTTGTTGGCTTTACCAACTAATTAGATTTATTAAGAAGGGTTTGATTTCTAGAAGAGGTATTAACAGTATTTATAAAGATTTTTCTAGTAGTAATGAAAGATACATACTACTAAAGCAATTGAATTTAAGTGATTATTTGTAAAGAAATCTATAGATAATTTGAATATGCTCAAATTATTTAGATAACCAGAATAATGTTAATGGTTCGTTCATTATCGTTTTTTGTATCCTTTATTCAAGTTCTGCATTTTCATTTTATCTATTCTATTGCTTAAATTATTTTGAGACTCAGTTTCCTTTTGCTTAATTTTTTTATATTGTGTTAGAATTCATAAAAGCTGTCTTAGGGCAGTTTTTATTTTGAGAAGAGTTTTTGTTAGATGGATGGTTTTTAATATGAATATTTGTCTATGGTCAGGAGCTAGTTTTGAAGAATGGTATTCTTCTTATCATCTCATGCATAGACTTATCAAAGAGATGATTTTTGCCGGACACTATGTTTCTCTTGTTCAGGTGCAAAAAGGTGATGGCAGATTGCCCGTTGACCTTAGGGATGAACCCCACCTTAAAGTTTACAATGTTATTCAGAAGCCTGCGGCGAAGAGCAATTTTGTATTCAGATATATTAAGGGTTTTCAGTACTATTTAGAATCCGGCAAGGTTGTTAAATCCTTGTCTGATATAGATGTTATATTCCTTCAATCAAATAATAATGCTTATATTCCGGTAAAGATTGCAAACAAACTGCATATACCT